>JAESFG010000333.1_pt1 | contig 75591 bp, 65 predicted proteins | sample 9269371 | NCBI WGS metagenome assembly JAESFG01 (sample SAMN14506227, study PRJNA617093) | algae metagenome | isolation source: Aetokthonos hydrillicola CCALA 1050 (B3-Florida) and co-occurring... | place: USA: South Carolina | collected 2013-01-01
AGGCGGCGAAGCCTCCGGCGGCGAGGCTGCGCCTCAGGGTCTTGATCATGTGCGGTTCTCCCTTTGCCGCCGTGCGGCGGCTCCCGTGGCCGGCCGCCGGAAACCCGGCGACCGTCGGCGGCGGTCGACCGCCATGTCCCCGTGAACGGAAGCGGCAGCGCCAGCGGTTGCGGCGGGTTCCATCACGAATCCGTGAAGAGCATCGAACCGCCCCGGCAGCTCGCCCGGCCGTCGGCGTGGGCATCGGCATCGGCCCGGTTTTGGGGGGTATGGGTGTTCATTTCCGTCTCCCGCTCTCGAGGACGGATGTCGTACTAGGTACGCGGCGCAGCCTTGGCCAACCATAAATTCGGCCGCCGAAATGTGCCTCGGCTTACGCCTTCGCCAGCCCCAGCTTGACCAGCCGCTCTATTTTTTCGTCGACGAGTTGCTTGCGATAGCGCTGGTTCGGGTGAATCCCGAACCGGTGCTGATCCCGCTCGACCGCGACGCTGAAGACCTGATCGAGGCATTCGCCAATGCCATCGCCGGCCGCGAGCAATACGTCGGGGGAGCCTTTGTCGGGTCGCTTGGCAAGGCGCGCGGCCAGGCATTGAGGATTGCCTGCATCCTGGAGCATTTGTGGTGGGCAGCCGACGTGACCAATTCGCCGCCGCCTGCGGGCATCGGCAAAGCCGCCGTCGGGGCCGCTTGCGACCTCGTCGACGAGTACTTCCTCGTCATGGCTGAAAGCGTGCTCGGGGACGCGGCAATTCCGGCAGCGGACCGCAATGCCGCCACCCTCGCTCGCCATCTGCGGCGGACAAAGCTGCCGACCTTCAATGCCCGCGCCCTGCGTCATCAAGTCGGCGGTACCCTGCGCGAGGCGAAGGATATGTCCGCGGCGTGCGAGGCGTTGGTCGAGGCAGGGCTGATCCGCAGCATGGCATCGCGGGCGGGCCCGCCGGGAGGTCGCCCCGCGGCGAACTACGAGGTCAACCCACTTCTCGTGGGCGAAGATCTCTGATGGGCCGTTGGTCGGACTGGAAGGGTTCGCGCGGAAGTCAGGTCGCCGTTCCGAAACCTCCGGAACTGCCGTCCAGACAAGGTTTCGGAGTTTTGGGGTTTCGGAACAGGCTCTGCCATTCGAGCAGGAGGCTGGGACGAGGCAGATTGGCGGGCACGCTTCGACGAGTTCGCCGGGCGCCCGGAATAAGGGGAAGTGCACGATCGCGCAGCGACGGAAGTGATCGCCCGCTGCACGTCGGCGAGATGCGCAGGATGAAGCCGCACATCGCGCGCAGCCGCGCCGAAGCTATAAAAGTGCTCCAATAAATATCGAAAAAGGCTCCGTCCATACTGGCGAAGCCGGTCGTCATGGAACCGACCTTAGACAAAGCCCACCCAGTCTTGAGCCGAGCAGAACGACACCTCGTCACCGAAGTAGGGCCTCGGCTGCGACCGTATGGTGTAGCGCAGAATGCCGTGCACCTTGTCCCCTTTTCCAACTCATTGCATTGTCGGCCGATGCTTCGGAACCTGCATCTGACCGCTTTGCGCGCCTTCGAGGCGGCCACCAGGACAGGCTCGTTCCGGCTAGCGGCGGAAGACTTGGGACTGTCACCGAGCGCGGTCAGCCATGCGATACGTGGGCTCGAAAGGGATCTCGGCACCGTACTGTTCGAGCGGGAGGGGCGCAGCATCAGGCTGACGCCCGAGGGCGAGACCCTCATGCGGCACGTGGAGCGAGGGTTCGGTGAACTGCAACTCGGGATCGGCAGCGTGGCGGCGCGCAAGCCCCAACTCTTCAAGCTCCACTGTGCGCCGAGCTTCGCGGCCCAGTGGCTGGTGCCGCGCCTCAGAAAACTCCTCGCGGATTGTCCGGGACTTGAGCTGAGGCTTGCCACGGGGACCGATTACACGCGCTTTCTCGCCGACGAGTTCGACGCCGACATTGTCTACGGCGTGCCCTCGACCGACTACTACGGCCGTCTGCAGCAGCAAGGCGTGATCGTGTTCCCGCTCGGCACGGAGATCGTCACCCCGCTCTGCGCGCCGGAGCTCGCGGCCGGCATCCGGTCGGTGGCCAACCTTCTCGACCGCACGCTGATCGAGAGCGACAACAAGAAGGTCCGATGGCCCGCATGGTTCGCCGCCAACGGCTTCGTCGCGCCGGTGCCGAACGGGCCCCGCTTCGACCGCAGCTTCATGTCGCTGAGCGCCGCCGTGGACGGGATCGGCGTGGCGCTCGAGTCCACCTTGCTGGCCGAGCGGGAGATCGCTACTGGCCGCCTCGTGCAGCCGCTGAAAGGTCTCGCCGAGGACGTGGTCTATACCGGCCACTGGCTCGTCTTTCCGCGGGCCAAGCGCTACGCGCGATCCATGGTGATGTTCCTCGACTGGCTCGCACGGGAGCTCGGCCTCGACCTCAACCTCGCGGCGCTCGACGAAGGGGTCTCGAGCCAGGCGTCCATTCCCGTCCTCCGATCGAGCGTCGACCCCGTCGTAGGTGAATGAGGCTCGCCGATCGCAGGGTATTTCTCGTTTGTGGGTGAATGAGAGGCGATGTTAACTCTTGGCCAGGGTCCAGAACGGGATCGAGGCCGAGGAAAAAGACGATGCTTCTCAAGGACAAGACCGCCGTCATCTCGGGTGCCGCGAGCGAGCGCGGCATCGGCCGAGCGACCGCCCGCCTGTTCGCCGAACAGGGCGCCCGCGTGGCCATCCTCGATCTCGACGCCGACGGCGCTCGCAGCGCGGCCGAGACGCTCGGCGAGGGACATATCGGCATCGGCTGCGACGTCGCCGACCTCACCAGCTGCCGCCGCGCCGCCGAGCAGGCGATCGCGACCTTCGGGAAGGTCGACATCCTCGTCAACAACGCGGGCATCACCCAACCCCTGAAGGTCATGGATGTCCGGCCGGAGAATTGGCAGCTGGTCGTCGACGTCAACCTGACGGGCGTGCTGTATCTGAGCCAGGCCTTCATCCCCCACATGCGCGCGCGGCGCCAGGGATCGATCGCCTGCATGTCGTCGGTGTCGGCGCAGCGCGGCGGCGGCATCTTCGGCGGACCGCACTACTCGGCCGCCAAGGCGGGCGTGCTCGGCCTCGCCAAGGCGATGGCGAGGGAACTCGGCCCGGACGGCATCCGCGTCAACAGTGTCACTCCCGGCCTGATCCAGACCGACATCACCGGCGGCAAGCTCACGCCGGACATGAAGGCGGACATCATTAAGGGCATTCCGCTCGCCCGGCTCGGCGACGCTCGCGACGTCGCGAACATCTATCTCTTCCTCGCCTCCGACCTCTCCGCCTACGTCACCGGCGCTGTCATCGATGTCAACGGCGGCATGCTCATCCACTGACCTCACGATCGGATCAAGCCATGACCGCAGAAGAAACCAGGCGCCCGAACACGCCGAGCGTCGCCGAGCGCGCCTATCGCATCCGCCGCAATGCGGTGCGCATGGGCGAAGTGCAGGGCCAAGGCTACATCGCCCAGGCTCTCGACATCGCCGATGTGCTGGCGACCGCTTACTTTCACGCGATGACCTACCGGCCGGAGGATCCCGCCTGGGAAGGTCGCGACCGCTTCCTGCTTTCGAACGGCCACTATGCCATCGCCCTCTATGCGGCGTTGATCGAAGCGGGGATCGTGCCCGAGGCCGAGTTGGAGACCTACGGCTTCGACGACAGCCGCCTGCCCATGTCGGGCATGGCCCAGTACACGCCGGGCATGGAGATGTCGGGCGGGTCGCTCGGCCTCGGCCTGTCCATCGCGGTCGGCATGGCACTCGGCCTCAAGCGCAAGCAGTCCTCGGCCCGGGTCTTCGTGCTCTTCTCGGACGGCGAGCTCGACGAGGGCTCCAAGTGGGAGGCTATGATGTCAGCCGCCCACCACAAGCTCGACAACATCGTCGCCATCGTCGACGTGAACAACCAGCAGGCCGACGGCGCGTCGTCCGCGGTGATGGCCTTCGAGCCCCTCTCGGACAAGATCCGGGCCTTCGGCTGGCACGTCCAGCGCATCGACGGAAACGACATCGACGCCGTGGTCAGCGCCTTCGACGCGGCCCGGGACGACGCCGAGCCGCGCCCCAAAATGATCATCGCGGACACGCTCATGGGGAAAGGCGTGCCGTTCCTCGAGGCGCGCGAGAAAAACCACTTCATCCGCGTCGATGCCCACGAATGGCAGCTCGCGCTGCAGGCTCTGGATGCCGGGAGGCCCGCATGACGTCCCCCTCGAACGCCGCTCCCCCGAAGCCGCGGCTCACGACTTCCGCCATGATCGCCTCTATCGCTGCAGAAGGGCAGCGGACAAAGCCGGCGCCCTTCGGCCACGCTCTCGTCGCCCTGGCCAAGGAGCGTCCCGACGTGGTCGGCATGACGGCCGACCTCGGCAAATACACCGACCTGCACATCTTCAAGGCGGCCTTTCCCGAGCGTACCTACCAGATGGGCATGGCCGAACAGCTCCTGTTCGGCGCCGCATCGGGGCTCGCCGCGGAGGGGTTCATGCCCTTCGCCACGACCTATGCCGTCTTCGCGTCCCGCCGCGCCTACGACTTCATCCACCAGACGATCGCGGAGGAAAACCGCAACGTGAAGATCGCCTGCGCCCTGCCGGGCCTGACCTCGGGCTATGGACCGAGCCACCAGGCGGCCGAGGATCTCGCGCTGTTCCGGGCCATGCCGAACATGACCGTGATCGACCCCTGCGACGCGCACGAGATCGAGCAGGTGGTTCCCGCCATGGCCGCCCATGACGGCCCCGTCTATATGCGCCTTCTCCGCGGCCAGGTGCCGCTCGTGCTCGACGAATACGGCTACACCTTCGAGCTCGGCAGGGCGAAGACGATCCGCGACGGCCGCGACGTCCTCATCATCTCTTCCGGGCTGATGACCATGCGGGCGCTGGAGGCGGCGAAGCTGCTGGGCCAGGATCGCGTGGACGCCGCGGTTCTGCATGTGCCGACCATCAAGCCGCTCGACACGGAGACGATCCTGCGCGAGGCCGGCAAGGCCGGAAGGCTCGTCGTGGTGGCGGAGAACCACACCGTGGTCGGCGGCCTCGGCGAGGCGGTCGCCTCCGTCCTGCTGCAGGCCGGCGTCCATCCAAAATACCGGCACATCGGCCTGCCCGACGAGTTCCTGCACGCCGGCGCGCTGCCGACCTTGCACGAGCGCTACGGCATCTCGGCCGAGGCCGTGAGCCGGCGGATCAAGGCCTGGCTGTGAGCGAGGCCTAGCCGCTCGGTTTTCCCACTCCGACAGATCGACGGATGCCGCGGATCACTTCCGCGGCAAAGACCGGCGGCTGTCCCATAGCCGGCGCCCGAGGGCCGGGGCGACGCAGAGGCGTCGTCCAATGCTTCCACAACACTATTTCCAAGGAGGAAACGCATGTCGATCTTTGCCCCGCAGTCCCGCCGCACTCTGCTGAAGGCCGGCGTCGCCGCGTCCGTGTTCGGCATCCTGAGCCGCCCGGCCTCGGCGGCCGAGTTTACCTACAAGCTAGCGACCGGACAGGACCCGACGCACCCGGTCAACAAGCGCGCCCAGGAGGCAATCGACCGCATCCGCGAGGCGACCTCCGGACGGCTCGAGATCAACCTCTTCCCCGCCAACCAGCTCGGTTCCGACACGGACCTGCTGACCCAGGTGCGCAGCGGCGGCGTCGAGTTCTTCAACCTTTCCTCGCTGATCCTCGCCACGTTCGTGCCGGCGGCGGGAATCGTGAATCTCGGGTTCTTGTTCACGAGCTACGACGCGGTCTGGAAGGCAATGGACGGCGAGCTCGGTGCCTTCATCCGCGGGCAGATCGCCAAGACGCCGATCATGGCCGTCTCGAAGCCTTGGGACAACGGCTTCAGGCATGTGACGTCATCCGGCCGCGAGATCCGTACGCCCGAAGACCTCAAGGGCTTCAAGCTGCGCGTTCCCGCCGCGCCCAACCTGACGTCCCTGTTCCAGGCGCTCGGCGCCGGGCCTGCTCCGATCAACTTCAACGAGGTCTATTCCGCCCTGCAGACCAAGGTCGTCGACGGGCAGGAAAATCCGCTGCCGATCATCGCGACCGCTCGTCTTTATGAGGTGCAGAAGAGCTGCAGCCTCACTGGCCATGTCTGGGACAACTACTGGATCCTCGGCAACAAGCGCGCCTTCGACAAGCTCCCGAAGGACATCCAGGACATCGTCACGCGCGAGTTCGACCGCTCGGCCCTGGACGAGCGCGCGGATATCGCGAGGCTCAGCGAGAGCCTGCGCGGCGACCTCTCGGCCAAGGGCATGCAATTCATCGACGTGGACCGCGCGCAGTTCCGCCAGGCCCTCGTCAAGACGAGCTTCTACGCCGACTGGAAAGCCAAGTTCGGCGACGAAGCCTGGACGCAGCTGGAAAAGGCGGCGGGGAGGCTCGGCTGAGCGTCATGGCACAGGCACCCGACGCTCACCTCGCGGCCGCCGAGACGCGGCCGCCCCCCGGCTGGCGCGGCGCCCTTGCCCGCGCCGAAAGGGCGCTCGCCTTCGCGGTCGCCCTGCCGGCCGCTGGCCTCGTCGTCGCCGAGATCGTCGTGCTCGGCGCCGGCATCATCGCCCGCTACGCCTTCCACGCGCCGATCGTCTGGTCGGACGAACTCGCCGGCATCCTGTTCCTGTGGCTCGCCATGCTGGGCTCCGTCGTCGCCTTCCAGCGCAACGAGCACATGCGCATGACGGCGATCGTGGGCAAGCTCGGGCCGGAAGCCAGAGCCTTTCTCGACGTCGTCGCCGTGGCGGCGAGCCTCGCCTTCCTGATCCTCGTCATCGAGCCGGCGTTCGAGTTCGCCTCCGACGAGGTCTATGTCACGACGCCTGCACTAGGGATCGTGAATTCTTGGCGGGCGGCGGCGCTGCCAGTAGGCCTCGGGCTCATGCTGGTGACGGCGCTGCTGCGCCTTGCCGGAACAGCGAGCCTCGCCAACGTCGCCGGCGCCCTCGTCCTGGTCGCCGCCGTGATGGCGGCGTTCTGGGCGCTCGGCCCCGTGCTGAAGCCGCTCGGCACGCTCAACCTTCTGATTTTTTTCGTGCTCCTGGTGGGCGCCCTGGTCTTCGCGGCGGTCCCGATCGCCTTTGCCTTCGGGATCGCCACGTTCGGCTACCTCAGCCTCACCACGTCGACGCCGGAGGTCGTGCTGATCGGCCGCATGGACGAGGGCATGAGCCACCTCATCCTCCTCGCGGTCCCGCTCTTCGTATTCCTCGGCCTGCTCATCGAGATGACGGGCATGGCGCGTGCGATGGTCGGCTTCCTCGCGAGCCTGCTCGGGCACGTCCGCGGCGGCCTGCACTATGTGCTGGTCGGCGCGATGTATCTGGTCTCCGGTATTTCCGGCTCGAAGGCGGCGGACATGGCCGCGGTCGCGCCGGTCCTCTTCCCGGAGATGCAAAAGCGCGGCGCCAAGCCCGGCGACCTCGTGGCCCTGCTCTCGGCGACCGGCGCGCAGACGGAGACGATCCCGCCCTCGCTGGTTCTCATCACCATCGGCTCGGTGACGGGCGTGTCGATCTCGGCGCTCTTCACGGGCGGCCTGTTGCCGGGGCTCGTCCTTGCGGCGGTTCTCTCAGGCGTCGTCTGGTGGCGCTATCGCAACGAGGATCTGCGCCATGTCAGGCGCGCCACGGGCGGCGAGATCGGCAAGGCCTTCCTCGTGGCGATCCCGGCGCTCGCGCTGCCCTTCGTAATCCGGGCCGCGGTGGTCGAGGGGGTGGCGACCGCCACGGAGGTGTCGACCATCGGGATCGTCTACTCGATCCTGGCAGGCCTCCTGATCTACCGGCAGTTCCCCCTGCGGCGGCTCTGGCCGATGTTGGTGGAGACCGCCGCGCTCTCCGGCTCGATCCTCCTCATCATCGGCGCCGCGACAGGCATGGCCTGGGCCCTCACCCAGTCGGGCTTCTCGGCCTCCCTCGCCAAGTTCATGACGAGCCTGCCGGGCGGTGTGCCGATGTTCCTGGCGGTCACGATCGTCGCCTTCGTGGTGCTCGGCAGCGTCCTCGAGGGTATCCCCGCCATCGTGCTCTTCGGACCGCTCCTGTTTCCGATCGCGCGGCAGGTCGGGGTGCACGACGTACACTATGCAATGGTGGTGATCCTCGCCATGGGCATTGGCCTCTTCGCCCCGCCTTTCGGCGTTGGATACTACGCCGCTTGCGCCATCAGCCGCATCCATCCCGACGAAGGCATGAAACCGATCGTCGGCTACATGGTCGCCTTGCTCATCGGCACGTTGGTGATCGCGGCCATCCCTTGGATCTCGATCGGCTTTTTGTGAACGTAACTGACGAACCCCAACAGGCATGCGGACTTCAGGGTTCGCATGCCTCGCTGTAATTTTTTCGTTGCAGGGTAGTGGTTTCGCATTCCGTTACCGTGCAGGGGGCCTCGCCAAGTATCTGCCGCTGGGGTCGCGATCAAGTTCTCAAGCGCGCTACGCCGGACCGCTTGTACCTCGCCACACCTTGCATTGCGGAGATGCGATGACCTCACCGACGATCCGGCTGCCAAGAAGTTGCGACCTAGCCGTAGTCACGAACGTAGGGCCCGAGTGCCATGGCCAAGCCGTATCCACCACTGAAAAACTGACCAAACCCCTCAAGATCAAGGTTTCGGCAGTTTTGTCGGTACCCGCCAGGCGCCTATTCGAGAAATTTTTGAATCGTCTGGCGAGGACGCTGCCGACTGGCTTGCCCAATTCGATGTGATTGCCAGGCGGCTGGAGTACGAGGAAGGCCTCGATCGCGACGAGGCGAGCTCTGTGCCGCCATGGAGATCCGCCGGCTCGGGGCGTGACGAAGGCGCGCCGGGAGCGAGACGGCAATGTGCCCAGGCTTACGAGCATGATTGTCTGCGTCAAGTGGGCGCCAGAAGGGAACCGATGGAACCCGACGGGCTAGGCCACCCTGGGCGCTTAGGTATAGGCTCGGTGTATTCCCCAGCCGGCAGATCGTGGGGCTTCAGAGCTTGATCTTGCACGACGCAGTATATGCGGGAGCATGACATCATGGCGCATCCCCAGTTGACACTCCGGGAGATCACCGCGCGACCGGTGGTCTTGAAGCTGAAACGGCCGATCGTCGCCCGCATCGCGACCATCACGGACTGGCCACTCATCCTGATCGACCTGATCACCGAAGAAGGCGTCACCGGGCGCAGCTATCTCGCGCCCTATGTGGTCAAGTCCCTGCGATATCTGGTGCCGGCACTCAACGATCTAGGTGCCCTTCTGAAAGGCCGGCGGGTCGCCCCGGCGGAGCTGTTCGAAGCTTCGCGCAAGTCACTGCACTTCGTCGGCTACGAGGGACTTTCGATGATCGCCGCTTCCGGCCTCGACATGGCCGCCTGGGACGCGCTCGCCAAGGCGGCGGGTATGCCGCTCTGCGTCCTGCTCGGCGGTTCGGTCGGACCGGTGAAGGCCTACAACAGCAACGGGCTGTGGCTCAGGGCACCGGAGGCCGTCGCGGAAGAGGCGGTCGAGCTGCGTGACGAAGGAGGCTTCGGTGGCCTGAAGCTACGGCTCGGGCGGCAACGGCAGGCCGACGACCTCGCCACGATGGCAGCGGTGCGCCAGGCCGTGGGCGAGGGGATGCGGCTGATGGTCGACTACAACCAGGGGCTCGATCTCGCGGAAGCCTTGCACCGGTGTCACGCCATCGACGGCCTGGACCTCGAATGGATCGAGGAGCCGATCGTCTACGACAACCTGGACGGGCTCGCCCAGCTCGCGGCGGAGCTCAGGACACCGCTGCAGATCGGCGAGAATTTCTATGGCCCCCGCGAGCTACACAAGGCGTTGCGCCTCAAGGCTTGCGATCTCGTCATGCCCGATTTCATGCGGATCGGCGGCGTGACCGGGTGGATGCGTGCGGCGGCGATTGCCGGGGCGGCGGGCATCCCCATGTCGACCCATCTCTATCCGGAGGTGGCGGCGCATGTCATGCGGGCGACGGAGACGGCGCATTGGCTCGAATGGCAGGACTGGGCCGATCCGCTGCTGCAGCAGCCGTTTGAGGTGAAGAATGGCGAGGTTCAGATACCCGATGTGCCAGGGGTGGGTCTCGTCTGGGATGAGGACGAGGTGTCGGCCAGCCAGTGGCATTGAGCAGACGAAATTGCCGCCCGTTCCGATTTATTGGGCAAATCGGACGACGAGGCCTCGGCCATGCTGAGACGGAGAAGGTTGCCGCAATAGATGGCCGCGATCTGCGCTGCATGGAAAACGTGCGCCGGCAAGGCGCATGACTTTTAAACGCGACAACTTTTATTTCAACGAGTTAACCCGGCTGTGACATGTCGAACAGATAGGTTGAGCAATGCCTGGACCGGATGTGAAAGGGGTGTGGATCGAAAGCGAGAACCCACCGAGGGTCGCATGGACGCTCTTCCACCCATACAATGGCGCGAAGAACCGAAAGCGTCGCGTTATCGCGATCCTGCGGAGCCTGCAGCGCGACGGGTGGGTCTGCCGGCGCTGCCGCGAGCCGATCGCCGAGTGGAAGCGGGCCGACACGAAGTACTGCAGCGAGGGATGCAGGAAGCGCGCTGCGCGGTCGCGGAGAGCGTTTCGGGCTTGGTGAGGCTTACGCCCCAATGCCCATCAAGGGCCCCTTCGCCACGATCGAGGAGATCACGCTGCTCGGCGTCGGTTCTGCGGAGGCTTGGTGCCGCGCCTGCAGCCACCGGGCCGAGCTTCCGCTTGGCCGCTTCCTGCCGACCATGCACTTCGTGTCGATCCAGCCCCGCGACCGGCGCAACGCGATCGAGATTAGCCCCGACTGGCGAGATTACTGGCCGGGCGGGCGCATGTAGTAAGGTCCTTGCAGCTCGGCCCAAGCTATGTGATCCAGTAATAACAACGATGCGTACGGATGCCGCCGATTGACGCGCGGATTCCATGTCGGCAGGAAAGAACGCTGAGCCCATCGATGTCCTGGCTGTCCTGCCGGCCCTTCGGGCGGTCGCGCATGCCGGGCTGCTAAGCTGCAACTAGCCGAGGACGAGCAACGGCAGCAAAAGGGATGGCGACGGATCGGGCTCCCGGTGTAATCTAGCGACCGACGGCGATGCCGCGCGAGGCCGAGCAAACAACGCGGACTTCCTTTAGAATGGCCGACCTTGAAGCAGCATTGCTTTCAACTGGTGGGTAAAGACCCGCGTCGATGTACGAAAAGCCTAGTACAAGATCTACGGAGGCGCCTATGGCAATCGTAAGTGTGCGGGAGCTCGTCAAGCCGATTTTTCTCGCGATCTTGTTAGTGACTGGAGAGGGTCGCGCACAAGAGCTGAATATACTGGCGGCAACCACTGGCGAAAACGGTCAGAGAACTGCTGAGATCAGCACCGAACAAATGCGCCAGGTCGTGGCTGATGGCAGCGCCATTATCATCGATACGAGGCCTCGCGCGGAGTTTGTCAACGGGCATATCCCTGGTGCGAACAACCTGTCCGGTGCGCCCGCCGACCCAGTAGCTTCCATTGCGCAGCTTGTATCGGATGACAAGGCTAAACCGCTTGTCCTTTACTGCAATGGTCCGTTTTGCCAAGCCAGCCGACGGGTGAGTGGCCTGCTGGTCGATGCCGGGTTTACGAATGTCCGGCGCTACCAACTTGGTATGCCGATATGGCGTGCCTTGGGAGGGCCTACGCAAATCGAACTCGAAGGTGTCGTGCGGATCCACAGACAGGACCAGACGGCTTTATTCCTCGACGCAAGATCCGCAGAGGAGTTCGCTCAAGGCAGCTTGCCGCGGGCAGCAAACCTTTCAGCAGACCAAGCGAAAACCGTGCAAGGGGGCCCCATGCCCTTGGACGATTTCAACACCCGGATCGTTCTCTTTGGGCGCGATGGCCAACAGGCGCGGGCGCTAGCCGAGGCCCTGAGCAAGCGGCCCTGGCACAACATCGTTTTTTATCCAGGTTCAATCGGGCAACTGCAAGCGGCTCTGAAGTCCCCCTAAACCGCCCCGGCATACCCGAATTCGGTATTACCTTGAAGTCCTTGCGACCCAGAAGGCCCGCTTTGCCCCGCGGGGCCTTGCGCCCCCGGAGCGCCAGATGGACCATCAACACCAGCGGGTCCGCGAGAGCCTGCTGGCCCGTCATGGCCCGCTGGCCTCTTGGGCCTATTGGCCCAACGGGCCCAACTTTACGATCGGCCCCTATCGGCCCCACTGGACCGCAATTCCCAACAAGCAGGTTGACGGCATCTGTTGTCGTTCTGAGGTTCAGAACACAGTCGTGCGGGCGCCCTATATTTGTAAGTCGAAATTGCGCCTTGGAATTTGATTTTATGTAAATGACCGGGTTTGTTCGCGTGACCAAACTCTTGTGTTTGGTCGCAGCGTCCTTCCGACCACAACGAGCGAGCCCGCTGCGATCGAAGTATCGGTTACGACGATTGCGCCTGTGGGCGAGGAAACGCGCGGAATGGGAGGCGTGGCCGCTGTCGTTTGAGCGCAAGCGTTTGTCGTCGCCGTACCCGTCGCGACCATGATTGCCGCTGCGATCACCCGACTGCGCGTAGCGCGAGACATTTCCCGCTCTCTTATTCACAGGAACTTGCAGGAAACTAAAGATACGTCAATGTAAAGGTGTCGCTTACGGCTCAGTGAACGCTGTAATACTGAGAGCTCGCCGAAAAACTCAAATCCGGAGCCCACGCTGACTTGAATTTCGTCAAGGAAGCGGGAGCGTAGGTGTTCCGGCAATTTGCGCGCCTGATTCGCCAGTTCTCTTGCAACCAGAAATGCCGAATCGTTACGTATCATACCGTTACGTAAAATACGAGGGCCGATGCGGCAAGCGACGGTACACTCATGCTGGCCGGTGTGTTGTGTGCTTTGCGTCCACCGGTGCAAAGGGCGGTACCAACTGCGTTCGCCGTCCGAGCGAGGTTGGGCTTGGGCGACGACAGGCGAAGCGATCGTTTCTTACCGGCCGTGCCAACGTCGTCGGTATTGCAAACATAAGGTGGGGAAAAGGATGGGGAACCGCAATGTCAGAAAAAATTGCCATCAAATATCAGATAGTTAACAAGAGAGAATGGCGGAGAGGGTGGAATTCGAACATAGAAACAAGCCATCAGATGGAGCATCGAACCGTCAAATTGTGGTGGTTGCAGGCCCCCGCAACCAAATCCAAATCCAACTCCCCAGCCCAAAAGGCTCGGGGAGTTTTTTGTTGCTCGCGCGCCGCCTCGCATGCCGCCGGGTCGCCCATGAACTCGGCGTCGAGGGCCTGCCCGTCCGATCGCCGGTTGAGCGTCACCCGATCATCGACCGGATCAGCTCCACGCTTAAGCGCGGGCCCCTGGCCCTGTTGAGGCTCGACCGGCCGTCCGCATCGGACGCTGCCACCCAACGCCGGTCGGCGAGGCGCCCGCGAACGGCGGTGATCTCGCCGAGGCTCTGCGTGAAAAGGCGGATGCCGCAGAAGGTGAGGGTGTCCGGCAGGTCCGCCGTGTCGGCGAGCCGGCGGCCGAGCCGGTCGACGGCCTCGCACACCACGACGTCGAACGGATGTGCACCGGCATCCTTGGTCAGCGCCTGCAAGCCGGGGCGATGCCGGGACGCACCGCCGAGGGCGGCGTCCGAATAGACGCGCCCGAGGGTCCAGCCTTGCGCCTCGATGTAGCGGCGGCAGACCTCCACCTGGTCGGCGATGGACGCCTCGCGCTGCAGGTCGGACGGGTAGCGGGCGTAGATCACGGCGCGCATGGCGGTCTCTCGGAAAAGTGGGCGGCCGAGGCTGCGCAGGAACCGATCGCCGCCGCACAGCTCGGCCACCTGCTCGAAGGGATCGACTGGCGGATCCCCGGAACGACGCCGGAGGGCGCCGTAAGTCACTGTTATAAAAACCATACGTCCGCTGTCGGACGGCGGTTCCCTCCGGTTCGCGAGGGCGCGTCAGGGAGGCCGGTTTGCGCCCGGCAACCCCCCGCAGGATCCTCCGGGGGGTTGTCCCGCCGTGTCCCCGGCTTCGGCCAAAGGGCGTCTCCCGGGCCTGCGCCGCTCGATGACGCGGCCGAAACCCTGGACGCCCTGCACCGGTTGACCGGTGCGAGCGTAGGCCGAGCGGCAATCGCCGACGCCGCGGAACTCGGGTCGCACCGGCTCGGCGTATGGCGCGAGGATGGGCAGGCTGCTCTCGGATGCGGCAGGTGTCGGTGCGTGCACCCCGACGGCCACGAGGCGCGGCGGCCCGCCGCCACCGCGAAGCGATCTCGCCAAAGACCCGAGTCTCCTTCATCATCTTGATTTCAAAGGCGGTTCTGTCGCCGCCCATGCCTCGTGATACCTGAAGGGAGGGCGGGGGAGCTTCAGCCGTGAAGTCCAACCGACAGCCTACAAATTGTCATTTGTCGACAATTGACAACATGGCATGTTGGTGGCGGATGGAGCGCGGCCGAACCGGGCGAGAGCGGAGTGCCTGATGGCGAAATTGTGGGAACTCGACGCTGTCGAAGCCCGCACGGCGATGCTCCGGGGCGAGATCTCGCCGGTCGACCTGGTCGAGGCGTCGATCGCGCGGATCGAGGCCGTCGACCCGGTCATCAACGCCGTCGTCATCCCCACATTCGAAAGCGCACGGGCCGCCGCCGCGGCCTCGGAAGCGCGCTATTCCGCAGGTGAGCCCATCGGCGCCCTCGAGGGCCTGCCGGTTCTGGTCAAGGACCTCAACCACATCGCGGGCGTTCGGACGACCTACGGTTCGCCGCTCTACCGTGACTTCCTGCCCGGACAGGACGACGACGTCGTCGCCTCGCTCAAGCGGGCCGGCGCCGTCATCCTGGGCAAGTCGAACGTGCCCGAACACGGCTTCGGCGCGACGACGACCAACCCCCTGTTCGGCAGCACGGGCAACCCCTTCGATCCGGCGTTGAGCGCCGGCGCCTCGACCGGCGGCGGCGCGGCCGGCGTGGGCGCATGCATGGCGCCGCTCGCGACCGGATCGGACTTCGCCGGGTCGCTGCGGACCCCGGCCTCGTTCTGCGGGATCGCTGGGCTCCGGCCCTCGGTCGGGGTCGTCGGCACCGCCCGCCGCGCCCTCGGCTGGAGCCCGTTCGACGTGGAAGGCCCGATGGCGCGGAGCGCGGCGGACCTGAAGCTCCTCCTCGGTGCCATGGCGAAGGACGAGGCGGACGATCCGCTGTCGCGGCCGACGGATCCGGCCCTCAACGAGCCCGCCCGGCTCGTCGATCTGGGCGGGCTGCGCGTCGCCCTGTCCGAGGACCTCGGCTTTGCCCCGATGTCGCGGGTTTATCGGGCGGCCTTCCGCGCGAAGCTCGCGCGCTTCGCGGGTCTCTTCGGCTCGGTCGACGACGCGCATCCGGATCTCGGCGACGCCGATCGCACCTTCTACATCCTGCGCGGCCTCGGATTCGTCACCGACTTCGGGCCAATGCGGGAGGAGTTCGGCGAGCGGCTCGGGCCTGTCGTGCTCGACGAACTCGCGCGCGCGGAACGCCTGACCCTCGTCGACTACGGCCGGGCCTCTCAGGAGCACACAGCGCTCGTGAGACGGACGAACCGCTTCTTCCGCGACTTCGACATTCTGATCACGCCGGCCGCCTCGGTGCCGCCCTTCCCGCACGCCGACGACCATCCGGCCGAGATCGACGGGGAGCCGATGGGCGGCTACCTGCGTTGGGAGGCGATTTCCTACGGCATCACGCTGACCGGCTGCCCCGCGGCGGTGATCCCGGCCGGACTCGGGCCCGGCGCCATGCCCTTCGGCCTGCAGCTGGTCGCGGCGCGGGGGCGGGACGCCTTCTTGCTCGACGTCGCCCACAGCCTCGAACACGCCTTCGCGGCAGACGCGGACCTCGCCCGTCCGCGGCCCGCCGATCTTTCACGGAAGTCCTGATCCGCAGGCCTCGAAGGGGCGCGGTGGTCGGGCCAGAAGAGGGGAAATACAAATGAAGATTGGAAAGACTCTGGGTCTGTTGTCCGTCGGTCTCGCGCTCGTGCTCTCCGCCGGGCAGGCGATGGCCGGCAAGCTCGATGACGTCAAGAAGAAGGGTTTCTTTGTCTACGGCCTCGAGGCGCAGTACAAGCCGTTCGAGTTCCGGGACGACAAGAACGAGATCATCGGCTACGACGTCGACGTCGCCAACGAGATCGCCAAGCGCATCGGCGGCATCACGGCGAAGCCGGTCGACACGAACTGGTCGACGGTGATCCAGTCGCTCTACAATGGCGAATTCGACGCCATCATCGGCGGCATGACCGCGACCGAGGCCCGTTACAAGCGGGTCAACTTCTCCGTCCCCTATATGGACGCCAGCTCCGGCCTCCTCGTCAAGGACGGCGGCGGCATCGACAGCCCGAAGGCGATGGCGGGCAAGAATGTCGCCGCCAAGGCCGGCACCCCGCAGATCAAACAGCTCGAGATCGCCGCCGAGGAGCACGGCATGAAGTATGCCTCACCGATCCGCACCTTCGAGGACGATCCGGTCGCCTACGAAGCCATGCGCGCCGGCCGTATCGACGCCTTCGCCTCAACTGTCGTCAGCCTGCTCGAGTTCACCAAGTCCACGACCGGCTTCAAGGTGATCCCCTTCACCTCGTCCAAGTGGACGCGCGAGTGGACCGCCATGGCATTCCGCAAGGAGGACGAAGACTTCCGCTCGGAGGTGAACAAGCATCTCCTTGCCATGAAGGCCGACGGCACGCTGAAGACCCTGCAGCAGAAGTGGTTCGGCCAGTCGTTCACCGACGTTCTGCCCGATTCCCCGCCGACGTGGTAACGGAGGTCCGTTCGAGACGGGACGGCCGCGGTGATCCGCGTCGCCGTCCCGGATCGCATCGGGGTGAAGGAGCGGCCGCGTGGACTTCGGTTTCATGGTTTCGGTGCTGCCGCGCCTCTTGCCCGCTTTCGGGGTTACGATCGCCGTCAGCGTGCTGGCCCTCGTCGCCGCGACGGTGCTCGGTGTCCTCGTCGGGGCCGTTCGCTCGCTCATCTCGAACCGCAATCCGTTCGCCTGGATCATCGATGCCCAGGTCGCGCTCGTTCGCGGCACGCCGATCATCGTCCAGATCTTCGGCGCCTATTTCCTTCTGCCCGAAGTCGGCGTCCGGCTGCCGCCCTTCTGGATCGGCGCCATCGCCCTCACGTTCAACTCGCTCGGCTACCAGTCGGAGATCGCCCGCGCGGCGATCCAGTCGATCGGTCCCGGCCAGTACGACGCAGCCGCTGCGCTCGGCCTTTCCCGTTGGAGCACACTCCGGCTCGTGATCGTGCCGCAGGCTGCGCGGCGCATGATGCCGGGGCTCGTCAACGAGGCGTCTCAGCTCATCAAGGCCTCCTCGGTCCTCTCCGTGATCGCGGTCTTCGAGTTGCACAAGGCGACCGGCGCCATCGTCGCCAACACGTTCAAATATGTCGAGTTGCTGACGCTGGAGGCGCTGCTCTACCTCGCACTCGTCAGCGCGCTCGGCATGGCCGCCGAGCGGCTGCAGCGCCGCGGGCTCGGCGCGACCGCCGGCGACGCCTATCAGGTGCGCTGACGATGGCCCTCGACCTCGCCTTCGTCCGAGAGATTCTCCCCGAGATGGTCGCCGCCGCGGGCCTGACCGTCGAGATCAGCCTGATCACGCTCGCCCTCGTGGTGCCCCTGTCCTTCGCGATGGCGATCGCCTCGATCCTGGGCCCGCGGTGGCTGCGGCTCGCGATCAGCGGCTACACGGCGGCGACGCGCGGGGTGCCGCCGCTGGTCCAGATCGCGATCGTCTATTTCCTCCTGCCGCGCGCCGGCGTGCTGATCAACGAGTTCTGGACCGGGGTCATCGCGCTCACCATGATCGGGACGGGCTACGCGGTCGCGATCATCCGGGGCGGAATCCTGTCGGTCGACAAGGGCCAGCGAGAGACCGCGCTCGCGCTCGGCTTCACGGAGGCCGGTGCGTTGGCGCTGGTGATCGTGCCGCAAGCCATGAAGCGGATCCTCCCGCCGATCGCCAACGAGGTCGCCAACCTCGTGAAGGCCTCGGCCCTCCTCTCGGTGATCTCGGTCAAGGAGCTGACCAAGGTCTCGAACGACCTGATCTTCGAGCATTTCGTGGTCGTCGAGGTCATGATCCTGTTGGCGGCTTTCTATCTCGTCATCGTCGGGGCGCTGATGGCGGTTTCGCGATGGCTGGAACGGCGGGCGAAGGGATGAGCATGCGGGGTGCCCGGGCGCGGATCGGTTTCCTCTGGCCGGCCGATGGCCTCAACGACGACGAATACTGGAGCTATCTGCCGGACTGCGTCGCCTGGCTGACCGCCCGCTATACGCCGGCAACCGGCGACGAGACGCTGACGCTCGACACGATCGATGCCTATGCCGACCCGGCGCTGATCGCCCGTGCCGCGCGACTGCTCGAGGCGGTGAAGCCCCATGCGGTGGCCTGCGGCGACAACGCGGCGTCCGTCGTCCGTGGTCGCGACGGCGACCGGGCGATGGCCGCCGCCGTCGAGGCCGTGCTCCACGTGCCGGTCGCGACCGCGGGCGGGGCGATCCTCGCAGGGCTCGCGGCGTTCCAGGCCGGGACGATCGGCCTCGTCAGCCCCTATCCGGCCGACCTTACGGAGCGTCTCTCGGCCTTTCTCGAGGCGGCGGGCCACGGGATCGCGAAGCTCATCACCGCCGGCGAGACAGATGAATGGGGCATCGGCGGCGCGACACCCGATCGATGGGCACGGGCGGCGCGCGCGGCGGGGTCCGCGCCGGTCGATGCGGTGGTCGTGGCGGGTGGCGGTATCCGCATGAGCGGCGCGATCGAGCCGCTCGAACGGGATCTGGCGAGGCCGGTGATCGCCACGCCCGCCGCCCTGGTCTGGCATGCCGCCCGGCTCGCCGGCATCGACGTCCGTGCCGCGGGCGAGGGCCGGCTCTACCGCGAGCACGGCCGTCCGCCGGCCACCGGGGATGGACCATGACGACCGATCCGAACGCGCTGTTCCTGGGCCACGAATCCCCGGGCACGAAGACCTTCGCGGTGACCGAAGCGCCGCCCGTCTTCGTTGGTGGCCGCGGTGCGGAACTCGTGGCGACCGACGGCCGCCGCTATCTCGATTTCGCCATCGGGTCCGGTACGACCTCGCTCGGTCACGATCATCCGGCCATCCGCAAAGCCGTCGAGGCCCAGGTCGCGAGCGGCATCCTCCATATCGGGCCGCATTTCCACACGGTGTCGCAGGCCCGCCTGTTCGAGCGACTGCTGTCGGTGCTGCCGGCCGGGCTCGACCGGCTGCAACCCGCGACGAACGGGACCGAGGCGACGGAGGCGGCGCTGAAGATCGCGATGCACGCCACCGGGCGAGAGCGTTTCCTCGTCTTCGATGGCGGCTATCACGGCCGCACGCTCGGGGCACTCGCCGTCAGCGCGGAGCGGGGGGCTAACGCGCGGCTCGGGCCCTTCTGGCCGCCGGTCGACGTGTTGCCGTATCCGGCGACATCCGCGATGGACGCAGGCGATCCGGCTCGCGTCGCCGCCGTCATGGACGACCTCGGGAGGCGGCTCGATGCCCTCGAAGGCCCTTATGCGGCCGTGATCGTCGAGCCGGTGCAGGCGACCGCAGGCATGCGCATCCCCGTCCCCGGCGCGCTCGCCCTCGTCGCCGCCGTCGCCCGCCGGAATGGCTGGCCGATCGTCGCGGACGAGGTCTTCACGGCTTTCGGCCGGACGGGGCACCTGTTCGCGAGCACCGCGGCCGGGCTCGATCCAGACCTCGTGATCCTGGCCAAGAGCTTCGGCGGGGGCGTGCCCGCGGGTCTGGTCGCCGGGCGGTCGAGCTTCGTGGACCGGCTGCCGAAAGGCGCGCAGTCGTCGACGTTCCAGCTCCATCCGCTCGCCGCGGCGGCGTCGACCGCCATGATCGAGACTATCGTCACGGAGCGGCTCGACCTGCGCGCGGTCGAGATCGCGGGTTGGTTCGAGGCCCGGCGCGCGGACATCGCGGCACTCCCCTCGGTCGCGGACATGCGCGGTGTCGGCGCGCTCTGGGGCGTGGAGATCGCGTGCGCCATGGATCCGCGCGCGCGCACACGCCGGATCCGGCGCGCGGCGCTGGAGGCCGGGCTGTTGACCTGGGAGTGCGGACTCCATGGCGAAGTCGTCGGCCTCGTGCCACCGCTGACCGTGGACCGGGGCGCGGTCGACGGGGCGCTCGACATCCTTGCGCGGGCGATCACGCGGTCCGCCGAATGATCGCGACGATCCGGCCGAGCGCCTCGTCGAGGACGTCGGCCCCGATGTTGATCGGTGGCACGAGCATGACGCATTCGCCGGATCGCCCGCCGCCGTAGACGAGCAAACCATCGTCCAGGGCCGCCTTCTGCACCCGTGTGGCGCGTGCCGAATCCTCGGGGGCGAAGGCGACGGCAGCCTGGGCTCCGACGACGCGGATCGCTGTGACCCCGTCCGACGCGGCGAGTGGAGACAGTCTATCGCGAGCCAAGGGCTCGATGGTTCCGGCCACGTGATCGACAAGCCTTTCACGGGCGATGGTGTCGATCGTCGCCACGGCGCAGGCACAGGCGAGCGGATTGCCCTGGAACGTGCTGGTATGCATCCCCGGCGGCCAGGCCTTGAGGACTTCGGGTCGTCCGGCGACGGCCGACAAGGGCAGTGACGCAGACAGGGCCTTGCCCATGACGACGAGATCGGGAGAAAGGCCCGCGCGTTCGAACCCGAACCAGCGTCCGGCCCGGCCGAAGCCATTCCAGATCTCGTCCAGGACGACGAGCGCGCCGGCCCGGCTCGCCTCGCGGCGCAAACCCTCGATGAAGTCGGCATGGGGCTCGACCACCCCGGACACGCCCTGAACCGCCTCCAGGACGAGTGCGGCGACCGGCTCGCCGGCCGCTGCGCGACGGTCGAGGGTTTCGGCGATCGCGGCGACACAGGCGGCGGCGGGGCCGGCGCCGTCGTCGGCGGCCGGATAGGGCAGCGTGTCCACGAGGCCGTCGAGCGTCGAGAACGGGCGGCGGATCCGGTCGCCGGAGGTCACCGAGAGCGCGCCGAGCGTCCGGCCGTGATAGCCGCCCTCGAAGGCGAGCAGGCGCCGGCGTCCCGTGGCGAACTGGGCAGCCTTGATGGCGGTCTCGATCGCTTCCGCGCCCGAATTTGCGAGATGAACCGCGCTGAGGCCCTCCGGCATCAGCGCGGCGATGCGCTCGTAGAGTTCGGCGCGGAACGGTGACGGAAGCCGCGTCCCGGTGTGGAAAATGCCGGTCTCGGCCGCGCGGGCGACAGCCTCGCGATGGGCCGGATGGCCGTGACCGAGTGTCGTGGTCGCGGAGCCGCAAACGAGGTCGAGAAAGCGCCGCCCGGCGGCGTCGAAGAGCCAAGGTCCCGACCCGCGCACGAAGACCGGCGGGTCGGGCACAAGCCGGAACGTGTTGGCCGCGCCGGTCTCGTGTTCGCGGGTCAGCGAGAGCGCTCGGACGGGATCGATCATGCGGCCGCTCCGCTCGGACGGAGCAGGGTCGGCGCATCCGGGTCCCAGGCGAGGGCGACGCGGTCGCCCGGAGCGAGAGCATCGACGAAGCCCTTGTCGCGCTGCGGTGCCGCCTCCAGCACGACACCGCCGTCGAGCGCGATCCGGAACCGGACGGCATGCCCGGCGAAGAGCCGTTCGGTGACCGTGCCGGCGGATCCTCCCCCACCGACGGGTCCGAGCCGGATCTTCTCCGGACGCAGCGCCACCCGGACGGGTCCGGCGGCGCCTTGGGCACCGAGCGGCAGCCACGCCTCGCCGAGGCCCGCCACATCGACCCGGGTCCGGCCGTCCACGACCGGCCCGGCTGTCGCGTCGAGCACGTTGCACCCCCCGACGAACCGCGCGACGAATTCCGTGGCCGGACGGTCGTAGAGCGTCTCAGGATCGGCCACCTGTTCGATCCGCCCGCCATTCATGACCGCAATACGGTCACTCATGCTCATGGCCTCGTCCTGGTCGTGCGTGACGGTGACGAAGGTCAGCCCGACTTCGCGGTGAATGCGCTTCAACTCGACTTGCATCTGGCGACGGAGGTTGGCGTCGAGCGCGCCGAGCGGCTCGTCCAGGAGCAGAACCGAGGGCTCGACGATGAGCGCGCGGGCGAGCGCCACGCGCTGGCGCTGGCCGCCGGACAGCTCGTGCGGCAAGCGGCTGCCGTAGCCGCCGAGTTCGATCCGGCCGAGCCACTCCGCCGCGGCCTTTCGCCGGTCCGTCCGGCCCACGCCGCGCATCTTGAGGCCGTAGGCGATGTTGTCCGTGATCGTCTTGTGCGGGAACAGCGCGTAGTCCTGGAACATGATGCCGGTGTCGCGAAGGTGCGGAGGCCGGACGGTCACGTCCTCCGCGCCGATCATGATCGCCCCGCCGGTCACCGCCTCGAGGCCCGCGACGAGCCGCAGCAAGGTCGTCTTGCCGCATCCGGACGGACCGAGCAGGGTCAGGAATTCTCCGGCACGGACCGAGAGATCGATCGGAAACACCGCGTCCACGCGGCCGTAGCGCTTGCTCACGTGCCGGAGTTCCAGCGATTTCGCGGTGGCCATCAGCCGCACCTCCTGCGGACCGGGCTGCGACGGGCCTTGAACTCGCGGCACGGGCGTCCGTACACTTCGCCGCATCCCTTCGGCCCGGACCTCGAAAGACTGCGATGATTTCGGACGACGCGCTGCCCCAGACGCTCTCCTACTTCATATTCAACAAGCTGCGCTGGCGCATCATCACCGGCGAGCTGGCTCCGGGCCAGATGTTGCGCGAACAGGAACTGGAGACTCAGTACGGGTCGAGTCGCGGCCCCATCCGCGAGAGCCTCCGCCTGCTGCTCCAGACCGGCCTCGTGGAGCATCAGCAGCGTCGCGGGTTCCGCGTCCGCGAGTACACGCCGAAAGAGATCGAAAACATCTACCAGCTCCGCGCCACACTCGAAGGCATGGTCGTGACCTCGCTCGAGGGGCTGCCGCTCGGCCCGCTCGTGCACACGCTCGAGGGTCGCTGCAAGATCATGGAGGCGCACTATGAACGCAACGACATCGAAGGCTACTTCGCGGAGAACAGCCGCTTCCACCAGTGCATCATCGATTACACGGAAAACAAGGCGCTGGCGCAGGTCTTGCTCTACGTGAACGAAATCTCGCTGCCGCCGCGCTACAAGCTCCTCAGCGAGAATTTCCCGTCCCGCCGTTCGCTGACCTATCACGAGGAGATCACCGCTCATCTCGCGGCCGGCGACATCGCGGCGGCGAAGGCGGTCACGATCCAGCACATCATGGAAAACCTCGGTCGCGTCATCCAGACCTTCTTCCGGCCCGCGGCCGCCCAATAGGGCACCGGCGCCGCCGGTCAGGCGAGGGCGATCAGGGCGATCTCGACCACCGCATCCTCGCCGATCGCGGACACCTCGACCAGATTGCGCGTCGGCGGCCGGTCGCCGAAGACCTCCCGGAAGACGTCGTTGACCGCCGCCTTCGCCGACAGGTCGGTCATATAGACTGTCGCCAGCATGACCTTCTCCGGACCCGAGCCGGCTGCCTCCAGGATGGCGAGGCAATGCCGCAAGGACCAACGCGCCTGCGCCAGGGGCTCGGGCGGAATCAGCCCGGTGGCCGGGTCGCGCGGCATCTGTCCGCCGATGAAGACGAGGCCGCCGCCGCGTGTCGCCTGCGAAACGGGCGAGGTCGAGGCGGGCGCGTTCGGCGTCGCGATCAGGTCTCGCATGGTGCCCCCGGCCGTTCATCGATGTCGAGTGTTGAGCGTGGTGAGGAATTCGCGAAAGCCCCAGACGCCGCCTTCGCGGCCGCGCCCGGACAGCGAAAAGCCGCCGGTCGGCGCATGCGGCGCCTGGATCGCGGTGGTGTCGAGGCCGATGGAACCGGCTTTCAGGTCCGCGAGGCCCGGCGGAGGCGCGTCGGGATTGGCGCCATAGACATAGGCCGCCAGCATGTGACGCTCGGCGGAGAGCCGGGCGAACAGAGAGTCGACGTCGTCGAACGGCGCGAGTGCCATCACCGGCCCGAACGCCTCCTCGCGATCGAGCGGGCCCGGCCCGGATGTTTCCACGACGACGAGGGGCGACAGGAAGGGCCGACCCGACTCGGCCGGCCGCGACTCCGGCCCGATCCGCCGTGCGCCCTGGGCCTCCGCCGCTCGCGCCAGATCGCGGAGCCGATGAACGGCCTCGGCGCTGATCACGGGAGCAAGGTCCGGATGCGTATCGGACGGGCCGCAGGTCAATCCAGTTGCGCGGTCCGCGATCCGGTCGCGAACGGCCGCGTAGACCGGCAGCTCGACATAGACCCGGTTGACCGACGAGCAGGCCTGCCCGGCAGCGCGAAGCTTCCGGTTCATCAGGTCGCTCACGGCCCGGTCGAGATCGGCGCCCTCGAGGATCACGAAGGGGTTGTTGCCGCCGAGTTCGGTCACGCTCGGCTTGGCGGCCGCGGCGGCCGCGACCGCGACCCTCAGCCCGACGGCGGTCGAGCCGGTGAAGCTCACGATTCCGATCCGATCGTCGGCGATCAGCCGCTCGATCGCCGCCGCGTCCGTGACGGCGAGGGTCGCTACGCAATCGCCCGCTCCGGCGTCCACGAAGGCGCGGTCGAGCCGCAGCGCCGTCGCCATGCCGAGCGGCGAAGGCTTCACGATCGCCGGGCACCCGGCCGCGAGTGCGGGCGCGACCTTGCGCAGGATGCCGGCGATGGGGTCGTTGAACGGCGTGATCAGGAGCGCGGGCCCGACCGGAACCTCGAGAATGCGGCGCGTCGGCTCGGGTCGAGTTTCGAAAGGATAGCCGTCCAGGAGTTCGATCGCGTAGTCGACGAAGGACAAGCCGTAGTCGACCTCGGATGTGGCCTCGGCGGGCGTCTTGCCGACCTCGAGGACAACGAGGGCCGCGAGTTCGTCGCGGGCCGCGTGGACGCTCGCCCTGACGGCCGCGAGGTGCGCCCGGCGGAGCGCGCGATCCGAGGCGAGCGCGCGCGCCGACCGGCCCATTCCCTCGAGGACCGCTTCGATCGCACCGGCATCGGCGATCGGCCACTCGCCGACGACACGGCCTTCGTTGGGTGAAATCAATGGATGACCGGGCATGGAAACCTCGTGGCTAGCCGTCCCTCGCGTGGTCCGGAGCATCCTCGAGCATGGCGATGATCTGCGCGAGGTCCTCGACCGGGCGACCGAAGCAGAAGCGGAAATGCTTGCCGTAGGACACGCCGAAGGCTTCGCCGCTCAGGAGGAACAGGTTGCGCGCCGCTGCGTGGCGACCGAACTCTTCGAGATTCGGCACTTCGGGGAAGATGTAGAAGGTGCCGTCGGGCTCGATCGCCCGCCAGCCGCGCCGGCGCACGAACTCGATCGCCATGCTTCGCTGCGCCGCATAGTCGGGCCGGCGCGCCGGTGCCTCCGACAGCACGGCCTGCACGAGATGCTGGCTGAGACTCGGCGCGGAGCTCAGGATCGTCTGGTGGACGGTCAGGATGCCGTCGATCACCTTGCGATGAGCCAGGCAGGCGCCGATGCGAAGTCCCTGCAGATGAAGGTTCTTCGAAAAGGAGTTGACCAGCACCACGTGCTCGTCGACCGCACAGCGGCTGGCGAGCCAGGTCGGCTCGTCGTAGATTAGGTCCGAAAAGCTTTCGTCGAGGACGAGGAAAAGGCCGCGGCGGCGGGCGATCGCGGCGAGGCCCTCGATCTCGGCCGCGCCGTAGACCCGGCCGGTCGGGTTGTTCGGGTTGGCGAGCAGGATCGCGCGGGCCCCGGTCGCGACCGCGAGGTCGTCCAGTTCGGCGAGATCGAGCCTGAATTGCGCCGCGACGTGGGTTTGGTAGCTGCGGTTGGTCAGGGCGGCGGCGGAGGCGAGATCCTCGTAGGACGGCCAGAACGGTGCGATCGTCAGGATCGCGGAACCCGGCGGGACGAGGGCCCGGAGTGTCGCGAAGATCGCCGCCTTCGCGCCGGCGGTGATGAAGCACTCGTGATCGGGCGCGTGCCACTTGGCGAAGAGCCGCAACCTCGCGGCTTCGCGCAGGTCCTTCAGTCCGGCGGCCGGCGTCAACAGGGACCACTCCGGCCGGATCGTGACGGCGGGAAGGCCGGGTCCGAACGATGGTGTCGAGAGCGACCAGGCGGATCCGCCCTGTGCCCGGACCCGCTCGACACGGGCGGCCAATTCGAGCGTCGGCGAGCGGCGCAGCTTCATGACCGGCCTCCCGGATATCTGCGGGTCGCGAGCCACTGGGCGGTCATTCCGAGGGTCAGCGACAGGACGAACACCAGGGTGCCGGCCGCATTGATCGTCGGGTCGAAACCGGTCACCAGCGTCGTCCAGATCTTGATCGGCAGGAGGACGTCGAAATTCGTGAGAAAATAGGCGATCACGAACTCGTCGAAGGCAAAGGTGAAGCAGAGCAGGACGGTCGCGAGCAGCGCCGGCAGGGCCGAAGGCACGACGACGTCGCGAATGCCCTCGAGCCGGGAGGCGCCGAGGCTCCAGGCGGCCTCCTCGTGGCTGAACGGAATGTTCGTCAGCCGGCTTCTGAGATTCATGACCGCGAGCGGCAGCACGTAGACCACCTCTCCGACGATCACCAGCGCGAAGGTGGGCTGCAACCCGAGTGACAAGACGTAGATCCGGAGGCTCATGCCGACAAGGACCAGCGGCACGGCGAAGGGCGCGATCAGAAGGGCGGCGACGAAACGTTTGCCGGGGAATTGGGCACGGACCAGCGAATAGGCGCAGGCGAAGCCGAGCGCGGTCGCGATCAGGCTCGCGCTGCCGGCCACGACGAGACTGTTGACGAAGCCGGTCCAGTATTGCGGGTCGGCGGCGAGCCGCTCGTACCAGCGCAGCGTCGGCTCTCTGAACGGCAGGGTCTGGTAGCGCCCGGAGTTGAACGAGAACACGACCATGGTCACGATCGGCAGGTACACGACGGCCACGGCCGCCCAGAACAGGCCGGCCATCGAACGGCGCGCGATGGTCGTCGCATAGGGAGTCATGATCGCCTCCCGGCCGGGCGGGTCGGGACGAAGGCGAGCGGCAAGGTCGCGAGGAGGACGATGCCGGCGAGCACGACGGCCATCGTCGCCGCCATCGAGATATCGTAGGTGCCCTTGATGGTCGAGATCATAACCTGCGCGAGCACGGGTTTGAAGCCGCCGCCGAGCAGAGCCGGGACGGCGTAGTCTCCGACAGCCACGATGAAGGTCAGGACCGCGCCGCTGATCCAGCCGGGGAGGGCCAGGGGCAGGATCACCTCGCCGAAGGTCACGAGGGGCGAAGCGCCGAGCGCGGCGCTGGCCTCCACGAGATTGCGGTCGATCGCGACCATCGTGGAGAACAGCGTCAAGGTCATCAGCATCGTCCCGAACAGCGCGAGCCCGAAGAGCGAGGCGGTGAAGCTGTAGAGGATGCCGAGCGCGACCGGCTCGCCGGCGACGAGGCCCAGCGCATGCGCGATGAGACCCGCGTCCGACAGGACGAGCTGCCAGGAGAAGGCCCGGATCAGGAAACTCGTCCAGAACGGCGCAATGACCGCCAGGAGCGCCACGAATCGCCACCGTTCCGGAACGAGGAAGGCAAGAAAATAGGCGAGCGGCCAAGCCAACAGAGTGGCGATCGCGACCGTACCGAAGCCGAGGAGCAGGCTGCGGGTCGCGGCGTCGACCAGCCGAGCTGTGGCAAAGAACGCCGCATAGTTGGCGAGGCTCGGCGCGGTCGACCCGGACGGCGCGAAGCTCTGGGCCAGGGTCGCGAGGGTCGGCACGGCGAAAAACAGGACCACGAACAGCGTTGCCGGCACGATGCCGAGCCAGGGGTTCCCGACCGGTCGGGCCGATCGTCTCGCCGCGGTCATGGCCGCTACCATTCGATCGCGACGACGCGCATCGGCGCTCCGTCGACGCAACTGGTCTTGAGCGGAACGGCCATGATGTAGGGCCGCCGCGTCCCGATTTCGCCGATGTCGCGCAGATCCTCAATGAAGGGAATACCGGCGCCAAGGATCGCATGATGCGCGACGAATTCGTGATTGAAGACGTGCCGGTCCGGCATCTCACGCGCCACGCGGTCCTGCGGGAAATCGAGCACGACCGCGGAGACGCCCTGGGCCACGATCCACTCGGCCGCCTCGGCGGTCAGCCAGGGAGCCTTCAGGTGCCACGCGCGGCTGGTGTAGCCGAGCTTGTTGGTGAGGTCCGAGCGCAAGATCACCATCTCACCGCGGGTCAGACCCGGAGACCGGGCGGCCAGGAGTTCTGCCGTGATCGGAGTCGCGGGGGCGAGGTCCGACAGATCGACGACGGTGCCGTGCCCGAGGAAGACGTCGAGGCCCGAATTGGGCAGGTCGTGGATGGTCGGTCCGTGCCGCTCCATGTGGCGCGGCGCGTCGCAATGGGTGAAACCGTGGCCGGTGAAGACGAAATGGGTCTCGTCCGCGTCGTCGCCACGCTCGAACTGCTTCGCCTGCCAGATCTCGAGATACCAACGCCAATGATTTTCGAGCGGCATGGAAAGGTCCCGGACGACGGGCGCGTCCGCAGGCCAATCGGTGAGCGCGATCGGCCGGGACGGCGACGTCGTGAGCCCCCGGCCGCGCAGTGGGAGCGCGGAGAGGAACACCGTGTCGCCGGGAATGGGCGTGAGCCCCTTGGCGTTTTCCGTGACCACGAGGCCGTGCTCGTGGGCGCGGCGGCGGAAGCCGTTGCCCGGATTGTGGTAGCCGAAGCGGCCGTCGGCCCGTGCGGGTTCGAGATGATCAAGCGGCAGGTCGACGACGATATGCTGGCAGCCGCGTTCGGCCAGAAGGTCCGCACAGTCGGCGTCGATCGCCGGCGCGGTCGTCCAGTAGGTCCGCCGGCGCAACGGAACCGCGTCGCCGTGTCCGGTCCTGAGAACGACGATTGGACGAAGCGGGCGGGCCCCGATCGCTGCGGCAAGCGCGTGGCGCCCGATCCGCGGCGTGTCCGAGATCGTGACCACGCTCGCGAGGCCGCAGAAACGGTCCACGTCCAAATCGTCGAGATCGGCGGCGCCTGGAATGTGCCAGCCCGGCGCGGAGGTGAAGGTGAAGCCGGAGCCGAACCATTTCAAGCCGAACTCCTGGAACTCGTCGCCCTCCGCATAGGCCTGGGACACGAAGGATGTGGACGTCCAGTGCCAATGCGGTTCGATGGTCTGGGAGCAGTCGAAAATCGGCATGCGGCCTCTGGTCCTGGCTTGACCTCACGCAAGGAGCGGCCGGCCGGCGCGGCCCCGGAAAGGGCCCCGCGCGACCGGCACCCTTGTGCCGTCAGCTGTTCTTGAAGTTCTCCCAAGCCGCCAACCACTCCGCACGGTTGGCCGGGTCCTTGCGTGGCGAGAGGTTTGCCATGAACACCTTGTCGAAGCGATCGAGGTCGGCGAGGTTGAGGAGCTCGCGCTTGTCTGCAGGCAGCGCCGCAGCGGCCTTCTTGTTGGGCACCATCGAGTAGTAGGTCTTCGCGACCGCGAGCTTGGCTTGGAACTCGGGGCCGGTGACATACTGCAGGAACTTGACCGCGTTCGCCTTGCGCGGCGTCCCGGCCGCGATGCAGACGGCCTGGTCCCAGGTCACGCCGCCCTCCTTCGGAACGAGTGCCTTGTAGGGCAGCCCATCGGCGAACATACCCGCCTGCACCCACTCGCCCGCGATGGCGATATCGTAGGTTCCGCCGGACAACGCCTGGATGACCTGGGAGGTGTTGCCGACGAAGCCGACCTGCGGACGCAGCGTCTTCAGGGTCTCGGTCAGCTTGGCGAAGGCGGCGGGATCCAGATCGTAGGGCGCCTTGTTGCCGAGATACTTCGAGAGGCAGCCCATGTTCGGCAGGAACCAGTCGAACAGCGCGATCCGACCCTTCAGCTTCGGGTCGAACAGGACCGCCAGGCTCGAGACGTCGGACTCGGAGAATTTCTTGTAATTGTAGGTGATGCCGTAATAGCCGAAGCGATTGACGATCGCGTAGAGCTTTCCGTCCTTGTAGACCGGCGGCCACTGGGCGATGAGCGGAAAATAGTCCCCGAGCGGGTAGTCCGCCGGGTTCAGCTCCAACAGGAGACCGTCTGCGACCGCCCGCGGAATGTAGGCGCTGGTCGGCGTGATCACGTCGAAGGTGCCCGGCGCCGACTTCAGGAGCGCGATCATCTCCTCGTCGGAGCCGTCATGGATCTTGAGGTTGACCTTGACGCCCGAGGCTTTCTCGAAAGGCTCGAGCATGCCGGGCTCCTCGTAGCCGCCGAAGGCGAGCACGTTCACCTGCTCGGCGGCCGCCGTGGGCCGGATCCAGACGTGGGGTGCGGCGAGCCCGCCGACGGCCGCGGCCGTCAGCCCCCTGAGGACGTCGCGGCGGCGAGCGTTGGGGAGACCGGATTCTTCCCGATTGCGCATGACACATCCCTCGAAGACTTTTGGGGGGCAGTCGCGGTTCCGCGACGTTGGCGGCGTCGTCGTTCGGCGCCGAGCCTCATCACAGAACCATCGCCACAAATTGTCAACAATCAACAATACGGCACTTTGCACACTCATTGGGCAGGCGGCCGGCGCCGCTCCCTTTTGTCTTTCAGATCTTGCCGATCAGCCCGCCGATTGGCGGATCGCCAATTCTGGGATGATTTGCACCGTCGCGGGGCTCGTGGCGCGGCCGTCGAACGCGTCCATGATCGCCCGCGCGGTCTCGGCGCCGATCTTGCGGGGGTGCGGATTGATCGTGGTAAGGGAGGGCACCGAGAGGCCAGCGATCTCGTCGTCGCCGAACCCGGCCACCCGGATCTGTTCCGGCACCGACCGGCCCGCCGCCGGCCTTCCGTGAGCGCGCCGAATGCGGACAAATCGGACACGCCAATCATCGCCTGGGTGTCGGGCGATGTGGTGAAAATCCAGACCGGACGCCTCGCCGCCTCAAGATGCGCCGAAGTCGTGCACCAAGGTGACATGGTGAAGGATGCGTCCGGTCAAGAAACGCGCGAGCACCGCTTCGGTCCCCGCCTTGCCTTGCGCGCGCGCCGGGCGCTTCAGCGCGGTCTCGACCGGCTCCCGATCTGGATAGCCGATGGCGAGGATCATGGGAAACTCGGGCGCCCCGTCATCAAGGGCTTTCGGCAAGTCTCACGCGGACCGCCAGCGGCCCGGGAAACGCTATCCACTTGGGATCGATCTGTCGTCAAACCGGCTGCGGGCGGGGTCTCGAGGGCAGGCATAGTGCCCGCGCCGCCGCGCGGCCTTATCCTTGTGAAAATAGCCTGACGCAGCGGCAGGTCCAGCGCGTCAGGCCAGGGTGTCGTGGGCTGACCTCATGATCTCGGCGTTCGGGGATCCGGTCGATCCGGAGCCCCGCGCCGATCACTTGCCCCAAATCTTGGCGTAGGCCTCGCGATAGCCGTTCGCCGGGTCGAAGAAGGGGCTCGAGCCCATCGCCTTGGCGCCCGCCATGTCGACGACCGCCGGAGCCGTGACGTAGCCCGAACAGGCCGCGCCCTGGATCGCGCGATTGAGTTCGTCGACGAGCTGCCAGCCCTGAAGGTTCAAGGGTTCGGCCACGGTGATCGACTGGAACTGCCCGGTCTTGATGCGCTGGAACGCCGATTCCGAGCCGTCGCCGGCCGCCACCGCCTTGGGCGCCCCGTTGCCGGGGATGCCGGCCGCCGCCAGCGCCGGGCCCATGAAGTCGAAGTAGATGTCGTTGATGGCGAGCGCGTGCGTCCACTTGGCGCCGTGCTTCTGCAACAGGCTCGTCGTCAGCGGGCCCATGCGGTTCGACGTCTCGGCGATCGGGGTGTCGACATATTCGAGCACCGTGCCGCCCATCGCCTCGATGGTCTTCTTGATGCGGTTCGCCTTGTCGATGGCGATCTGGTAGGTCGAGTCGGTGAAGATCACGACGCCCGGCTTGCCGCCGGCGTCCTTGACCGCCCACTCGGCGGCTTTTTCCGACACGGTCATCGCGTCGGTCGACACATTGGCGAAGATGCCGCCGGGCGCGTCGCAGCCGATCTTCGGGCCCGAGTGCCAGGACACCATGGGGATCTTCGCGCCCTTGACCTGGTCGAGGGCGGCTTGCTGCTCGACGGCGTCGAAGCCGTTGATGATGAGGCCGTCGGGCTTCAGCGCGATCGCCTGGCCGAAGGCGGCCGTGCGGCCCTGCACCGAGCCCGCGCCATCGAGCACGCGCACGGTCCAGCCGATCTTGGCCGCCGCTTCCGAAACGCCATTGGTGACGCCGAGGATGCCGCCATTCTTCAGGTCGGCGGCGAGCACCACGATGGTCTTCGCCGACGCGGCCTTGGGGCCGCCGGTGGGGCCGTCGAAGGCGGTCTGCGCGGTGGCGCCGGTCGACGCGAAGCCGGTCGCGATAACGCCGGCCATGAGCCATTGATTGAACTGACGTCTCAGCATGGTCTTCCTCCCGTTTGCCGTCACTGTGTGGGTCACGATTTGCGCGCCGCGCCCCGTCGGCGCTGGGCGTAGCCCGCGATGCCGATCGCAACGAGGAGCGTGACCCCGTTGAACATCGGCTCGACCCAGAACGAGCCGCCGAATTGCTGGATGCCGGATATGCCGATCGCCAGGATCACCACGCCGACGATGGTGCCCCACACGTTGACGCGGCCCGGCTTGATGGTGGTGGAGCCGAGGAACGCGCCCACGAGCGCCGGCAGCAAAAACTCAAGGCCGACGCTCGCCTGGCCGATGCGCAGCTTCGAGGCGAGGATCACGCCCGCCAGCGCCGTCATGAGGCCCGAGGTGACGAACGCGCCGATCACATATTTGCGTGTCGGGATGCCGTTCAGAGCCGCCGCGCGGGGATTGGCGCCGATCGCGTAGAGAAACCGGCCGATGGGCGTGTATTCGAGCACGAGCCACAGCACGATCACGAGGGCGAGCACGTAAAACCCGGTGATCGGCAGACCGAAGACGAAGGTTCCGTTGATGGCATAGAACCCGTCGGGCAGCAGCCCGATCATCTGGCGTCCGCCGGTGTGGGCGAGCGCGATCGAATAGAGGATCGTGCCGGTGCCCAGCGTGGCGATGAAGCTGTCGATCTTGGCGATCTCGACCAGAAGTCCGTTGAGGAAGCCGACCGCGGCGCCGAGGCACAGGACGATCACCACCGCGACCGGCCACGGCACGCCGTAGAGCGTCTGCAGCGAGATCGCCAGGATGTGCCAGAGCACGATGCCGTAGCCGACCGTCAGGTCGATGCGACCGGCGGCCATCGGGACCATCGCCGCCAGGCTCAGAATCGCGATGATCGCCTTGTCGGAAATGATCGCCCGCAAATTCAGGAGCGTGGGAAACGTGTTGGGCAGGAGGACCGAGAACAGGACGAACAGGACCGCGGTCAAGATGACGAGCCCATATGTCGGCGCGAGCCGTACGAGCCGTTGCACGAAGGACAAATGGCTGAGTTCGGCCTTCGTCGGCTCCAGTGCGTTGGACTCAATGGACTGCATGGGCGGTATCCCGGTTGTCGGCGGAGACGGCTTCACCGGCCGAGGCCGCGTGGATGACGGCTTCGGTGGTCAGGTCGACGCCCTTGAGCTCGGCCACCAGCTTGCCGCGGCTGAAGACGATGGCCCGGTGGCAGATATTGGCGACCTCCTCGAAGTCCGTGGAGACGACGAGGACGCCCATGCCCCGCGCGAGCGCCTTGAAGAGCAGCGCGTAGATCTCCGCCTTGGCGCCCACGTCGACGCCCGCCGTGGGGTCCTCGGCGACCAGAAGCTTGCGGTTCGTCGCCATCCAGCGTCCGACCACCACCTTCTGCTGGTTGCCGCCCGAGAGCGCCTCGATGGCGAGCGTGGGGTCGTTGGGCGAGAGGCCGAGCTCCTGGCCGAGGGCGAGCGTCGCCTGCTCCTCGGCGGCCACGGAGAGAAATGTCAGCGGCTTCAGGCCGATCGCGGCGGGGTTGAGGAAGGCGTTTTCGCGAATGGTCAGCGAGGGGGCGATCGATTCGACCACCCGGTCGCGCGCCACCAGGCCGACGCCGGAGCGCATGGCCGCGCGCGGCGACGACAGATCGGGCCGCGTGCCATCCAGCGTCACGTCGCCCCGATGATCGATCTCGCCGAACAGGCAGCGCCCGACATCCTCGTGCCCGGCCCCGCGCAGGCCGACCAGCCCGACCACCTCGCCGGCGTGGATGGAGAAATCGATCGGCCCCACATTGCGCGTCGCCAGGCCCCTGACGGAGAGGAGCGCGCGGCCGTCCTTGGCGATGGGCCGTTCGATCTCTCGGGTCTTGCGCCCGACGATCAGGCTCACGAGGTCCTCGGGCGTGGTGTGCTCGACATCGCGCAGGCCCACCATCTGGCCATCGCGCAAGACGGCCACCCGATCGGCGATCTTGAAGATCTCGTCCAGCCGGTGACTGACATAGATCATGCCCACGCCCTTGTCGCGCAACGGGCGAAGCGCCGCGAACAGCCGCTCGACCTCGTCTGCCGGCAGGCTGGCGGTGGGTTCGTCCAGCACGAGAAAGTCGCACTCCACGGCGAGCGCGCGGGCGATGGCGACGAGGGATTTCTCGGTGCGGGTGAGATCGGAGACCCGCATGGAAGGGTCGAAGTCACAATTGACGCGGGCGAGCGCCGCGGCCGCCTTCCGATCCGCGTCGCGCCAGTCGATGAGACCGAACCGGCGGGTGAAGCCTTGGGCGAGCGCCATGTTTTCGGCGATCGTCATCCATTCGATGAGGCCGAGGTCCTGGTGGATGAAGGCGACGGCCTGGCGCTGGTCGTTGCGGCCGGGCTTGTGGGCATAGGGCACGCTGTCGATGCGCACCTCGCCGGTGTCGGGGGCATGGATGCCGCCGAGCACCTTGATGAGCGTCGACTTGCCGGCACCGTTCTCGCCGAGGAGCGCCACGATCTCGCCGCGCCGCACATGCAGCGACACGCCGCGCAGCGCCTGCGTCCCCCCGAACGACTTGACGATATTGTCGAAGAACAGGCCCTCGGGCGTCATCGACAGTGCCCCCTCCCAGAGGCCGGCACGCCCCTTGTGTGCGTTACCGGTAACGCACTAAACTCCCGATGCATTTTGGTGTCAAGGCGTTGGTTGTCGATCACTTTTCGGACGAGGGATCCGGCGCGGTGAGCAAGGAAAGCCGAACCAGGATCAATCTCTTGGAGGTCGCCAGGGCGGCGGGCGTGTCGAAAATGACCGCGTCGCGGGTCCTGCGCAACGCGAGCGGCTTCTCCGAGGCGACGCGCGAGCGCGTGCTCAGGGAGGTGGAGCGCCTCGGCTATGTGCCGAACCGGATCGCCGCGACCTTCGGCTCGGAGGAGACGTCCACCATCATCGGCGTGAGCGCGCCCTCCCTCTCCGGCAGCCTGTTCGGTGCCGTGCTCGACGCCACAAACCTTGCCCTGGCCAAGTTCGGCTATCAGACCATGATCGGCGCCCACGAGAACCGCGCCGAGACCGAGGAGACGTGGGTCCGCAACATTCTCTCCTGGCGGCCGGCCGGCCTGATCCTCAGCGCGCACCAGCACACCCGCGCGACGCGCGACCTCATCAAGCAGCACGGCATCCCGGTCGCCGAGATCTGGAACCTCAACACCAGCCCCATGGATCTCTCGATCGGCTTCAATCACGCCGACTGCGGCTTCGAGATGGGGCAGTTCGTGCTGGGGCGCGGCCATGTCCGCATCGGCTATGTCGGCGCGGACGCCGACGCGCCCGGCCCCGGCGCGCTGCGCCGACAGGGCTTCGAGGCCGCCCTGGCCACCGCCGGGCTCAAGCTCGAGGCGGTCGAGGTGCTCAACGACCGCCCTGGGTTCTACCCCGGTTTCTATGGCACGGAGACGCTGCTGCAGCGCGCCAAGAATCTCGACTGCATCTACTACCAGGACGACGCGATGGCGATCGGTGGCTACTTCTATTGCAAGTCGCAGGGGTTGAGCATCCCCCATGACATCGGCATCGCCGGTTGGGGCAATATCGAGGCGGCCTCCGTCCTGCCGCAACGGCTGACGACGACCATCATCAGCACCGAAGCCCTGGGCCGCGCCGCCGCCGTCGCCCTGATCAAGCGCATCCGCGGCGAAGCCGTCGACGACGTCACGATCACCCCGACCCGCCTGGCCCCCGGCAATACGGTCTAGGCGCCCCATCCCCTCTGTTTCCGTCGGGGCTCTCTTGCCGGTGAGATCTTCACACATCCCGCCGCGCTGGGCGGGATCCGGATCCCCGCGATCCGGCGGCCGGCGCTACACGGCCTTTCCCACCAGCGCGCCGATGCCGGCGGTTGCGAGCATGGCGAGCGCGCCCCAGAAGGTCACCCGCACCGTGGCGCGGATCACGTTCGCCCCGCCGGCACGCGCGCCGATCGCGCCGAGAAGCGCCAGGAAGAGAAGCGAGGCGACCGAGACGACCGGTACGAGCAGCCGGGTCGGCGCCACGACGACCATGGCGAGCGGCATGGCCGCTCCGACCGCGAAGGTCGCCGCCGAGGTGAGGGCCGCCTGGATCGGCCGCGCGGTCGTGATCTCCGAAATGCCGAGTTCGTCGCGCGCATGGGCGCCGAGCGCATCCTTTGCCATCAGTTGCTCGGCGACTTCGCGGGCGAGACCCGGCTCCAGCCCGCGGTCGACATAGATCCGGGCAAGCTCGTCGCGCTCGAATCCGGGTTGCGAGGCGAGTTCGGCGCGTTCGCGCGCGAGGTCCGCCTGTTCGGTGTCGGACTGCGAGCTGACCGAGACATATTCCCCGGCCGCCATGGACATCGCGCCGGCGACCAGGCCGGCAATGCCCGCGATCAGGACCTCGGAACTGGCGGCGGAAGAGGCCGCGACACCGACGATGAGGCTCGCGGTCGAAACGATGCCGTCGTTCGCCCCGAGCACGGCCGCCCTGAGCCAGCCGATGCGCGAGACCAGATGGCTCTCGGTATGAAGCCGCGACATGTCCATCTCCATCTGAGCGCCTCGGGGCGCCCGGTAGGCCGATCGCGAAACCGCCGATCCAAGTATCAAAGGCAATCGGCGAGCCTTTATACTCGCACCTCAACGTTCCATACCTTATATCACGTTTACTGTCATGAGCCATTTCTTCTGAAGCACTAGGTGTTGTGACGGGCAGACCAAGGTCGCGATGCCTTGAGAACGCAGAAGGCCGAACGGCCTTGAGCTTGGCGAGAATTCGACCAGGCATCCTCCGGCCGGGCCGGCGTCGGCGCAACCCGTGGCGACCCGTCGGCTCGGTTGGGTAGATTCCGAGGCTGACCGTCCGCCGTGTTTTCGAGTCCACTCTCCGAACCGAGGGCAAGACGACATCCAGCGGCGCTCGCGGCCGGTTTCGGTTCCGTCCGTCCTTTTGAAGCAGGCCGTCTCAGGCCGACAGGTCGGCGCCTTTCCTCGGTTTCGTGACCAGGATGCTGCCGCTCCCGGGCACCGGCTGCCGCGCCCGCTCTGACCGCGCCGAGCCGACCCTTCCCATCCGTCCGAGAGGCCCCCCGATGACCATGTCCGCAACACCCCCGAGCACCGCCCATTCGTCGGTCCCGCCAGCCGACGGCGGTCGCCCGGGCAGGAAAGCCTGGCTGATCGGAGGCGGCATCGGATCCCTGGCGGCCGCGGCCTTCATGATCCGCGACGGCGGCATGCCGGGCGAGGCCATCACGATCCTGGAGGCGAACCCGGTCCTGGGCGGCAGTCTGGACGGCGCCGGCAACGCGGAAGCCGGCTACTCGCTGCGCGGCGGCCGGATGCTCACCACCGTCAACTACGAGTGCATGTGGGACCTCTACAGGACGATCCCCTCGCTCACCGACCCCAGCTCGAGCGTGTTCGACGAAACCCTCGCCTTCAACGAACGGCACAAGTCGAATGCCATGGCGCGACTCGTCGACCGGCGGCGCGCCAAGGTGCCGGTCAAGTCCATGGGCTTCTCCATGCGGGACCGGCTGGAACTGCTCAAGCTCGGCACGACGGACGAGGTGACGCTCGCGGACAGCCGCATCACCGATTGGCTGTCGCCCGGCTTCTTCGAGACCGAATTCTGGGCCATGTGGGTGACGACCTTCGCCTTTCAGCCCTGGCACAGCGCGATCGAGCTGAAGAGGTATCTGCATCGCTTCGTCATGGAATTCTCGCGCATCGAGACGCTCGGCGGCGTGAAGCGGACCGTCTACAACCAGTACGATTCGCTGGTGCTGCCCCTGCAGGCCTGGCTGGCGTCGAAGGGCGTGCAGTTCAGGACGGATTGCCGCGTGACCGATCTCCGGAGCGCCGATCCGGACGGCGACTTCGTGGTCACGGCCATCCACTGCCGGCGCGGCGGGACGCCGGAGGTCATCCCGGTGGCGGACGGCGACCTGGTCTTTTTCCAGAACGGCTCGATGACCGACGCCTCCAGCCTCGGCTCCATGACGGCGGCGCCGAAGCCCTTGACCAAGGCCGAAAGCGGCGGCTGGACGCTGTGGGAGAAGCTGGCCGAGGGCCGGCCGCAGTTCGGCAATCCGGCCGCCTTCAACAGCTCAATCGCCCAGTCCTGTTGGGAATCCTTCACCGTGACGCTGAAGACGCCGCGCTTCTTCGATGCGATGAAGGCCTTCAGCGGCAACGAGGCCGGCACCGGCGGGCTGGTCACCTTCAAGGACAGCAACTGGCTGATGTCGATCGTGCTCGCCCACCAGCCGCACTTCATCAACCAGCCGGCCGACGTCCGGGTGTTCTGGGGCTACGCGCTGTTTCCCGACCGGATCGGAAACTTCGTGGCGAAATCCATGGCCGATTGCACGGGCGCGGAAATCCTGCAGGAACTTCGCGGCCATTTGCGCTTCGATGCCGAGATCTTCGAGACCGCCAACTGCATTCCCTGCCGGATGCCCTACATCACCAGCATGTTCATGCCGCGGCGGCCGGGTGATCGCCCGGCGCCGGTGCCGAAGGGATCGAGGAACTTCGCCTTCGTCAGCCAGTTTGTCGAGATCGCGGAGGATACGGTGTTCACGGTCGAATTCTCCGTGCGGGCGGCCCAGATGGCGGTCTACGACCTCCTCAAGATCGACCGCGCCATCCCGCCGGTCACGCCGCACGACAGATCCTTGACCGTGCAGTTCGAGGCCCTGGTGAAAGCCTTCAAGTAGACCGCGGCACCCGACCGCGATCGGATAGGATCTCCTCCCAACGCTTGCGATCGGACCTCATCATGTCAGCCCTGGTCAATCGACGGATCCTGCTCGCCGCGCGCCCCAAGGGCGCGCCGACCGCGGCGAATTTTTCCCTGGACGAGCACGAGGTGGTGCTTCCCACCGCCGGCCAGGTCCTGACCGAGACCTTGTACCTTTCGCTCGACCCCTACATGCGCGGCCGCATGAGCGATGCTCCGTCCTATGCCGCCCCGGTGGCGCTCGGCGCGGTCATGGTCGGGGGGACCGTCTCCCGGGTGATCGCCTCCGAGAACCCGAACTTCACGCCCGGCGATCTGGTGTTGGGGTTCGCCGGCTGGCAGACCTATGCCCTCACCGACGGCAGCGCGCTGACCAAGCTCGACCCGGCCATGCCCGATCCCGCGCTGGCACTGGGCGTCCTCGGCATGCCCGGCTTCACCGCCTATATGGGTCTCCTCGACATCGGGGCGCCGAAGCCCGGCGAGACCGTCGTGGTGGGGGCCGCGAGCGGGGCCGTGGGGTCTGTGGTCGGCCAGATCGCCAAGCTCAAGGGATGCCGGGCCGTCGGCATCGCCGGCGGTGCGGACAAGTGCCGCCATGTGGTCGAGGACCTGGGCTTCGACGCCTGCATCGATCACCGCGAAGCGGGGCTCCCGGCAGACCTCGCGGCCGCATGCCCGAAAGGCATCGACGTCTATTTCGAAAGCGTCGGAGGCGCGGTGTTCGATGCGGTGATGCCGCTTCTCAACGCCAAGGCGCGTATCCCGGTCTGCGGCCTGATCTCGGCCTACAACCTGGACGCCCTGCCGCCCGGCCCCGACCGCATGGGCCTCCTGATGGGCATGATCCTGCGCAAGCGCATCAGGATGCAGGGCTTCATCATCTTCGACGACTACGGCCCCCGCTTCGGCGAATTCCAGGCGGCGATGGGCCCTTTGGTCCGGGAGGGCCGGATCAAGCACCGCGAGGACATCGTGACGGGCCTCGAAAGCGCACCCGAGGCCTTCATCGGCCTCTTGGAAGGCCGCAACTTCGGCAAGCTCATCGTCAAGGTCGCCGAGGTCTGACCGCCGGGACGACCCTTCGACCGCCGATCACCTCGACGATCCGGTCGCATCGCCTGGCGAGATCGAGACTGTGGGTGACGTTCGGAAAGGTCGTGCCGCTTTCGATATCGGCTCGCGCATCAGGGCGAAGACGGCGGCGCTCCGGCCGGGTTCAAGGCGCCTCGCAATGACTTCGGTGGTCTTCCCCGATCCGCACCGTTTCGGGAGCGACGGCCCGCGCGATGGCGGCGGCGAGCTGGCGCTCGTCGAAGGGCTTCTGCAGCCTGCCCGCGGCGGGATGCAGCAAGGTCGGATCGAGCACGCTGCCGCTGATGAAGATGTGGGGAACGAAGCCATCCTCCAGGATGGCGCGGACCGCCTCGATGCCGCTGCCCTCGCTGAGCCGCGCGTCGGAAATGATGAGATCGGGCCGGCAACGCGCCGCGGCCGAAATGGCGTCCCGCTCGGTTCGCCCGCTGCCGCAGACCTCATGGCCCATCTCGCACAGGAGCTCTTCGAGCATCAGCGCGACCAGGACCTCGTCTTCGATGATCAGAACGCGAAGCATTCCCATGCCTTGTCTTGGCCTTACGTAGCAGTCTGTCGGCGTCCGTCGGCGCATTCCGCTGTTCCCGCACCGATTCGCCTGCCGCGGTCGGGTAAACGGTTGAAACGTATCGCAATGGCCGGCAAGACGAGGCCCGCGCCTCACTCAGGTCGTTCGAACATAGCGGGTCCATGAGCCTTCGCATACTTCTGGGGAACACGTAAGCTCGGCCCCAGTCCGGCCCGCGATCGGTCTGCCCCGGCAGGGCCGAAACCTAACCGAGGGACTCGCCTCGGCGCCCGCCAAATGCATAAGGTCAACGCGCGATTTTCGGTTCATGCTATGACCCCATTGCCTAAGCGATGATCAGGACCAGGAAATGCCGCGCGCCTCGAAGCCACGATCCGGACGTGGTGCCAAGCCTTCAGGACCGGCGTCCGCCCTTCGCGCGGCGCGCGGCCCGCAGCTTGACCGGGCCGATTTTCCCATCGTCGCCATCGGTGCATCCGCGGGCGGATTGGACGCCGTCCGCAAGCTGCTCGACGCCATGCCCGGCCGCACCGGCATGGCCTTCATCTTCGTCCAGCACCTCGATCCGTACCACGACAGCTTGCTCGTCGAACTCTTGGCAAGCCACACGAGCATGACCGTGAGCCAGGCCGCCGATGGCGAGGGTCTCGCCCCGGACCACGTCTATGTCATTCCGCCCGGCGCCACTCTGGTGGTCGAGAAGGGCATCATGCGTGTCTCCGAGCCGGAGGCGCGCCATGGTACGCGCCTGCCTTTCGACGCCCTGCTGCGCTCGCTCGCCGAGGACTGCGCCGAGCGCAGCGCCGGCGTGATCCTGTCGGGCACGGGCGCCGACGGCAGCGAGGGCGCCCTCGCCCTGAAAGCCCGGGGCGGCTTCATCATCGCGCAAGATCCCGACGAGGCGGAATATGACGGCATGCCGCACAGCGCCTTGCTGACGGGCGCCGTCGATCTGACGCTGAAGGTCGCCGACATCCCCTCCGCCTTGTCGACGCATCGCGGTCGCCCGCCGGCCCCTGCCGAGGCGGCAAGGGACCATCCGGAGAGCCCGACCCCGGATCAGCTGTCCGCGATCGTCGACCTGATGCTGACCCGCACGACCCACGACTTCAGGCTCTACAAGGAAGGCACGCTGAGACGCCGCATCGAACGCCGCATGGCCATGGGCGGGCGCCCCGAACGCGACATGGCGGCATACCTCAAGGTGCTCGAGTCCGATCCGGTGGAACTGGACCGGCTCGCGACGGACCTCTTGATCAATGTGACCAGCTTCTTTCGCGACAAGACCGTCTTCGATGCGCTTGCGCGGACGACCATTCCCGAACTGGTGCGCAGTCACGGCGCCGACGATCCCTTGCGCATCTGGGTTGCCGGCTGCAGCACCGGGGAAGAGGCCTATTCGCTCGCCATGCTCGTGCGCGAGGAGATCGAGGCATCGCGGCTCAACGTCAAAGTGCAGATCTTCGCGTCGGATGTCGACGCCGATGCGGTCGCGATGGCCCGCGATGGGCTCTATCCCCCGGCGATCGCCGCCGAGATCTCGCCCGAACGCCTGGCGCGCTTCTTCTCCAAGGACGAGCAAGGCTACCGCGTGTCCTCCGAGCTTCGCTCCAATGTGGTGTTTACGGTTCACGACGTCCTGAGCGACCCGCCATTCTCGCGCATGGATCTCATCTCGTGCCGCAATCTGTTGATCTACCTCGGCCCCGAGGCGCAGGCCAAGGTGATCTCGCGGTTTCAGTTCGCCCTTCGGCCCGGCGGCCTCCTGCTGCTCGGCAGCTTCGAAACGGCCGGCAACATCGAGGGCCGGTTCGAAGTCGCCTCGAAGGAGCAGCGTCTCTATCGCGTCATCAGCCGCCCCAGGCCGGGCGACATCGGCTTTGCGCTCGGCAAGCCTGAATTCCGCGCTGCGGTGCGGCCCCAGCCCGTCGGTGCCGCCCCGTCGCCCGAGGTCGCGCTGTCCGAGTTCGTGCGGCAGGCGGCGCTCAAGGCTTTCGCGCCGGCGCTGGTCCTGATCAACCGCAAGCTCGAATGCCTCTACTTCCTGGGTGCGACGGAACGCTACCTGCACCACGCGGAAGGCCACCCCACCAACGACCTGATCGGGATGGTGCCGCAGGAGTGGCGCACCAAGCTCAGGGCCGCGATCCGGCAGGCGAGCCCGGAGCACACCCCCGTCCATGTCGACACCTCGTTCGTCGACCCCTCCGGCACGACCCGCTCTTGCACCATCGAGGTGCGTTCGCTCGCCCGCGACGGCGAGGAGCTGCTGCTGGTCGCGTTTCTCGAGCCCGACCCGGCCGGCGAGGGCGCGAAGAGCCGTGGCAAACCCGTCGTCGAGATCTCGGCGGGCCATCAGGCGCGCATCGCTGACCTGGAACGGGAGTTGGAAAACACCCGCACTGAACTCCACGCGGCGATCCGCAATCTCGACTTGTCCCGGCAGGAACAGCGGGTCGTCACCGAGGAAGCGCTTTCCGTCAACGAGGAATTCCAGTCCACCAACGAGGAACTTCTGACCTCCAAGGAAGAGCTGCAGTCGCTCAACGAGGAGTTGACGGCTCTGAACACTCAGCTTCAAGAGAGCCTCGATCGGCAGCGGACCACCTCGAGCGACCTGCAGAACGTGCTCTACAGCACCGACGTGGCGACGCTGTTCCTCGACCGGGACCTCAACATCCGCTTCTTCACGCCGGCGACCAGGTCCTTGTTCAACCTGATCCCGAGCGATGTCGGCCGGCCGCTGTCGGATCTGCGGTCGCTCGCCTCCGACAAGAACCTCGCCGACGACGCCCGCGCCGTCCTGACGACTCATCGCCCGATCGACCGGGAGATCGAGACAGACCCAGACACCTGGTTCGTCCGGCGCATCCTGCCCTATCGCAACCAGAACGATCTGGTCGAAGGCGTGGTCATCACCTTCAACGATGTCAGCGAGCGGAAGCGCATCCGCAAGGCACTGGAACAGGCCAAGCTCGAGGCCGAGCAGGCCGACCGCGCGAAGTCCCGCTTTCTCGCCGCCGCCAGCCACGACCTGCGTCAGCCGTTGCAGACCATCGCCTTCGTGCAAGGCCTGCTCGCCCGCACGGTGACCGACGAAAAGGCGAAGGCCCTGGTGAAGCGCCTGGAGGAGACGCTGCATGCCATGTCCGGCATGCTGAACGCGCTCCTCGACATCAACCAGATCGAGGCGGGGACGATCCGCCCGGCGACGGTGAGCTTTTCGCTCAACGACCTGTTCGACCGCCTGCGCGACGAATTCACCTATCTCGCCGAGGCGAAGTCGCTGGTCCTCAGGGTGGTGCCGTCCAACCACTTCGTCCACACCGATCCGCGGCTGCTCGAGCAAATCCTGCGAAACCTGCTGACCAACGCGATCGAATACACGCGGACCGGCAAGGTTCTGATGGGAAGCCGCCGCAGGCGCGGGGGGCTCAGCATCGAGATCTGGGACACCGGCATCGGAATTCCGGACGCGGAACTGCAAACCATCTTCGAGGAGTATCATCAACTCGACAATGCGGCGCGCGAGCGGAGCCGCGGCCTCGGCCTCGGCCTCTCCATCGTGCAGCGGCTCGCCGACGTGCTCGGCTACAAGATCCACGTGCGCTCCAGGCTCGGCAAGGGATCGGTGTTCGCCGTCGAGATCGCGCTGCCGATGCTGGCGCCGACGCCACCGGACGCGGCCGTCCCGGGGGCCCCCGAGCCGTCGTCGACCTCATCGGCGGACGCCGGGTCCCGCACCATCCTCGTCGTCGAGGACGATCCGGACGTGCGCGACCTGTTGGCGCTCCTCCTGGAAGCCGAGGGCCACGACGTCACCGCCGCCTTCGACGGACGCGCCGCGCTGGACCTCGTCCGCTCCGGTACCGTGAAGCCCGATCTCGTCATCTCGGACTACAACTTGCCGAACGGCATGGACGGTCTGCAGGTCGCCGCCGAACTGCGCGGCGCCATCGGCAAGGCCGTCCCGGTGGTGATCCTGACCGGCGACATCGCGTCCAAGACGCTGACGGAGATCGCGCGCCACAACTGCACCCACCTCGGCAAACCGGTGAAGCCGAAGACGATGCTGAGCGTGCTCGACAAGCTCCTGTCGGCGTCCTCGCCCGAGGCGCCGCCGGTCACGACCCGGAACGCCCGGGCCGAGACGACGACCGACACGATCTACGTCGTGGACGACGATCCGAGCATTTGCGAAACCCTGCGCGACTTGCTGCAAGGCCATGGCTACGCGGCTGCGACCTTCGAGACCGGCGAGGCCTTCCTGGCGCAGCATCGCGCGGGCCGTGGGAGCTGTGTCCTCATCGACGCCCGTCTTCCGGGCATGGACGGATTTGCCCTGTTGAAACAATTGAAGGCGGCCGACCGTCGCCTCCCGGCCATCATGATCACCGGCAACGGCGATGTGCCCATGGCGGTGCAGGCGATGAAGGCGGGGGCGGTCGACTTCATCGAAAAGCCGGTCAGCCCGGACGAGCTCCTCGCCAGCGTCGCCCGGGCCTTGGAGCAGGCGCGCGATGCCGGCCAGTCGGAACTCTGGCGCAAGGAGGCGGAAGCCCGTCTGGCCACGCTGACGGTCCGCCAGAGAGAGATCATGGACTTGATTCTGGCCGGCCATCCCAACAAGAACATCGCCGCCGACCTCGGCCTCAGCCAGCGCACGGTGGAAAACCACCGCAACGCGATCATGAAGCGGACGGCCTGCACATCCCTTCCGGCCCTCGCCCGCCTCGCCGTGGCGGCCGCACCGAACAAGGACTGGGGCCGACCCCGGTCGTGAGCGTCCGCCATGCCGCCGCGTCGACGAGCGGCCGTCGGTTCGCGGGGACGCGGAGCGCGGTGGCCGATCTCGCCACAGGCTCCTGCAACGAGTCATCCTGCATCCGTCCGCTCGATCGCGTCCTCCCCTGCCGTCGATCGGCGGGACCTAGCGGCGGATCATGACGCCGGCCTTCTCGCTCCCCGACGGGCCATAGAGCTTGAAGAAGGTGTCGCAGAGGCGGCTTCCGAGGGCGGCGGTGACGGCGAAGGCCTCGTTCTTCTTCGTGACCGCGAAGGCGCGGAACGGCTCGACCTCGAGCACGACCTTGGCGGCCGTCAGGTCGGCGGCGAGCGTCTTGTCGTCGAAGTCGTAGGCCGGGCAGGCTGGTTTCACGACCCCGAGGACGATGGCATGCTCGATCGCCTTCTTCTGCGCGTCCGTCAGGTCGGCCGCGAGAGCCGGGAGTACGATGCCGGACAGCGCGGCCGCGGCGAACCGGAGGATTGCGAGACGCATGCACATGGCCGTTCGACCTCCGTTTCGGGCACGCCCGCGGCGTGACGGCGGGACACCGGACGCGGTGAAGCCAGCCGGCCCCGGCCGACCTTCGCCCGAGCCGCAGCGTGCTCGAAATTCTATGCAGCGCAGTCAGGGACGCAACAGGCAATCGACGAACCGGAGGCCCGCCGGGGGCGGTGGGCGGCCGTGGTGAGGCATACTAGGCCCGAGAAGTCGCGGCGACGGCCGGTCGCTCTCTCGGGGCCGTCCGCCGCGCCATGGGGCCGGCGCCGGACCGGCAACACGCGCAGGATCCTTGGGAGCGCTCGGCATGTCGTCGGATCGAACGGTTGAAGCCGTCACAGGCGCGTTCGGGGACCCTAGCTTGTTTCCCTTTTTACGGGCAACCTTGCGCCGGGTCGTGAAGGACAGGTCTGACGGGGGCGTCAGCCGACGAGGGGCGGATGGCCGACGACGCGGTGTGGCAGGCCGGGACCGAGGATCCCTTTCCGGATGCCCTGCGGCCCGGGACCGTCCTCGGCGACTATCAGATCGTCAAGGTGATCGGCCAGGGCGGCTTCGGCATCACCTATGAGGGGATGCACCGTTTTCTCGGCCGGCGCGTCGCCATCAAGGAGTTCTTCGTCAAGCAGGCGTGCCGCCGCCAGCCGGACGGAGCCGTCACGCTGACGAGCGCGGCCGAGAGCGACGGGCTGACGCGGGAGGACTATGCGCGCCTCCTCACCCGCTTCGAGCGCGAGGCGCGCAAGGTTTCCGCCAAGTTCGACCATCCCGGCATCGTCCAGGGCGAGGCCTATTTCGTGGCCAACGGCGTCGGCTATTTCGTCATGCGCTTCGTGCCCGGCGTCACGCTCGACCATTGGCTGCGCCGGCTCGGGCGGCCGCCCGACGAGCACGAAATCGCCGCCGTCCTGTGGCCGGTGATGCTCGCGGTCGACTACCTGCACGAGGCCGACGAACTGCACCGCGACCTGACGCCGAAGAACATCATGCTGCGGCCCGACGGCCATCCGGTGATCATCGATTTCGGCGCGAGCCGCGAAGGCCTCGACCGCTCCAGCCAGACCTCGATGGCGCTGGCCACGGACGGCTATGCGCCGCCGGAACAGTGCCTCGCCCTCGATGACGCCCAGCAGGGGCGCTACACGGACATTTATGCGTTGGGCGCCATCCTGTACCGGGCGGCCAGTGGCCGCGCGCCGCTGTCGGCGACCGACCGGGCCAACGCACTCGCCCGCAAGCGCGCCAGCACCGACCCCTATGTTCCGCTCGCCAGCGCCGCGCCCGAACCCTGGCTCTACTCGGACCGGTTCCTCGCCGCGGTCGATCGCGCGCTGCAGCTCGACGAGGACGACCGGCCGCAAAGGATCGACGAATTCCTGCAAGACCTCGGCTGGTGGGCGACGGCGACCACAGCACCGCCCACGCCGCAGACCGGGTCCCCGCCTGCCGACCTGCCGATCGAACCCTCAGCCTCGACGACGGTTGCCGCGGCGCCGAGCGCCCGGGCATTGCACCAGGCCGCAAGCTGGCCCGCGGCGGATCCGTCCGGCCTTCCTCCGCCCCTTCCCGGTCCCGCCGGCGTTCCGCCGCCAGAGGCGGCACGCCCGTTCGGCGCGCGACTGCTGTCGCTGGTGCTCGTCTATCTACTCGCCTTCGCGCTCATTGTGCTCGCGGGGACGGTCGTGCTCAGCGGCATCTATTTCGGGGCCCGCGGACTGGCCCGTTTGGGCTGAATGCGTATCCTTAGCCGGCGAAAATCGCGTCGAGCAGCTTCTTCTCCAGCGCGCCGAGGTCGGCGGAGCCGCGTTCGCGCGGGCGGGGGAGGTCGACCGGGAGGTCGAGCACGATGCGGCCTTCGTCGATCACGATGACCCGGTCGCCGAGCGCCACCGCCTCGGCGACGTCGTGGGTGACGAGCACGGCGGTGAAGCCCTGGTCGCGCCAGACGCGCTCGATCAAGGTCTGCATGGTGATGCGGGTGAGCGCGTCGAGCGCGCCGAGCGGCTCGTCGAGCACGAGCAGGTCCGGGTGGCTGACCAGCGCGCGGGCGAGCGCCACGCGCTGGCGCTGGCCGCCGGAGAGTACCGAGGGCCATTCGCCGGCGCGGGCTTCGAGCTGCACGTCGGCGAGCGCGTCGAGCGCGGCGAGCCGGCCGGCCTGGCGGCCGAGCGAGGGGTCGACGCCGACCGCCACATTGTCGACCACGCTCGCCCAGGGGAGGAGCCGCGGCTCCTGGAAGACGATGCGGGCATTGGCCGCCGCGTCGAGGCGATTGCGGCCGATCACGATCTCTCCGGCGGTCGGCGCATCGAGGCCGACGAGCAGGCGCAGCAAGGTGCTCTTGCCGCAGCCGCTCTTGCCGACGATGACGAGGAACTCGCCGGGCCGGACCTCGAGGTCGATGCCCTTCAGCACGGCCTTGTCGCCGAAGCTCTTGCCGACCTTGTCGAGGCGCAGGGGCACGCCGGTGCGCGGACCGATCCGCGACGCCACGTCGTCGCGCGTCAGCGGACGCGTCCAGTCGATCTCCGGGTTGAGCGGCGAGGCATCGGAGCCCTTGAGGCGGAACAGGCTGGACATGGGGCGGGTCCTCAATGGTTCTGGAAGGCCGGGTGCCAGGCGAGGCTGCGCCGCTCGAGTGCGCGCGCGAGCACGTCGGCGAGCTTGCCGAGGAGGGCGTAGATCAGGATCGACAGCACGACCACGTCGACGAGCATGAATTCGCGGGCCTGCATGGCCATGTAGCCGAGCCCGGACGAGGCCGAGATGGTCTCCGCCACGATCAGCGTCAGCCACATGATGCCGAGCGCGTAGCGCAGGCCGACGAAGATGGAGGGGAGCGCGCCGGGCAGGATGACCTTGGCGAAGAGCCGCCAGGAACTCATGCCGTAGACGCGGCCCATCTCGATCAGATGCGAGTCGACGCTGCGCACGCCATGCACGGTGTTGACGTAGATCGGGAAGAACACCCCGAGCGCCACCAGGAACAGCTTCGCCTCCTCGCCGATGCCGAACCACAGGATGACGAGCGGGATCAGCGCGAGATGCGGGATGTTGCGGATCATCTGCACGGTCGTGTCGGTGAAGCGGTCGGACGCGCGAGAAAGCCCGTTGGCGAGGCCGAGCGCGAAGCCGATCGAGCCGCCGACGAACAGGCCCGAGAGCGCGCGCGCGGCGCTCGATTGCGCGTTCGCCCAGAGCTCGCCGGAGAGCGCCAGCCGCCAGCCCGCCGCCACCACGTCGAGCGGCGCCGGCAGCACCCGGTCCGAGATCAACCCCGCCGACGAGCCGAACTGCCAGACGGCGACGACCAGCGCGGGAAGCGCGAAGGGCACGAGGCTTGAGAATTTCGACTTGGCCATGCCGGCCTCCGTTCCCGTATCGACAGGGGGAAAGCGGCGCCGGGACACGGCGCCGCCAGGGCTCAGACCGCGGCCGCGAGGCCGGTGATGCGCTTCGGGCGCGCGCCGGTGCCGAAGTCGCCGACGATCACGTCGGCCTGCCTCTCACCGAGGCCGATCACGGGGAAGAGCAGCTCGGCGACCCGGTAGGCCTCTTCCAGATGCGGGTAGCCCGAGCCGATCACCGTATCGATGCCGAGGTCCTGGTATTCCTTGAGCCGCGCCGCCACGGTCTCCGGGCTGCCGACCAGCGCCGTGCCCGCGCCGCCGCGCACCAGGCCGACGCCGGCCCAGAGGTTCGGCGCCACATAGAGATTGTCGCGCCGGCCGCCATGCAGCGCCGACATGCGGCGCTGGCCGACGGAGTCGGACTCGGTCGCGAACTTCTTCTGTGCCGCCTCGATCGTCTCGTCCGACAGGCGCGAGATCAACTTATCCGCGGCCTGGAAGGCCTCCTCGTCGGTCTCACGCACGATGAAGTGGAGGCGGATACCGAAGGTGACCTCGCGGCCCCTGGCCGCGGCCGCATCGCGCACTCGCTGGATCTTCTCGGCCACGTCGGCCGGCGGCTCGCCCCAGGTCAGGTACTTCTCCACCCGGCCGGCGGCGAAGTCGATCGCCGCGTCCGAGGAGCCGCCGAAATAGAGCGGCGCGCGCGGGCGCTGCACGAAGGGGAAGTTGAGCCGCGCATTCTCGTGCTTGAGGAACTTGCCGTCGAGGCTCGCCGCCTCGCCCCTGGCGATCCGCTCGAACACGTCGAAGAACTCCTCCGCATGGGCGTAGCGGTCGTCGTGCGGCAGATGGATCCCGTCGCCGGCGAGCTCCCTCGGCGCCCCGCCGACCACGATGTTGAGGAGAAGGCGCCCGTTCGACACCCGGTCGAGCGCCGCCGCGAGGCGGGCATAGAAAGTCGGCGAAGCGAGGCCCGGTCGGATCGCCACGAGGAATTTGAGCTTCTCGGTGGCGGTCGCGAGCGCGGTCGCCGTGATCCAGCTGTCCTCGCAGTTGGCGCCGGTCGGCAGCAGCACGCCGCCGAAGCCGAGCCGGTCGACCGCGCTCGCGATCTCGCGCAGATAGCGATGGTCGGGCGCCCGGTGCCCGTCCTCGGTGCCGAGATAGGGGCCGTCGCCGCTGGTCGGAATGAACCAGAAGAAGTCGATGGGCTTGGTGGACGTCATGGGGCTCGATCCTCGTCGGGACATGGTCGAAGGGGCGACGGTCAGGTGACGGGCTGGGTCCACACCGCGTCGCGCACGGTGATGCGCCGCGGGATGAGGCCGAGGCTCGCGAACTCGTCGGCGATCGCCTGCTGGCTGCGGATGACCTCCTCGGTCATCGGCGTCACCGCATATTGGGTGCGGAGCACGGCGCGGCGCTGGTGTTCGAGCGCGACGCCGGTCACCTCCGCGAGCGCGACCGCGACCTCTTCCGGATGGCCGGTCGCCCAGTCGGCGACCCGGGTCAATTCGTCGACCACGTCCTTGACGAGCCGCGGATTGGCCTTCGTGAAGGACCCGTTCGCCAGATAGAAGCTGTTCGTGTCGACGATGCCCTCGGCGGTGGTGAGGACGCGCGCCTGCTGGGTCTTCTCCGCGATGGCGTAGAACGGGTCCCAGATCGCCCAGGCGTCGACCGCGCCGCTCGCGAAGGCGGCGCCGGCGTCGGCCGGGCTCAGATAGGCCGGCTTGATGTCGGTCCAGGCGAGGCCGCCCTTCTTCACCGCGTTGAGCGTGAAATTGTGCGCGCTCGACCCCTTGGTGAAGGCGATCGTCCGGCCCTTCAGGTCGGCGAGGCTGCGGATCGGGCCGTCCGTCTTGACGAGGATCGCGGAGCCGGCGCCGGGGGCGGGGATCGTCGCCACATAGAGGATGTCCGACCGCGCGGCCTGCGCGAAGATCGGCGGCGTGTCGCCGGTCGTGCCGAAATCGATCGCGCCGAGCCCGAGCGCCTCGAGCAAGGGCGGCCCGGACGGGAACTCCACATAGCTGACCGTGATGCCGCGCGGGGCGAGGCGCTTCTCGAGCGCCTCCTGCCGGCGGGCGATCACCAGGGCGCCGCTCTTCTGGTAACCGATGCGGAGTTCGCGCGCCGGTTCGGCCGGTTGCGCGGAAGCCTGTCGGGTGAGGCTCCAGGCCGCGGCGCCGGCGGTGCCGCCGAGGAGGGCGAGGGTCCTGCGTCTGGTCAGCATGGTGTGTCTCCGGAAATTGGGGTTCACGCGATGCGCGCGATCGGTTGGCGCGGGGCGAGCGCCGCGATGTGGCGGCTCGCTTCGTCGGCCGCCTGGGCGATGCGCGCGAGGAGCGCGGGATGGGTCGGCCGGTGGTCGAGGAATTCCTTCTCGGTGCCGTAGACGCCGGTCGGCGTGATCGCCGCGCCGAAGAAGCCGAACAGCGGCCGGAGGCTGTGCTCGATCACGAGCGAATGCCGCTCGCTGCCGCCGGTCGCCGCCACGACCAGGGGCTTGCCGGCGAGCGCCTTCGGGTCGAGGAGGTCGAAGAGGTGCTTGAAGAGGCCCGAATAGGCGCCCTTGTAGACCGGCGAGGCGACCACCAGGGCGTCGGCCGCCTCGATCGCGTCGATGAGTTCGGCGAGGCGTTCCGGCGCTTGGCGCCGGTCGAGCGTCGCGCCGAGATCGGCGCCGAGGCCGGCGAGGTCGTAGAGGTCGACGTCGACCGCCTGGCGGCCGGCGATCTCGCCGAGGATCGCCTCGGTCAGCCCGTAGGTGCGGGACGGCCGCTGCGTGTTGCCGGCGATGCCGACGAGATAGGGACGGGTCACGTGAGGCTCCTCGGACTGCTCCACGAGCGGCAACCCGCTCGGTTCTGGAAGTCTGCAATAGTCGACTGATCAAGTCGACAATAAATTTGCTCGGTGGAGGGGCGGTGCTGAAAAACTTTACCCGAGCGGGCCCTATCGGCACGGCGAGACACGCGCTGATCGCTCCGCCAAAGCCGAAAAATGGCTGAATTGCGTCGATCTTCCGCCTGCGCGACGCACCGCTTCGGCGCGGGCCGAATCGGCCCGACGGCCGCCGGATCGGCTCATCGGCGGGGGGAACCCATAATGAAAAGTTTTATGATCGACTAAATTGACAAACTGCGAAGGTCGTGATCCGGTGCCGCCCTCGCGGCCGACGGGCGGCCGAGCGGAGGACGACCATGACCCCCAATCGCAGAACTTTCCTTCACTGTGCCATGGCGCTCGCGGCGACGGTCGGGTGCTCGGCCGGGGCGGAGGCTCAGGAGAAGACGATCCGAATCGGCTTCCAGAAATACGGGACGCTGATCCTGTTGAAGGCCAAGGGATCGCTCGAGCAGAAGCTGAAGCCGCTCGGCTACACGGTGAAATGGTCCGAGTTCCCGGCCGGGCCGCAGCTCCTCGAGGCGCTCAATGTCGGCGCGATCGACTTCGGCTCGACCGGAGAGGCCCCGCCCATCTTCGCCCAGGCGGCGGGCGCCGACCTCCTCTATGTGGCGCACGAGCCGCCTGCGCCGAAGGGCGAGGCGATCCTGGTGCCGAAGGGGAGCCCGCTCGCCTCGGTGGCCGACCTGCGCGGCAAGAAGGTCGCGCTGAACAAGGGCTCGAACGTCCACTACCTGCTCGTGAAAGCTCTGGAGCGGGCCGGCGTCGGCTACGACGAGGTCGAGAAGGTGTTCCTCGCCCCGGCCGACGCCCGCGCCGCCTTCGACGGCGGCAAGATCGACGCGTGGGCGATCTGGGACCCGTTCCAGGCGGCGGCGGAAGTGGCCTCGCAGGCGCGCACGCTCACCAACGGCGAGGGCCTCGTGCCGAACCACCAGTTCTATCTCGCCGCGCGCAAATTCACCGAGGGCAACGGCGCGGCGATCGACACCGCGATCGAGGCGCTCGCCGAGATCGACCGCTGGATCTCCGCCAACCCGCAGGCGGCGGCCGACGAGCTCGGGCCGCAAACCGGCATCCCGGCGCCGATCATCAAGGTCGCGATCCAGCGCCAGGCCTACGGCATCAAGCCGCTCGACGCCGCCGTGGCGGCGGAGCAGCAGAAGATCGCCGACACCTTCTTCAAGCTCGGCCTCCTCGCCAAGCCGGTGGTGATCGCCGAGGCGGTGCGCCGGCCCGGCAGCTGACGCGGGCGGTCCGGGCGGGCGAGGGAACCCGCGGCGGGACCGCCGCGGTGGCCTTCGCGAGACTGTCATGAAGCGCCTCTAGCGCTGGAGGGATGGACCATGCCGCGACCATCCCGGCTCCCGCCGCGCCGATAACGCCGGCGCGGGGCGCGCGTTTCCGCATCGTCGCGGATACCGCCCGCCGCCGTCGCCGATCCGGTGCCCGCATGAGCGGCTTCGATCCGGGGCGCCGCCTCGCCGCCGAGTTCTTTGTCAGCGGTGCGCCCTCATGACGGTCGTCATCCACCACAATCCGAACTGCGGCACCTCGCGCAACGTCCTCGCCATCGTCGAGGCGGCGGGCTACCGGCCGATCGTGATCGAGTATCTGAAGTCCGGCTGGACGCGGGCGCAGCTGCTCGGTCTCTTCGCCGCCGCCGATCTGACGCCGCGGGCGGCGCTCCGGGAGACGAAGTCGCCCGCCGCCGAGCTCGGCCTGCTCGGCCCCGGCATCGACGACGAGACGCTGCTCGACGCCATGGTGGTGCATCCGGTGCTGGTCAACCGTCCGATCGTCTGCACGCCCAGGGGCGTCCGCCTCTGCCGGCCGAGCGAGACCGTGCTCGACCTCCTCGACCGCGTGCCGCCCGGCCCGTTCGCCAAGGAGGACGGCTCGCCGCTGATCGACGCCGAGGGCCGCCGCGTCGCCTGACGGGCCGGGCGATCGTTCCGGGCCGAGATCTTCCGTACGGTCCCGGCCCGATGCGGCGCGGCGCCTCGCGCCCGCGAACGCGCGCCGTCCGTCAGTCCGGGCAGACCGCCGCGACGAGCGAGCGCTCGTCGAATTCTCCGAGACCGGCGCGACCCTCGAGGGCGCATGCGACCGTCGCCTCCATCTGCGCGCCGTCCCGGTCGAACCGCATGTCGGCCGGATCTTGCGGGAAGATTTGCCGGCTCATCACCCACTCCAGCTGCGCGCGCACGAGGCCGCGGTCGAGCTGCGGCGCCCGCGCCGCGACCGCGTCGACGCCGAGGGACGGATCGGCGAGGCAGTCGAGCCAGGCCCGCCGCGTGACCGCGCGCAGGTCGTCCAGAAGCCGCGGCCGTTCGGAGAGGAGGTCGGCGCGGCACACCACCGAGCCGGTATAGATGTCGAGGCCGTGGTCGGCGAAGGAGAGGAAGCGCAAGCCGCGGCTGTCGTGGCCGCGCATGGTCATGGCGAATTTCAGCGTGGCGTCGAAGCAGGTCGCCGCCAGCACCTGGCCCGACGCGACGAGTGCGTCGCGCTCCTCCGGCTCGACGAGCCGCAGCTCGTAGCGGATCCCGCCGAGCCCGTTCCTCGCCAGGAGCAGCGGCAGGAGGCGCGCCGACGTGTCGCCGCGCGGGCCGCACAGCACCTGGTTCTCGATCTCGGCGAGGCGGAGGTCGGGGCCGTCGCGCAGATAGCCGAGCGCGCAGGGGCTGCGCCGATAGACCGGCATCACGGCCTGGATCGACGCCCGGCCTTCATCGATCGCATGGGCGAGGAGCGACGAGAGGTCGCCGTAGCCGCAATCGGCCTCGCCGGCCGCGATGGCGCGGGTGACGAGCGAGGAGCTGAAGCCCTCGATGAACCGGACGTCGAGGCCGCGCTCGGCGAAGAGGCCGGCATCCGCGGCGTAAAGAAAAGGCGCGTTCTGCCCCTGGTAGACGTGGTTCAGCTTGAAGCGCAATCTCATCGTGTCCGCAGACGCCTCCCTGGCGCGATTTGCCTATGATTTGGACGTGTTTAGCTTTTGCGCGCCGCCGCGTCGGAGCTATAGATGGGTCGATCCCCACGGGGCAAGATCACCGCACGGAGGCCGTTCGATGAAATTCCAGACGCTGATGGTCGCCCTGACGCTCGCCGTGTCCGTCTGGGCCGGGCCGGGCGTGGCGCAGGACTACAAGGCGAACCTCGTCGCCGCCGACACGCTGACGGTCGGCACCTCGGGGTCCGCGCCGCCCTTCAGCATGACCGGGCCGTCGGGCGACCTCACCGGCTTCGATGTCGACGTGGCGAACCTGATCGGCAAGGAACTCGGGCTGAAGGTCGTGTTCAAGCAGTTCGACTTCGCCGGCCTGCTCCCGGGGCTCGCCGCCGGCCAGTTCGACATGATCGCGTCGGGCGTGACGCGCACGCCGCAGCGGCTCGCCTCGACCGACTTCTTCCTGCTCTCCCCCTATATCGTCAACGGCGTGGCGGTGACGCGCCGGGCCGACTCCCCCGAGATCACAGGCTGGAAGGCCGTGTGCGGCAAGGTCATGGGCGCGGTGCGCGGCGGCTCGTTCCAGAAGACCGCGCGGGAAACCCTGCCGGCCGGCTGCGTCACCGAGACGCGCGAATATCCCGGCGCGACCGAGCTGTTCCTCGATTTGAAGAACCGCCGCATCGACTTCGCAGCGCATGACTTCCTCGGCCCCAACTACCTCGTCACCACCGGCAAGACGGACGGCATCGTGGTGATCCCGGAACTGCTCGCCTCGATCACCCAGTCGGTCGCGGTCGGCCCGAAGAACAAGCCGCTCGCCGAGAAGATCGACTCGCTCTTCGTCGCCTGGCGCAAGGACGGGACGCTCAAGGGCCTCGGCGTGAAGTGGTTCGGCGCCTCGCTGGACTGGTCGGCGGCCGACTGATGACGGACCTCACGGCGGCATTCTGGCTCGCCGCCGCCTGGATGCCGCGCTTCCTGACCGCGGCGGCGCTCACGCTCGCGCTCGCCGCCGCCGTCTTCGCCATTTCCGCCGCGGCGGGGCTGGCGCTCGCGCTTTTGAGCCGCCAGGCCCCGGCCGTGATGCGCTGGGGCCTCGAGGCCTTCAGCGGCGTGTTCCGGGCGGTGCCCGAACTGGTCATCCTGTTCGCCGTCTTCTTCGGCGCCCGCCAGCTTGGCGCGACGATCGATCCGGTCGGCTCCACCATCCTGGCCTTCGGCCTGGTCGGCATCGCCTATGATTTCCAGGTGTTCAAGGGCGCGCTCGCCGCCATCCCGGACGGCCAGTTCGAGGCCGGCCGGGCGCTCGGCCTAAAGTCCTGGCAGCTCCATGCCGCGGTGATCCTGCCGCAGCTGCTGCCGATCGCCCGCAAGGGCTGGATCACCTACGCGATCGGCACCGTGAAGCGCATCTCGATCGCGTCGGCCATCTCGGTCAGCGAACTCATGTATGTGACCAAGCAGGCGATCGCTGCGAGCAACGCCCCGTTCCTGTTCCTGTCGATCGCCACCGGCCTCTATGTGCTGATCGTGCTGCCGCTGCTCTACTTCAACGAAACGAAGCAGGCGGCCGGGCGATGAACTTCCTGGCCGATCCCTACTACCGTCAGCTTCTTTGGGACGGCGGGCGGACGACGCTGACGATCTCGCTCGTGGTGATCGTCGTGTCGAACCTCATCGCCCTGCCGCTCGCCATCCACATGCAGCGGCCGAAGGCACGGCTCCGGCGCGTCGTCCTCGCCTACAGCTTCTTCGCCCGCGCCGTTCCCGCCCTCGCGATCCTGTTCGCGCTCTACTACGGCATGCCGCGGCTCGGCCTCACTCTCGATCCCGTTCCCGCGGCGCTGGTCGGGCTGATCTTCGCCTCGACAGCGTACAATCTGGAATTCCTGCGCTCCGGCTTCGAGGCGATCCCGGCCGGCCAGGCCGACGCGGCGCGCGCCCTGGGGCTCGGGCCGCTCGCCACCCAGCTCAAGGTGCTGATGCCGCAGGCCTATGCGTCGGCCTCGCCGGCGCTCTTCTCCAACGCGATCCAGATGGTCAAGGGCAGCTCGCTCGCGAGCCTCGTCGCCGTCTCCGAGCTGACCGCGGCCTCGACCACCATCATCGCCGACACTTACAAGGCGTTCCAGGTCCTGTTCGTCGTGGCGGCCATCTACGGCCTCTTCGCGCTCGCGATCCTCGGCCTTCAAGTCCTCACGGAATCCCGCCGCCGCTGGCTGCGCGCGGGCCGCGGCTGAGCGCCGCGCGCCCGCCGCCGTCAGTTCACCAGGCGGACCGTCGGCAGGAAGCTCGTGATCTTGGGCAGGTTGGCCGTGTCGAAATCCGCCTTGAACTTCACCTCGGTGGTGCCGGCGAGATCGATCGTCTTGGCGATGATCTGGTTGAGCGGCGAGGACCCTTCATTGAGCGAATTGCCGACGAAGCTCAGCTGCTGGGTCGGCAGGTAGATGGTGCCGACGAAATCGACGCTCGCGCCGCCATTGATCTTGCTGACGAGGTTGTTGGTGTTCTGGCCGCGATCGGAGGCGAGCACGATGCCGCACATCGCGGAAGCCTTGTCGCCGTCGGCCTTGAGCGACACGCGCGCCTGGCCGGAGATGTCGGCCGTGGACTTGTTGCCGGTCAGGAAGATCCCGACGCCGTCCCCGGTGATCGAGGCATCGGCGGTGAGCTTCAGCCCGCCATTCTTGATCACATAGACGCCCGGCAGGAGCTTGATCGACTGCTTGCTGGTGGCGGTGAGGCCGCCGCAATAGACGCCCGGCGCGAGCTCGATGTCGGTCGACCGGTTGAGCGAGACATTGTTGAAGGTGCAGCCGGCGCTCGACGGGGCGGTCCAGTCGAGCAGGGGATCGAGCTGCGGCTCGCAGCCGTTCGACGTCGCCCCGGTGTACTGGGCGGAATTGCCGCTGATGATCACCTGGCCGGCGGCGCACAGCAGCATGGCGTCCACCACCACGTTGCCCGCCGCCACGATCGACCGTCCGCCGCCCGCATTCGACCAGACCTTGCAGGTCGGCGCGGTGAACTTCGCGGATCCGCCGAAGGACACGCCCACATTGGCGTTCGGGTCGAGCGCGAGCATGCAGAGTGAGCCCGGCCCTTTCGCCATCGTGGCCGACCCGGTCGCGCCGAGCATGAAGGGCTGCATGCCGAGGAGGCCGGTGAAATAAGTCTTGGCCGCTTCCTTGACCGTGACCTTCACCGACTTGTTGACGCTCGACGTCTCGACGACCGGCGTCAGATCGGGCCGCTCGGCCGCGATCTGGCGGGCGACCGCCGCGGCGGCGACCTGGTCGGCATTGCTGCCGTAGCTGTACTGCACGAAGCTCGAGGCACCGGCCAGCGCCGCCCGGTCCGCCAGGTTCTGCAAGGCGCTGCGTTGCGCCTGCCAGAACCCGAAATCGACCGCCGAGCCCCCGACGGCGAGAATGAGCGGAAGCGTGAGCCCCATGATGAGGCCGATGCTGCCGCGCCGGTCTTTAGCCAGTTTCGTGAACTTTGCGAGCTTGCGCATGGGGATCCTCCTGTCCGATCCCCACACCGTGAACTCAAATTCCAATCATCGAATAAAGGTCGACGGCCAAATCATTCGCAATAAAAGCCATGGATTCAGCGTCAAGTTATTTCAAAAATCGACGAAATTTGCGTTGCGGAATGCCGCCATGATCTGAATTCCGCTCGGGAACCAAACATAAGTCATCTCCGAGCCGACTGCCAAAATGCCGACCGACAGCTTGGTGTCACGGAGCACGACCGCCGGCGCGCCTTGCGATGAGGGCGACGACGACCGCCGAGGAGGACCGTCGCGCGCCCGGGCCCGCCACCCCGGCGCCTCACCCGGCGTTCGGCCGGCTCCGTTCGCGGTAGGCGGCGACGGCGCCGTCGACGCTGTGGTGCATGCGGTCGGGGCCGAGCGTGTCGGCGAGGCCGATCCGGCGGAGGAGTTCGAGCGCCGCGGGATTGAGCGCGGCGAGCCAGAGTTCGACGCCCGACGCGCGAAATTCCGCCTCGGCCTCCACCAGCATCTTCGCGGCGGTGTATTCGATGTCGGGGATGGCGGAGCAGTCGATCAGGATCACGCGCGGCGGCTCGGACCCGATCAGCTGGCGCATCTTCTCGCCGACGGTCGCGGCATTGCCGAAATAGACCCGCCCCACCGTGCGCAGGATGAGGAGGCCCGGCTCCGTCTCGTCGTCCGGATGCTCGGGCGCGCGCGGGCGGAACACCGCCGAGCCCGGCTTGCGGGCGAGCACATAGACCGGCGGGCTGTTGGCGAGATGCAGCAAGGTCAGCATGGAGAGCACCACCGCCACCAGGATGCCCTGCAGCGTGCCGAGCACCACCACGCCCGCCGCCGCCGCGACCGCCCACCAGAACTCGGTCGAGCGGGCGCGCCGGATCGCGGCGAAGTCGGCGGGGCTGACGAGGCCGGCGGAATAGACGATCACGATCGCGGCGAGCGTCGCCTGCGGCATCGGCGCGAGCAGCGGCGCCAGGAAGAGCATCGCGGCGAGCGCGGTAAGCGCGGTGACGAGCCCCGCCATGGGCGTGACCGCGCCGGCGCCGCGGTTGACCGCCGTCTGCGACGTGCCGCCGCCCGCCGGCATGGCGCCGAACAGGCCGCCGATCGCATTGGCGGCGCCGAGCGCGAGGAGCTCGCGGTTCGGATCCGGCCTCGCGTCCCCCTTGTTGGCGAAGGCGCGCGCGGCGGCGATCGATTCGGTGAAGCTCATCACCGCGATCCCGACCGCGGCCGGCCAGAGCACCGGGACGAGCGACAGCGCCGGCAGCGTGAGCGGCGCGAAGCCGGCCGGGACGGCGCCCACCACCGCGACGCCATGGGAGGAGAGGGCGAGGATCACGGACGCGAGGATGCCGCCGCCCACGCCGACCAGCGGCGCCGGCAGCCAGGCGGCGTAGCGCTGCACGAGGAGGATCGCCGCGAAGGTCGCGAGCGCCACCGCGAGCGTGAGGAGCGACGTCTCCGGGAGCGCGTGGAAGATCGACCCGAGGTCGCGCAGGAAGCCCTGCTTGGCGATGTGGATCCCGAACAGCTTCGGCAGCTGGTCGACCAGGATGACCGTGCCGATGCCGGTCTTGAAGCCGGTCAGCACCGGCTCGGAGATGAAGTTCGCGATGAAGCCGATTCTCAAGGCGCGCGCGAGCACGAGCATGGCGCCGACCAGCACGGTGAGCGTCGCCGAGATCGCCGCGAGCCCGACGGACGGATCCGCCGCGCGCGCCTCCGCGAAGGCGGCGGCGGCCAGGATCGCGAGCGTGGTGGTGGTGCTGACGCTGAGCACGGCCGAGCTGCCGAGCACGGCATAGACCACCATGGGCACGAAGGCGGTGTAGAGGCCGGCCTCGATCGGAAGCCCCGCGATGGTCGCATAGGCGAGCGCCTTCGGCAGGATGACGGCGGCCGCGGTGAGCCCGGCGACGCCGTCGCGGGCGAACAGCGCGCGGTCGTAGCGGCGGATCCAGTCGGGTACCGCGTAGAGAGGCGATGGCTCGCCCGACGTCACTGTCACCGCTCGGTCTCCTGCGCCGGGAAGGCACGCATGCGGATGAGGATAGGGGCGGGCGGCGCGCCCACTTGATCGGGCGGGGCATCGCCCGGCCGCGCGCTCAGGGCGCGGTCTGCTCGGTCGTGATGCGCGCCCGCCAGCCGCTCGGACAGACGCCGCCGGACCAGCGCTCGAAGGCGCGGGTGAAGGCGGGGGGCTCCGAGAAATGCAGGATGTCGGAGATCTGGGCGAGCGGCATGTCGGTGTCGCCGACCAGATGCCGCGCCGCCTGGAAGCGGACCGCGTCATACACCGCCCGGAAGCTGGTGCCGGCGTCGCCGAGATGACGATTGAGCGTGCGGCGGTTGATGCCGAACTGGTGGGCGATCTCGGTGGCGCTGCAGCCGCCCGTCAGGAGGCGGGCGCGCATGGCGCGGCGCACGTCGTCGATCGTCACCTTCTGCCCGCGCGCCTCGAGGTGAGCAAGGCGTTCGGCGATCGCGCGCCGGGCCGCGGGGTCGGCGCTTCTGAGCGGCAGGCCCATCATGGCGGTCGGTATCACCAGGGCGGCGATCTCCTGGTTGTAGCGCACCGGAGCCCGGAACACGTCGCCATAGGGCGCCGGATCCTCGGGCGGGCGGCGCGGCAGCAGCACCTCGATCGGCGCCCAGCCCGGATCCAGAAGGTTTCGGATCGCACCGACGGCCGCGGCCAGGCCGCCTTCCGCCACCATCTCCACGCCGGTCATGTCCGGATCGTAGGGCGTGAAGCTGAGCAGCGTCACGTCCCGCCACCGGCGGATGCTGCAGATGGCGCCGCGGTTCTGCACCGAGAGATGATCCTCGAGGCCCTGCAGCGCCTCGCCGATCGTGCCGCAGGCCGCCATGTATTCGCCGACGATCCCGAGCGAAGCGACGCCGGCGCGGGCGCCGACCAGAAGACCCAGATGCGGGCAGCGCAGGCGCGTGCGGCCGGCCTCCAGCACTTCGCCGAGATCCTTGAGGGATATGGTGCCGCCATGGGTGCCGAAGCGGGACAGGTCGACGCCGGCCGCGGCGGCGATGGCGTCGAGATCGCCGCCGAGCTCGCGGGCGACCGAGCCGAGCCCGCGCACGACGCCCGTATGCACATGGCCCGGCGGCACAGGCAGTTGCATGGACCACTTCTGATTGTTCGAGATTGGCGCATTCACTTTACGCACTCCCATCCTTATGATCAAAACATAAGTTGGAATTCATGAGCAACATATACGCGCTACTACCATTCCTGTTGGTCTCCTTAGTAAAGTTCCGAACCGTCGAAATATATATGAAGGTCTTTCTGCTTTAGGTCTGAGGCGGGAAATGCGGGATCGACGAAATGCTTCTTCGGCTTCGTCTGCGACCGCAACATCCATCGCCGCGGCGTCGCAGGCGGGAGCTTGTGGCCGGACGACCGGCCTTTAAGCTTTCCGCGGATGCGGCAGGGCGAGTTACCCTCCGGTACGATTGCGGGCATCGGAGGAAGGCCCGCCAATCTTGTCCCGTGACCTGTGGCCTGCCCTGCGCGCAGCATCGTCAGCCCGCGCGGCGTCGGCGAAACGCGAAACGGGCGCGTCGCCGCTGCCGGTCCCAATCGATCAAGCAGGCGCCTTAGCAGTTTTCCCTGATCCTGGACCTGCGCGTATCGGGCTATAATGTCACCATCCACGGTTCGTCGTCCTTCGGGGTGGCAGGTGGTGGCTCGCCCTAGAACCTCGCCCGAGAACGACGCGCCGGGAGAACAGCGCCATGCTGACCAAGCCGAGGCTCGACCCGTCCGCGCCCGGAAACGTGCAGCTGATCGAGCGCTTCCTCGTCATGCTGCTGTTCGTCGCGCTGCTGGTCGGCGTCTACTACGTGCTGAAGCCGTTCTTCGTCGGCATCCTGTTCGGCTCGATCGTCGCGATCGCGGCCTGGCCGGCGCGGCCCTGGCTCGACAGCCACGGCCTGAAGAGCAGCCGCCTTGCCCCGCTGATGCTGGCGCTGTTGCTCGCCGTCGTCGTGGTCCCGGCCGTGCTCATCGCCCCGGGCCTCGCCGACGAATTGCGCGTGCTCGCCGACCGGGTGCAGGAGTGGTTCGCCGCCATGCCCGACCCGCCGAGCTGGCTCGCCGGACTGCCCTTCGTCGGGGCACGGCTCACCGCCTTCTGGCGCGACGTCATGTCGGGATCGGAAAATGCGCGGGAGCTGCTCGGGGCCTATGCGCAGCCGATCAGGGAATTCATGCGCGACGCGGCGCTCGGCCTCGCGGGGAGCCTGCTGCAGCTGGTCGTCGCCATGGTGGTGGCCACCACGATCTGGAGCCGCGGCTTCGTCATCCTGGCGGCGCTGCGCGACATCCTCGTCCGCCTCGGCGGCGAGCAGCTGGCCGAGATGACGGTGATCGCCGGCCACGCGGTGAGGGGCGTGTTCTACGGCGTGGTCGGGACCGCGGCGGTGCAGGGCGTCCTCATGGCGGCGGGGCTTCTCGTCGCCGGCGTGCCGGGCGCGGTGCCGCTCGGTTTCGTGACGATGCTGATGGCCATTTCCCAGATCGGCGCGGTGCTGATCAACGTCGTCTGGATCGGCGCCGCCTGGTGGCTGAACAGCACCGGCGCCTCCCCGCTCGCCGTCTGGTTCGTCGTGGCCTGGGGCCTGTTCGTCAGCTTCGTCGACAACTTCCTGAAGCCGATGCTGATCGGCACGCAGATCCACATGCCGATCATGCTGGTCATTCTCGGCGTGTTCGGCGGCTTCATCTCGTTCGGCTTCCTCGGCCTGTTCATCGGGCCGACGCTGCTCGCGGTCGCCTATTCGCTGTTGCAGGTCTGGCGCACCGGGCCGGTCGAGTGATGCGGCCCGGCCGCGACCGCACCGCCGCGCGGCATCAGGCGAGCACCGCCACGATAATGGGTCCGAGCATGGTCAGGAACACATTGGCGATGGCGTAGGGGACCGCCACGCCGAGCACGGGCGTCTGGCTCTCCGCCACCTCGCAGGCCCCGGTCACCGCCGCGTCGACCGTCATCGCGCCGGCGAGCGCGCCGCAGATGACGACCGGGTTCATCTTCAGCACCCTGAACGCGAACAGCGTGCCGATCACGAGCGGCAGGAGCGTGACGAAGAAGCCGGCGAAGACGAGGGCGAAGCCGTTCGCCTGGATCGCCTGCACGGCGGCCGGACCGTTGGCGAGGCCGATCGCCGCCACGAAGCCGCCGAGGCCGATGTCGATCAGCGTCTGCTGCGCGGCCGGGGGGATGTTGCCGATGATCGGCTTGCGCGACCGGAGCCAGCCGCAGAAGAGGCCGGCGACGAGCGCGCCGCCGCCGCCGCCGAGGGTCAGCGGCACCGAGCCGACCGCGATCGACAGGAGCCCGACCGCCAGCCCGATGGCGAGCCCGCCGGTGAGGTAGGCGATGTCGGCCCGGTCGCCCGGCCCGAGCGCCTCGCCGATCTGGGGCAGGATGCGGCTCATGTCGCGGCCGTGGCCCATGAGCGTCATCACGTCGCCCACATAGATTTTCGTCTCGGGCGTGATCGGCACCTCGAAGCCGTGCCGCGACAGCGAGCGCAGGAACACGCCGTGCGCGTCCGGGCCGAATCGCTCCACGATCTGCTGCAGGGAGAGGCCGTGCAGGGCGTCGTTCTCGACCACGACCTCCTTCGCCTCGCCGGGCACCTTGCGCATGATCTCCTCGCCGTCGGTCTCGATGCCGACGATCGCGTCGGCATGCACGATGGCCGCGGTCGGGCCGGCGACCAGCACCTCGTCCCCGGCCTCGAACACCGTGTCGGGTTTCGGCTCCACGTCCTCGCCGTTCCTCAGGATGCGCTCGATCACCGAGCGGCGGCCGAGCCGCGCCTCGATTTCGGCCACGCTCAGGCCCGCGGCCTTGGTCGCCCGGTGCGATCGCGCCTGGAATTTTCGGTAGACGAGGTTGGCGCCCGACGGCTTCTCCCCGCCGCCCGAGAGTGAGGCTTCGAGCTTTTCCGCCTCCGCCTTCAGGTCCACGCCCATGATCCTGGGCGCCACGTAGGGCACGAAGATCAGGACCAGGATGTAGCCGACCACATAGGTCACCGCGTAGCCCGCGGCGACATTGCCTTGCGCCGTCTTCAGCGCCGCCGGCGACAGGCCGAGCTCCTGCAGGGCGCCGGAGGCGGTGCCGATCACCGAGGACTGGGTGAGCGCGCCCGCGGCGAGGCCCGAGGCGGTGCCGGCGTCGAGCCTCAGGATGAACGCCACCGCGAACACGGCGAGGAGGCCGGTCCCGCCGATCACGAGGGCGAGCGCCACCTGGCCGAGCGTGCGCATGTTGAGCGAGGCGAAGAATTCCGGCCCGGACCGGTACCCGATCGTGAACACGAACATGCCGAACAGGATCGACTTCAGGATGCCGGGGATGACGAACTCGCCGAGCTGGCCGAGGACGACGGAGACGAGCAGGATCGAGGCCGTCCCGCCGATGGCGAAGCCCTGGATGCGGACTTTGCCGAGGATTGTCCCGAGCGCGATCGACAGGAGCAGGAAGACTTCCGGCGCCTTGGCGATGACCGTTTCGAGCGACATGGCTGTGCAATCCTAGCGATGGGCCTCGCGATGGGCCTTGGGGCGGGGCGACGGGGAAGGGCGGCGCGGGACCTCGATCCGGCGCCGCCCCTTGGGGCGAAAAGCGGGGCCGGGCGGTCAGCCGGCCAGCAGCATGGCGAAGTAGCCGAACACGGTGAGCAGCACGCCGGAGACCGCATAGGCGACCGGGAAGCCGATCCACGGGACGTTCGACTGGATCTCCACCGCAGCTTCGCGGCACGGGCCGCTGTGGCTGCGCGCGCCGGCGACGCCGCCCATGAGCACGGCCGGGTTCATCTTGAAGACGTGGAAGCCGATCGCCCAGACGATCACCGGCGGGATCGAGCAGGCGATGAAGCCGATCACGAAGATCTTCAGCGCGATCACGCCGGTCAGCTGGGTGAGCAGGGAGTTGCCGGCATTGATGCCGACGATCGCGACGAAGACGATGAGGCCGAGATCCTCGAGCACGTTGCGCGCCGCCGACGGGGTATTGCCGAAGAAGCGGAGCCGCGAGGCGACCGAGGACACGAACACGCCGGCGACCAGCAAGCCGCCCGCATTGCCGAGGCCGATGCGCGACCCGAACGCCGGGAAGTCGATCGCCCCGATCAGGAAGCCGAGGATCATGCCGACCGACAGGGTGAGGAGATCGGTCGCGGCCGACGGACGGATCACGCGGCCGAACGCGGCGCCGACCTTGCTGACCGCGTCCTTGAGGCCGACCACCGTGACGATGTCCATGCGCTGCAGCTTGGTGTCCCGGCCGATCGGGATCGGCACGCCGCCGCGCTCCAGGCTCGCGACCTGGATCTGGTCGACCCCCGGCAGGGCGCGCCACTGCTCGCGGGTCTGCTTCAGGACATCGCTGTTCGTGACGAGCACCTCGGCGCGGTCGAGCGGGATGTCGAGCGCGACACGGTCGGCCACTTCCGGGCCGATCAGTCCCATCTTTTCGGTCAACGACTCGCGCCGGCCGCCGAGCGCGATCACGTCCCCGCTCGACAGCGGCAGATCGTACTGGAGACCGAGCGCCGCCCCGTCCCTGACCACATTGGCGATGCGATACTCCGGATTGGCGCGCAGGATGTCGTTGATCGTCTTGCCGAACCATTGGGGGTTCTCGAGCCGGTAGGCGCGCAGGCCGCCGGCGGTCCAGCCGGACAGCGCCGGCGTGTCGCCGCTCGCGACACCGTGCTCCTTCTCGTAGTCGCGCGCCGCCGCCTTGGCGTCGACGCCCCACCACTTCGGCAGGTACTTGGTGATGAGGATGATGCCGACCGTGCCCCAGATGTAGGTGATGCCGTAGGAGAGGGCGATCATGGCCGTCGCCTGCTCCTGCGTGGTGCCCGGCGGCAGCGTCACGACACCCGCCGTGATCGCCTGTTCGGCGGAGCCGATCGCCGCCGACATGGTCTGCGAGCCGGCCAGGATGCCGCCGGCGGCGCCGGTCGGCAGGCCCATCAGGATCGTGCCGCCGACCACCAGGCCGAGGCCGACCAGGCTGCTCACCACGGCGAGGAAGGTGAACTTGATGCCGTCCCCGCCGAGGCTGTTCACGAAGCTTGGGCCGACGCGCAGGCCGACGCCGTACATGAAGAGGTAGTAGAACAGGCTCTTGGTGAAGGCGTTGAGCTCGAGCTTGACGCCATAGGCCGAGGCCGCGACCGAGAGGCCGCAGCCGACGATGATGGCGGCCGCCACCATGCCGAGGCCGTAGCCGGCGATGGTCTGGCGTCCGATCCAGACGGACAGGCCGACGGTGAGGAAGAGGAGGATGAACGGGTTCGCGCCCAGATAGGCGAAGAAGGCTTGCATGGCGGCGTTTCCTCAGCGCTTCGTCTTGGCCAGGACGGCGTCCGGCTTGATCAGCTTGAGGCCCTTGGCGGCCTCGTAGCCGTGGATTTCCTTCACATCGAGCTTGCGCATGAAGTCGATGGTCTCCTGGGTGATCACCTGGCCGGGCACCATGATCGGGAAGCCGGGCGGGTAGGGGATCACGAAGTTGGCGGAGACCATGTCGGGGCCTTCCTTCAGGCGCCGGTCGCAGTCGCTGCCGAACAGCTTCACATATTCGCAGCCCGCGGCGTCATAGGCCGCGTAGAAGGCCGTGCGCATGTCGCCCTCGGGCGTCCTGTCGCCCGCGTCGCCGCGGAAGACCTCGTGGAAATGGCTGAAGTTCGGCAGGTCCGGGACGTCGGTCATGAGCGACTTGACGCGCGCGTCGAACGCCGCCTGCTCGTCCGCGCCGCCATGGGCGAGCCGCTTCTCGATGCCGGTGCAGATCTCGATCAGCACGCGGAGGAGCTGGGCGATGTCGCTGCGGGTGTTGTTGATGTTCGACTGCAGGAGCACCGAATTGCGCGAGGTCTTGTTCAGCTGGATGCCGTATTCGTTGGCGAGCAGCGCCTTGAACTCAGTGCCGTCGAAGCCGGCCGTGCCGCAGACGAGCGTCATGCGGGTCGGGTCGAGGCAGAACTCGTCCTCCTTCATGGTGGTGAGCGCCTCCGCCCAGGTCGTGCCGGGGGCGAGATAGTCGACGAAGCCGCTCTCCCGGTATTCGGCCGGGACCATGCCGTCGGCCCCGACGATGTGGAAGTATTTCGAGATGAGCGGATGGCTGTTCACCTCGCGCCGGATCGCGAGCGCGATCTCGATCGCGTTCATGACGAGGCCGTAGCCTTCGAGCTCCATCTGCCGGCGGGCGACATCCAGGCTGGCGATCAGCTGCTGGTTCGGGCTCGTGGAGGCGTGGGTGAAGATCGCCTCGTGGAACTGGGACTCCACAGTGTGGAAGTCCACGTCCTTGACCAGCACCATGGAACCCTGCCGGATCGCCGACATGGACTTGTGGGTGGAGTTGGTCTGGTAGACGCGGAGCCGGATCTTGCGCGGGTCGGGCACGAGCCGCGTCGAGAGAAGCGTCTCGGCCGAGGGGTTCGGGCCGAGCTCCTTCTGCTGCCGCTCATAGGCCTCCACCGCCGCCGGCTCGTGCATCCAGTCCTCGATTGCCTGGGCGGCGCCCATGGCGGTGCGCGGCCGCAGGAACGGCGACCAGCGCGCGAAGCCGAACCACGCCTCGTCCCACAGGAAGACGAGGTCCGGCTTGATCGCCAGGCACTCCTCCATGACGCGGCGCGTGTTGTAGATGTGGCCGTCGAAGGTGCAGTTGGTGAGGTCGACGATCTTGACCTTGTCGAGACGTCCCTCGGCCTTGAGGTCGAGCAGCGCCTTCTTGATCGAGACGAGCGGCACCGCGCCGTACATCGAATATTCCGTCATGGGGAAGGCTTCGACATAGAGCGGCTGGCCGCCGGCGAGGACGAGCCCGTAGTGGTGCGACTTGTGGCAGTTGCGGTCGAGGATGACGATGTCGCCCGGGGCGACGAGCGCCTGGTGCACCATCTTGTTCGACGTGGAGGTGCCGTTGGTGACGAAGAAGACGTGCTCCGCGCCGAAGGCGCGGGCGGCCAGCTCCTGCGCCTTCTTGATGGTGCCGGTCGGCTCGAGCAGGCTGTCGAGGCCGCCGGTCGTCGCCGAGCTCTCCGCGAGGAAGAGGTTGATGCCGTAGAACTCGCCCATGTCGCGGATCCAGCCGGACTTGAACACCGACTTGCCGCGCGCGATCGGCAGCGCGTGGAAGGTGCTGATCGGGCGGCGCGCATATTTCTTCAGATTGTCGAAGAACGGCGTCTCGTAGCGGGACTGGATGCCTTCGAGCACGGAGAGATGCAGCTCGAGCGGCTCCTCGATCGAGTAGAGCACGCGGCGGACACAAGAGGCGCGCCGGTCGCCCGCGAGCTCCTCTACGTGGCGGTCGGAGAGGAGATAGATGTCGAGGTCGGGCCGCATGCGCTTCAGCCCGTTGGCGAGCGCCAGAGTCATGTCGCGGCTGTCGCCCTCGACCGCGTCGATGCCGACCGAGGCGAGGACCCGGCGCAGCACCGGCGCCTCGTGGCGGGAGTGATAGGCGAAGCCCTCGTAGAGCGTGACGGCCGCGATGTCCGGGTTGACCACGGCGGCGCAGACCGCGTCCTCGAAGCTGCCGACCGGCACGGCCTCGTAGACGAAATCGTCCTCGGGCCGGCGCATGCGGCGGAGTTCGGCCGCCTGCTGGTGGCCCCTCGCCATCGCGCCGGGGGTCACCAGCAGCATCTCGAAATAGGGCCGGCGCGCCTCGCCGTGGCCGAGCGTCGGCGGCAGGAAGTCCGCGGGCATGTCGCCGGCGTCCTCGCCGGGCTCCCACTCGCCCGCGTCGTATTTGTAGTCGCGCGTCACGATGGACGCGGAGATGCGGCGGGCCATGGCGGCGAAGCCCTTGGCCTCGCCGGCGGCGAGCCGGTCCTTCAGCGCCGCGAGGAGCCGGCCGCCCGGAAAGGCGTAGAACTCCTCCATGATCGTGGCCGCCGCGAAGGCCTTCGCGACCTCGTCGGCCGACGCCTTGCCGTCGCTCCACGCCCCGGCCAGTTGCGACAGCGCCCTCCACCCGTCGGCCCGCGCCGACGGCATGGAAAAGAAGTGATCGATCCGGCGGTCGTCCGTGTCGGCAATCTTGTTCATGGTTCCACCCCGAAGTATTCGGCGGGCTCCTCTGGTAGAAACCCTTACCGATATCTGATCCTGGATGCGCCCAATCTGGCCGGGTCACGATTCGATGCTTGATCGATCGGGACATCCTTTTGACCATACGTACGAATACCAGCAAGTCCGGGGCCGATGACGAAGTTGTTCGGGGGTGATCGGAAACTCGTTTCTGGATCGTGACGGCGCGCGCAGGCGGCACTCAGTCACTGTTGCGAAAAACCTTGCCTCGGCGGGGCGGCTTCAACCGAACTCTACTCCGCGATTGCTATCGCTGCGCCAAGACGTCGTCGCGGCCGCGACCTGATCGACGCCGACGGCTCACGCGGGACTTGGTGTCCGCCGGCATTGACCGCCGCGCATCATCGGCTGCGCGCCCTCGTCTGCTGCAATCCGAGGCGCCTCCCTCGCGCCGCGGCGCCAGGTTGGACCCCGGCCATGCGCGAGCCTCGCAGCGGCCCGCCTCCCAAGCTCCGCGACCGTCACAAAGCCCCATGGGATCAAGCAGCAGCCCGCCGGTTGTGCCGAAATCCGGTGTTCGGCGGCGAGCGTCGCCGGGCGCCAGGGAGAGGCACGGCATGGGAAAGAAGAACAATCGGGCTTTGGCGGACGCAACCGAAGCCGTAAGCGATACGGCCGAGGACGGCAAGCTGTCGCGCAAGGACTACGAGAAGGAACTGTCCCGGCTGCACGGCGAACTGGTCGCCTTGCAGGAATGGGTCAAGCACGCGGGTCTCAAGGTCTGCATCCTGTTCGAAGGCCGTGACGGCGCGGGCAAGGGCGGCACCATCAAGGCGATCATGGAGCGGGTCAGCCCGCGCACCTTCCGCGTCCTGGCGCTGCCGGCGCCGAGCGACCGGGAGAAGTCGCAGATGTACCTTCAGCGCTACCTGCCCTATCTGCCGGCGGCCGGCGAGATCGTGATCTTCGACCGGTCCTGGTACAACCGCGCCGGCGTCGAGCGGGTGATGGGCTTCTGCACCGAGGAGCAGGCACGCACCTTCCTGGACGCGGTCCCGGCGGTGGAAAAGGCGATCGTCGGATCCGGCGTCATCCTGATCAAGTTCTGGATGGAGGTCGGCGAGGAAGAGCAGACGCGCCGGATGGAGGAGCGCATCAACGATCCGCGCAAGATCTGGAAGCTGTCGCCGATGGACCTCGAATCCTACAAGCGCTGGTACGACTATTCCCGCGCGCGCGACGAGATGTTCGAGAAGACCGACAGCCCCTGGGCGCCCTGGTACGTCGTCCCCTCCGACAACAAGCGCAAGGCCCGCCTCAACGTGATCCGCCATCTCCTCAAGCTGATCCCGTTCGAGGAGGTGAAACGCGAGAAGATCGAGCTGCCCAAGCGGCAGAAGCGCGGCGACTACCAGCCGTCGCGCTACATGGTGAAGACGGTCGAGCAGATCTACTGAGGATCGGGAGGCGCGCAGGATCGTCCCGCTCCGAAGCACGATCCGGGCGGCGATCGTCTCGAGTGCAAGGAACGGAAAGTCGGCGGCGGGCCCCATGACGGATTCGGATCCGACCAGTCGGGTAAATCCCGGACTTTCGGTGATGCACCTCAGCTGATATGTCCTACGTCACATGCGAACTGCAGAAAATATCGATAGATATTCTGCGTATTGACTGATTTCGGTGGCTTCCCTCCCCGCGAGATTTGCGAGCCACCGAACTGTCGACCAAAGGGAACGCCGCACATGGCCACGCCGAACCAGATCTCGTCCCACGACGCCACCGAACTGCAGGTGGACGACTTCATGTCCGCGGACGACCTTCGCGACTACATGACCAAGGTGGAGATGGCCAAGGCGGAGAAAGCCTTGAACTCCATGGACAAGGCGGACCAGGCCCGGCAGGAGCTGATCAAGCGCCTGTCGACGCCGATCAGCCTGACCGAGACGCGGGCGAACGAGATCGTCGCCTCGGTGCAGTCGCGGCTGAAGGGCGCGGCGAGCCGTGGCGAGCAGCAGCTGATGGTCATGCGCTTCCCCAACCTCCTCTGCAACGACAAGGGCCGCGCCATCAACATGGGCGAGGCGGGCTGGCCGGAGACGCTCATCGGCGTGCCGCGCCAGGCCTACGAACTGTGGCGCGACCGGTTCCAGCCGGCCGGCTTCGGCCTCTCCGCCACAATCATCGACTGGCCGGACGGCATGCCCGGCGACGTCGGCCTGTTCGTCACCTGGGGCGAAGGCAAGAAGCGCTGACCCGCGTCGAGGCCCGGCCGCTCCCGCCGCGGCGGCGCCCGTCCGTCCGCCCGCCATGGGCGCGGGCGGCGCGGCGCCGTTCCCGTCCTCCGCAACGGAGCTTTCGCCCGTGATCCCGTCCGTCCAAGCCAAGATCCTGGCAGGCAAGCGCGGCCTCGTCGTCGGCATCGCCAACGACAAGTCGATCGCCTGGGGCTGCGCCAAGGCGTTCCGCGCCTTCGGCGCCGAAGTGGCCGTCACCTATCTCAACGAGAAGGCGAGGCCGCATGTGGAGGGCCTCGCCCGCGAGCTCGAGGCGCCCATTTTCCTACCGCTCGACATGCGCGTGGAGGGGCAGGTCGAGGCGGTGTTCGAGGCGATCGCGAAGACCTGGGGCGACCTCGACTTCCTCGTCCATTCGATCGCCTTCTCGCCGAAGGAGGCGCTGCAGGGCCGCGTCGTCGACGTGGAGCGCGACGGCTTCAACGCCACGATGGAGATCTCCTGCTGGTCCTTCATCCGCATGGCGCATCTCGCCGAGCCGCTCATGAAGAAGGGCGGCACGCTCTTCACCATGACCTACTACGGCAGCACCCGCGTGGTGGAGAACTACAACATCATGGGCGTCGCGAAGGCGGCGCTCGAATGCTCGGTGCGCTACCTCGCCGCCGAACTCGGCCCCAAGGGCATCCGCGTCCACGCCGTCTCGCCCGGCCCGCTCGCCACCCGCGCCGCCTCCGGCATCCCCGAATTCGATGCGCTGCTCGACAAGGCCGAGGCGAAGGCGCCGTCGCGCCGGCTCGTCTCGATCGAGGACGTGGGCGTCGCGACGGCCTTCCTCGCCCACGACGCCGCCCGGCTGATCACCGGCGAGACGCTCTACATCGACGGCGGCTACCACATCATCGACTGACGGCGGCGCCGCGGCGCCGGTCGGCCCCGCACGCGCGACGACAAGACGAACGGGGCGGACGCCGAGACGAACGGGGCGGACGCCGAGACGAGCGCCGCGCCGCCGACGAGGGAAAGGGAGATCCCATGGCCAGGTCCTTGCCGGACAACACCACATCCGAATCGGCTTCGCTGCAGAACCCGTTCGTCGCCGCCGCCGAATACATGACCGACGCGGCGCAGCGCACCATTCTCTACCTGGACGTCATGCGCGAGCGGGGCGAACAGTACCGCGCGCATCGGAAAGAGACCGCGCCGCATGTGCTCGACTACGAGGCCGAGCTCGTGGTCGACGGTCGCACGCTGCCGCGGCCGGTGAACTACGTGCTCGTGCGCGTCGAGCCGCCCGCGGGCGTCACGATCGACGAGACGCGGCGGCCCTTCGTGGTGGTCGATCCGCGCGCCGGCCACGGCCCGGGCATCGGCGGCTTCAAGGCCGACAGCGAGATCGGCGTCGCTTTCCGCGCCGGCCATCCCTGCTATTTCGTCGGCTTCCTGCCCGATCCGATGCCCGGCCAGACCATCTTCGACATCGCCGATGCCGAAGCCGTCTTCCTGGAAAAGGTCGCGGCGCTGCACCCTGAAGCCGACGGCAAGCCCTGCGTGATCGGCAACTGCCAGGCCGGCTGGGCGATCATGATCCTCGCCGCGCTGAGGCCCGAGCTGTTCGGCCCGATCATCGTGGCCGGCTCCCCGCTCGCCTACTGGGGCGGCGTGCGCGGGCAGAACCCGATGCGCTATTCGGGCGGCCTGCTCGGCGGCAGCTGGCTCGCCGCGCTGATGAGCGACCTCGGCGCGGGCAAGTTCGACGGCGCCTGGCTGGTGCAGAACTTCGAGGCGCAGAACCCGGCCAACACGCTCTGGACCAAGCAGTACAACCTCTATTCCAAGATCGACACCGAGGCGCCGCGCTATCTCGGCTTCGAGAAATGGTGGGGCGGCCACGTCAACCTCAACGCCGAGGAGATCCAGTTCATCGTCGACGAACTGTTCGTCGGCAACAACCTCGCCGCCGGCAATGTGAAAACGCCCGACGGCACCGCGGTCGACCTGCGCAACATCCGCTCGCCGATCGTGGTGTTCTGCTCGAAGGGCGACAACATCACGCCGCCGCAGCAGGCGCTCGGCTGGATCCTCGACCTCTACGACACGACCGACGACATCCGCGCCTTCGGCCAGACGATCGTCTACACCGTGCACGAGACGGTCGGGCACCTCGGCATCTTCGTCTCCTCCAGCGTGGCGAGGAAGGAGCATGGCGAGTTCTCCAGCAATATCGACCTGATCGACTGCCTGCCGCCCGGCCTCTACGAGGCGAAGTTCCGGCCGCGCGCGGGGTCGGAGGCCAATCCGGACCTGATCGAGGGCGACTGGATCATGCGCTGCGAGGCCCGCGGCCTCGACGACATCCGCGCGATGGGCGTCAACGACGCCGCCGACGAGCGCCGCTTCGCCACCGCCGCGAAGCTCTCCGAGCTCAATCTGTCGCTTTACCGCACCTTCCTGCAGCCCTTCGTCCGGAGCTTCGCCAATCCCGCGGCGGCGCGCCTCCTCCAGGACATGCATCCGCTGCGGCTGCAATACGAGATGGTCTCGAACGCCAATCCGATGATGGCGATGGTGCGGGCCTGGGCCGGGCAGGTGAAGGCGGACCGCCGGCCGGTGTCCCGGGACAACCCGTTCCTGAAGGCCGAGGCCGAGGTATCCGACCGCATCGAGAGCGTGCTCGACGGCTATCGCGAGAAAGTCGAGAAGGCCTCCGAGCAGGCGTTCCTCTCCGTCTACGGGCTGCCCGCCCTGCAGACGGCCCTCGGCATCGACCCGAACGCCGACACGCCGCACCGGCGCGTCGCCAAGGATCCGCTGCACAAGGAGTTGCAGGCGATCCGCATCGCCGACCTCCGCGCCCGCATGGCGGAGGGCGGCCTCCGGGCGGCGACCATACGCGCCCTGATCTATGCCGGCATGGAGCGCGGCGCGGTCGACGAGCGGAGCTTCCGGGCGCTGCAGACGATCCGCGAGCGCTACACGGACCTGACGCTCGCCGCGTTCAAGACGCTCGTCCGCGAGCAGTTCCTCATGCTCGTGATCGACGCGGAGGCGGCGCTCGCCGCGATCCCCGCCATGCTGCCCGACGAGGCCGATAAGCGGAGCGGCGCCTACAAGGCGGTCGAGACCGTGTTCACGGCCGCAGGCGGCCTCTCCGACACGGACGAGCGGCGGCTGAAGCGCGTCGCCGACCTGTTCGGCGTCGGCCCGCGATTGAAGACCGCGGTCACCGTCGAGCAGCTGACGCAGGAGAAGAAGCGCGCCGCGACGCCTTGAGCGCCCGGCCGCCACCGCTGCCGTGATCCCGACGCCCGACCTCCCGCCTGGCGCCTCGCCCTCGGCCCGTCAATACGACCCGCATCGGAGCCCCCCATGTCCACGGATGCCATCAATGCGGCGGCGACGGATCACCTGCCGTTCTTCATCACCGGGCCGGGGCAGACCGATGTCCTGTTCAACGTCATGATGCTGGTCATC
>JAESFG010000334.1_pt1 | contig 74607 bp, 68 predicted proteins | sample 9269371 | NCBI WGS metagenome assembly JAESFG01 (sample SAMN14506227, study PRJNA617093) | algae metagenome | isolation source: Aetokthonos hydrillicola CCALA 1050 (B3-Florida) and co-occurring... | place: USA: South Carolina | collected 2013-01-01
CATTTGTTTGCTAGTTGCTGGTTGTACATCAGCAACCAAAAAGCCATCGTCTTGCAACTTTTCAACTACAGACTGTGCGAGTACAGTTTTACCACTCCCCTCTTCCCCAGCTACCAGAATTGAGCCACTGGCTAAAAGCGAAGCCACAATTCTATTCAGTTCATTTTTTCGGTATAGCCTGAATGCTCCAGGAATGTTCTGTACACTTGATTGTTGATTATCTTGTGGCGTTGGTTCTCCGAAGTGCTCACTTTTATCAATTTTCTTAGAGGATGATGATGCTGCTTTTGAACCTGTTGGAAATAGAGTTATTGCGCTTGCACATACCACAGCAGCAAAAGATACCAAGGAGAATCCACTTTTTACAATAATTGCAGAGGCTATGAGTATACCAAAAAAGCTGAAGAAGCCGCTCCTTAAATTTGGGCGAAGCTCAATAAGGATTCGGCGTATGCGAAAGGGTCAACCATTGGCATCTCCCCGGATTCCTTAATCTTCTGTCTGAGTTCTTCTGGTAATAAATCAGGATTTTCTATAAACTGTCTCGCCAGTAGGTTCTCAGCAATCAATGTACCAGCCGCTTTCCCTTGTGCTGACCTTACTATGCTGGCTACATCATCTACCTGTTCTTTGGACTGCGATCGCTTACCCTTAGCTGAGTAAGTAGGTGCAGCCATTTGTTGAGTTTGAGCAACTACTAGCCCAGCTGGTTGTGATTCTTCCTGAACTTGCTCAACTTGCTCAACTGGTCCAGATGGATCTGGCACTGGATAGCCGTCCATCCGTCCAGTCTCTTTAATATGTTCGTGTAGCCCATCCATGTGGACTATCTGATCGGGATACAAATAAGCCTTTCCACTTTCCTTGTAGGTTGTGATTTGCAAGTACTTCATCCGGTCATACAACTGAGCACGACCTATAGAATATTTTTGCAATAGTTGTGATATAGCAATTTTTGCAAAATTTTCACTGTTTGTAACTGTATTCTGTATGGTGTCTGGTGAAATATCTTGATTGTCTGGTGAAATATCTTGGTTGTCTGGTGAGTTGTCTGCCATTTTTCACTCTCTTGTACACTGGACTGTATCCCATTGTCCACCGGACAGTCCGGTGTACAGTATGGTGAAAGTTCTAATTGTCCGGTGAAGTTTTCGATAAGTAGGAATGACTATAACTCGTTTCCAAGATGATGCATGGGGAGTGAGTACACTTTGGTATCGCCTTTTTTACTGGGATGTTGTTTGCTTACTTTGAACATATAACTTCAGCTTATTACACTTGCTTCATAATCCAAATCTTGATGGTTTACCTGCGCAACCACGTGAAACGCTTGTTCTATCGTAGTAACGCCTACACGAGCCATATATCTTCTAAAAGATTTTGGTTTAACAGGAGCAAAAAGCTCTATCATTTCTATGAAGCTTTAGTCACATAGTTCAATAGAAAATTCATCTGTGAGAGCGCTTTTACGTAATCACCACATTCTTAAGACACATTCGAAGCGTCTGACCAGTTCACAGAAGCGAGCGTTGCTCCCTAACTGATGACTGATAAGGGTTCCCTTGTTCAATGATTTTCGCTCTGATAAATCTGTCGAATTTTAAAATACGACAATCGTAACTACTGTATGAAACAAATAGTTCTTGCAATCTTGTCAAATGCTGGGGGAGTGGGCAAAACAACATTAGTGACGCATATTGCTTACTCTATGGGTCAGCGTGGGTTTAGTGTCCTGATGATAGATTTAGATCCACAACGTTCTTTAGACGTGTTTTGCGGGTTACAACCAGCAGAAGCATCTCACACATTGGTTAATGTATTATCTAAAGATTTCAAAGGAAACTGGTCTATTGTGCCAGTCTGGGAGGAGTCAGTCGCTGCGCTCCAAGTCAAAAGTCAAAAATCAAAAGTCAAAAGTCAAGAGTCGAAAATAGAAGTGTGCCAGGGACATCCGCTGCTGGCTGAGATGGCAAATGAATTGGTGATTAGAAAACGAGGTGAATATGCGCTCTTCGATAGACTTAAAAGCTATCCTTTGCCTCATAATTTAATTATCCTAGACTGTCCAGCAACATTAGGTATGCTCAATACCAATGCTCTGGCAGCATCTACCCATGTTTTGGTGCCTGCGCAATTGGAAATGAAGGCGATTTCTGGTTCGGCTGAGTTGATAGAATGGTGCATCAATACCAGTGATGAATTGCAACTAAATCCTAAGCCTACAATTTTAGGGTTTGTGCCTAGTATGTATGATGAGAAGGTAGCAATGCATCGGCAGTACTTGGAACAGTTACCAGAAATAGCCCATCGGCTCCAGGTTAAGCTTTACCCTAAAGTCAGAAGCTCAAACGAATTTAAAAATGCCAGCGCTTATGGTCAACCATTGCAAAAGTACCGTCCTAAGCACCCAGCAACGAAAGATTTCAAACAAATTACCGATGACCTAGCAGCTTTGATTAAGGAGAAATGATCGTGGCTTTGCCCAAAATAGCACGGAAATTTGATGGAGCAATTCAAAAAAGTGCGCAAGAGCAAAAAATTGCTGAACTTCAAGCGGAAGTAGAACGACTGAGAACTGAAAAATCGCCCCTAATAGAAGAGGAACTGCAAAAACTACGAGAACAACTACAAAACCAATCAGGTGAGAAAGAGATTGAGGTAGAGCTAATTGATCCTAATCCTAATCAACCCAGGCAAACAATTACACCTGAATCAATCCAAGCTAAGGCAAGGTTGCTCAAAAAGCATGGTCAAATTTCGCCTATTATCTTAGTACCCCAAAGCAATGGGCGCTACATGTTGTTAGATGGTCAACTGCGTACAGAAGCAGCAAAGTTGTTGGAGTGGAAGACTATTCGCGCTTTAGTTGTGCCAATGCCTGAAGATTTAGATTCTTCAGCGCTGATGACTTTTTTGGGATTCGAGGACTTAAACCCGTTGGATAAAGCAGAGGCGATCGCTACACACATCACTAAGTCTATTGGGTTTGAAGTTGATGAAACTATCACGCTGCTCTCAACGGTGCTTAAACGTATTGAACGCGATGGTAAGAGTAAGGAACTGACAAAGTTAGTTGCTGTTAGTACTGAGTCACAGATCTTAGGGTTAGAAGAACTCTTGATTACAGGCAGTGAACAAGACTTACTGCTATTATTACTAGAACTTGGTCTGAATCCTGCTAGTGTTAAAGCCAATCTTATGCCCATGTTAGGCTTACCCCAGGATTTAAAAGAGGCTATTCGTCACCGAGGATTAAAAGGCGCTCATGCTTTGGCATTGATGACATTATCAGCCAAGGTACTAGGTGTATCGGACAAAGAAGCGACGAAAGAGCGAAAGTCGGCAATAGACCAAGTGTTGAAGAAAAACCTTACTGTACCAGAAACACGTGAACTCATTAAACAAATAAAAGCTAAGTACTTAAAAGAAGAAAAAACAGAGTCGAAAAAAGTGAAGGCTGTGATTCAGAAAGTACGTGAATTATCAAGTGAGTCGTTATCTGATGTTGGTAGTGAGCAGTTGCAGGAGTTGCGATCGCTCCTGGTGGAGAAGTTATCTGAGATTGATCAACTTGTGAGTACAAGCGAGACTGAGTAGCACTTTGAACCACCCAATAAAAAACCTCAGATCCTTACGCTGAGGCTCAAAAGAGGAAGTCGATCCGGTTGATGGGAGATACCGAATTGTTATGCAATGCTTAACTAGCTATAAAAGCAACCAAAACTAAAGCAGCGACAAATGATGCAGCGAATATACCTTGGACAACGTATTTACGTTGTTCCCAAATCGCTGGATACTCAGCATAGTAGGCTTTGGGTTCTTTGGGGTAGTTGTTGAGAACGCCGTCTTCGTTAGTTGTGGTGTACATAGTTCGCTTCTTTTATTTGTTTATTAACTTATGTAAATAAATATAACGTTATTGTTACAATAAATCAAGAGGACTTGACACAGAAAGATTAATAGTATCAATAACAGCTAGTTATGGGAGTTGGGGAGAGCGCCATCTCCCCATACTATAGACAGCACCTATACATACCCTATGCAGGTGTTAATTTGGGTGAAAAAGCTTTTCTGAATGTTGGGGTATGCTTAACCGCTAAACATACCCCAAACGTTGTTCAAATGCTTGATATACCGTTGTTTTTTCGCTTGACTAAAGCTGAATATGCGATATTAGGTACTTTCACTCTCGCTGACTCCAGGTGCGCTTTCTTTGCGATCGCGCTCTTTGCTCACTACCCTTTGGGCGATCGCCCCACAAGAGTTAGAAGCATAAAGCCTTCTCCCAAGAAAAGAAAGCTTGACACCTGAATGCATCGTTCCCCAAGCGTTAAAGTTTTGTAAAGAATCTTGCTGTTGTTACAAAGCAATTACACCACTGATAGACGAATCATGGTTTACTGATAAATGGCTCACGTAACTCATCTTTACAAAAGGATAACGATGGCTGCTATTTGGCGTCGGTTATTAGGGTTTGCTCTTGGTAGTGCAAGTTTTTTCAATGCCAATTGCACAATAGCTCAAATTACACCTGATAGAACTCTCCCCAATAACTCCAACGTCACAATTAATGGTAGTGTCTTCAATATCACTGGGGGAACGCAAGCAGGGCGTAACTTATTTCACAGCTTTCAGCAGTTTTCTGTACCAGCGAATAATACGGCGTTATTTAATAATGGATCAGATATTCAAAACATTTTTAGTCGGGTAACAGGGGGGTCAGTTTCAGACATACAGGGGACGATTCGTGCATTGGGGACAGCAAATTTATTCTTCCTCAACCCCAATGGAATTGTTTTTGGACGTAATGCCAGCCTGAATGTTGGTGGCTCATTTGTTGCAACCACTGCTAATGCAATTCAGTTTGGTAATCTTGGAAGTTTCAGTGCAAGCGAGCCAAATAACCCAGCCTTGCTAACAGTTAATCCAACAGCATTGTTTTATAACCAAATTGCTGCTGATGCATCTATTCAAAATAATTCGCAAGCAACAGTAAATGGTTTTGTGACAGGTTTGCAAGTGCCCGATGGTAAAAGTTTGCTGCTAGTTGGTGGAAACGTAACCTTAGATGGGGGTGCACTGACCGCATATGGTGGAAGAGTGGAGTTAGCTTCTTTAGCTGCACCAGGGACTATTGGCTTAAATGTTGCAGGTGATACTTTGAGCTTAAGCGCGCCGAGTAACGTGCAGCGAGGTAATATTTCTCTGACAAATCAGGCGTTTGTGGATGTATCTGGCGCAGGTGGAGGAGATATTACAGTTAATGCTGGTAATCTAGCAATGTCTAATTCCTACCTGTTTGCAGGAATTGGCACGGGATTGGGTAATGGTAGTAGTACTAAAGCTGGTGATATTAATATCAATGTTGATTCCATTTCTTTATCTGATGGTGCGCAAATTGGTGATGTTACTTTTGGACAAGGGAATGCAGGGAATATAACGATTATTGCCAAAGGTGTAGCTACTTTTGATGGAGTAGACAGTAATGGATTCTCCAGTGGTTTATTTAGTAATGTACAAGCTGGTGCGGTAGGTAATGCTGGTAATATTAATATTACTGCTGGTGTTTTGTCCTTGACTAAGGGTGCAGAATTTGGAGTTGGTGTTCTTTCAAAAACTGATACACTTCCTGCTGGGCAAGGTAACAGCGGTACTATAAATGTTAATGTAGGTAATGCACTAATAATTGCTGGCATAAATACTGGAATCTTTGGAGATATTGGGACTGGTGGTGTAGGACGTGGTGGAGATATTAAGGTTCAAGCTGGAAATATTTCTCTAATAGATAACGGGTTGATCAGGTCTAGCACCTTTGGTCAAGGTAATGCAGGGAATATTTTGCTCACAGCCCGTGACGGAATTTTCTTGGATAAAAATGCCTTTATTGCCAGTAATATTCAGAGTAGTGCTATTGGTAATGCAGCGAATATCGACATCAACACTGGTTCACTATCTGTTAAAGACGGTAGTCAAATTTATTCTTTCACTCGTGGAGTAGGGAATGCTGGAAATATAACAATTACTGCAAAGAATGCAGTCACTTTTGATGGGGTAAGTAATAATGGTTTTTTCAGTGGCTTGTTTAGTAGTGTGGAAGCTAGTGCAGTAGGTAATGGTGGAAAAATTGACATTAATGCTGGGTCATTATCCTTAACTAATCGTGGACAAATAAGTTCTGCAACTTTTGGTCGAGGTGATGCAGGTTATATTAGGATTAATGTCCGTGATGCTATTACCCTCGACGGGAATTCTACTGGTATTTTTAGCAACCTTTTCTCTACAGCTTTAGGAAAAGGAGGAGATATTCAGCTGACAAGTGGTTCCCTTTCAGTAAGCAACGGTGCTCAACTGTTATCCAGTACGGCAGGACAAGGCAGTGGCGGAAATATCACCATAAATACTGGTAATGCCATTTCTATTTTTGGAAATGCTGTGAACAATACTAACATTAGTGGTGTATTCTCCAATCTAGAAAATACGGCGGTAGGGAATGGCGGTAACATTAACATCACTGCTGGAACACTTTATGAGGCAAATAACGCTCAACTGTCTGCTAGTGCGTTAGGATTGGGTAACGCAGGCAACATTAACATTACAACTAAAGAAGCTATTTCACTAGATGCTGGCAGTACTGTATCCAGCACATTAGGTGTTAGTACAGCAAGAAGAGTTAGTCTTAGATTTGACGAGAACAATCGTCCTATCCTAACCTTAGAGCCTTTTGAGGGTAATATTTTTCAAAACGCGAAAGGTAACAGTGGAAACATTAACATTAGGACTAATAGACTTACTGTTACTAATGGTGCGCGATTAACCACTAGTACTTCTGGACAAGGAAATGCTGGTAATATAGATATTAATACTAGTACTGCTATATTTAGTGGTTCCAGCCCCAATGGCTTCCCAAGTAGTGCTTCTAGTGCTGTGGAAACATCAGGAGTCGGAAATGGAGGTATCATTAAGATTACTACAGATGAACTAACGGTTGACAACGGTGCTCAACTAATTGCTAGTACTTTTGGTACAGGAGATGCTGGTAGTATCGATATTACTGCTCGTGATACTGTTTCATTCGATGGTGTTGGTAGGAATGGTCCGAGTGGCGCGTCCAGTGCTGTGGAGACTGGAACACAGGGAAATGGGGGGAATTTAACAGTCGATGCTAAACGCTTGAATATTGTTAACGGGGCAGCCGGGGATGTCAGTAATCTCGGAAGCGGTAATCGCAATGCAGGTAACCTGCAAGTAAGAGCCGATTTTATTAATCTAGATTTTGGGAAGCTAATAGCTAATTCTACCTCTGGTCAGGGTGGTAATATTAACTTACAAACGAGCGATATTGTACTATTACGTCATAATAGCCTAATTTCAAACACCTCCGGTACAGCGCAATTAAGTGGAAATGGGGGCAACTTCACGTTAAATACCAAATTTCTAGTAGCACCTGTGCTGAACAATAGCGACATTGTTACCAATGCTTTTAATGGTAGAGGAGGTAAAATTGACATTACAGCATCCGATGGAGTTTTTGGCTTTGTCGTACGTAGTCAAGAAGACTTGGAAAGGTCGCTAAGTACTACAGACGTAAATCAACTTGACCCTCAAAAGTTGAAAACAAATGACATCTCTTCAATTTCACAAACTGGCACCACCATTATCTCTCCAGACATAGATCCAACCCGTGGTTTAATCATCCTCCCCACAGTGAACGAAAATCCCCCCAAGCTAGTTTCTTCTAGTTGTACTGCCTTTAATGAAGTAGCCGGCGGTAATAACTTCACCATCACCGGACGCGGCGGCTTACCTCCTAGCCCTTACGAACCCCTCACCAGCGATGCCATTTGGTCAGACACTCGCCTCCCATTAACCACAGCACACCAAAATCAACCCAACAAACACGCAGCTAAAATCAAACCCAAACCCATAGAAATTGTGCCTGCCACTGGTTGGGTGTTTAATGATAAAGGAGAAGTGACGCTTATCTCTTCTGTGTCTAACGCTACATCTAGTACTCCAACGAGTTGTCCTGCAAGGTGAAGAACTATACCGATTACTCTCTACTTCAAGCGATCGCTATTAAAAACGGTGCTCTCAGGATACGTAACAGAGTGCGATCGCCTTCATCAGCGTGAATATCATTTTCATCTGGTAGCAGATTAGTGATATATGTAACTTAAGTACGCCGTATTTACCTTCCCAAAACTTAATACCAAAAATGCCCAAGATACAGACTATCCTACCCAACCTTTGTATCTCTGTTGTTTTGTTACTTAGCACTACACCAGCCAAAGCACAAATCACACCTGATAACACATTGGGCGCAGAGCGTTCTAATGTGGTGCAAAATACTCTAGTTAGAGGTGCAAATGCTGATTTAATCAATGGTGGAGCGCAACGAGGTCGTAATCTGTTTCATAGCTTTAGTGACTTTAACGTCAATCCTGGGCAGAGTGTGTATTTTGCTAATCCATCGGATGTTACCAATATTTTGACCCGTGTCACAGGTGGGAATAGGTCAATTATTTTAGGGACATTAGGAGTTGATGGTGTGGCGAATTTGTTCTTGATTAATCCTGCGGGGATTTTGTTTGGGAGTGGTGCAAAGTTAGATTTACGAGGTTCGTTTGTCGGGACAACAGCCAATGGAGTGCAGTTTGGAAACCAAGGATTGTTTAGCGCCACGAATCCCCAAGCACCGCCATTGTTGACGATAGATCCATCGGGGCTGTTGTTTAATCAGTTGAATCAGGGAGCAAGAATTACCAATCAATCCACCGCAGATGCAGGCGTTGATCTCACAGGTGAGCGTGTGACGGGTCTACGAGTCCCAGATGGAAAAAGTTTACTGTTGGTAGGTGGAGATGTCGTCTTAAATGGGGGGACTGGACTGACAGCTACTGGTGGAAGAGTTGAGTTGGCTTCTTTAGCTGCACCTGGAACTGTGGGTTTAAATGTTGCAGGGGACACTTTAAGTTTAAGTTTACCAAGTAATGTACAGCAAGGTAATATTTCTCTGACAAATCAGGCGTTTGTGGATGTATCTGGCGCAGGTGGAGGAGATATTACAGTTAATGCAGGTAATCTAGCAATGTCTAATTCCTACCTGTTCGCAGGAATTGGTACGGGATTGGGTAATGGCAGTAGAGCAGGTGATATTAATATTAATGCTGATTCAATTTCTCTACTCAACGGTGCTGCGATTGGTAATTATACTCTTGGCAAAGGTGATGCAGTTAATATCTTCATCACAGCCCGTGACAGAATTTCTCTAGATGGTGGATACATTTACAGCGCTGTTCAGAGTAGTGATGCTGTTGGCAATGCAGGGAATATCAATATTGCCACTGGCTCGCTGTTTGCAACTAATGGTGGTCAAATTAATTCGTTTACCCGTGGACGAGGGAATGCGGGAAATATAACAATTCAAGCAAGAGATGCAGTCACTTTTGATGGAGTAGACAACAGTAATGGGATTTCCAGTGGTGTGTTTAGCAATGTGCAAGCTGGTGGTTTAGGAAATGGAGGGAATATTAATCTCACCGCTGGTTCATTATCCTTGACTAACGGTGGAGAGTTAAGGGTTGGTGTAAATAGCGCCTCTAGTAATCTTCCTGGCGCGCAAGGTTTTGCTGGTACTGTGAATGTCAACGTCCGCGATGTATTAACAATTTCTGGGACAGATACACCCGGAATTTTTGCTGGTCTTGGTACTGGTGCTGTTGGACGTGGTGGAGATATTAATGTTCAAGCTGGAAGTATTCTTGTAAAAGATGGTGGTCGAATTGCTTCCTTTACTCTTGGACGAGGGAATGCAGGAAATATAACAATTCAAGCAAGAGATGCAGTCACTTTTGATGGAGTAGACAACAGTAAGGTGATTTCCAGTGGGTCATTTAGCAGCGTAGAAGCTGGTGCAATAGGTAATGGTGGGAATATTAACATCACTGCTGGCTCATTATCCTTAACTAATGGTGGAGAGTTATCGGTTGCTGTTCGGGGACAAACTGATACGCTTCCAGGCGCTCAAAGCAACGCTGGGTCGGTAAATATCAACGTGCGTGATGCACTGACAATTTCTGGGACAGATACACCCGGAATTTTTGCTGGTCTTGGTACTGGTGCTGTTGGACGTGGTGGAGATATTAATGTTCAAGCTGAAAGTATTCTTGTAAAAGATGGTGGTCGAATTGCTTCCTTTACTCTTGGACGAGGGAATGCAGGAAATATAACAATTCAAGCAAGAGATGCAGTCACTTTTGATGGAGTAGACAACAGTAAGGTGATTTCCAGTGGGTCATTTAGCAGCGTAGAAGCTGGTGCAATAGGTAATGGTGGGAATATTAACATCACTGCTGGCTCATTATCCTTAACTAATGGTGGAGAGTTATCGGTTGCTGTTCGGGGACAAACTGATACGCTTCCAGGCGCTCAAAGCAACGCTGGGTCGGTAAATATCAACGTGCGTGATGCACTGACAATTTCTGGGACAGATACACCCGGAATTTTTGCCAATCTTGGTACTGGTGCTGTTGGACGTGGTGGAGATATTAAGCTTCAAGCTGGAAACGTTTTTTTAAAAGATGATGGGCAAATAAGTTCTAGCACTTTTGGCAAAGGTGATGCGGGTAATATCTCCATCACAGCCCGTGAGGCAATTTCTCTAGATGCTGGAGTCATCAGCGCTGTCCAGGGTAGCAGTACTCTAGGTAATGGAGGGAATATCACTTTTAGCACTGGCTCACTGTCTGCATCTCATGGTGGTCAAATTAATTCCTTTATTCGCGGACGAGGGAATGCAGGGAATATAACGATTCTTGCAAAGGATGCAGTCTCTTTTGATGGAGTAGACAGTAGTGGAAATCCCAGTGGTTTATTTAGCAGTGTGCTAGCTGGTGCAATAGGTAATGGAGGGAACATTAACATCACTGCTGGTTCATTATCCTTGACTAATGGTGGAGAATTAGGGGTTAATGTTCGAGGAAATACTGGTACACTCCCAGGTGCTCAAAGTAACGGTGGGTCAGTAAATATCAACGTACGTGATGCATTGACAATTTCTGGGTCAGGTAGTCAAATATCTAGCAGTCTTGGTACTGGTGCTATAGGACGTGGCGGGGATATTAATGTTCTAGCAAGGTCGTTTTCTGTTTCTAATAACGCTCAAGTGACTACCAGTTCTTTTGGACGAGGTAATGCAGGTAACCTAACTGTAGCAGCCAATTCGATTAATCTGGATAAAGGACAGCTTTTAGCTAATTCTCAATCAGGTCTAGGCGGTAATGTTTTCTTAACAGTGAGCGACCTTATACTAATGCGTCATAATAGCTTAATTTCAAATACTTCAGGCACAACGCAGAATCCTGGACAGGAAGGCAAGTTAACACTCAATACCAAATTTTTAGTTGCTGCACCTTTAGAGAACAACGACATCATTACAAATGCCTTCAGTGGTTCTGGTGGTAAAATTAATATTACGGCTACGGAAGGGCTTTTTGGCTTTGTGGTGCGTAATGGGAACTACTCTTCAGAAAATATTAATCTCCTACAAAAAAATAACATTAATGACATTGCTGCATCTTCTAACAGCGGCACACCAAACATAGACACTCGTGTGAACGATATTACACAAGGACTCATAGAAATACCCGTAAAAGTATCTGATGTCACTAGTAAATTTTCCCAACTCTGTCCCAATACCGCTAACCCCAAAAAGAAACCTTTAGGTTCATTTGTCATTACAGGAAAGGGTAGCATCCCACCAAACCCACTAGAATTATTGCCTGGCAGAAATCCTGATATTCCTCTAGCAACTGCAGAAGATATGCAGGAGATTAAAAATATACAAGCGCAGGAACAGAAAAAGAAAGAAGAACAGGAACACAACACAAAAGTTGGAAGAAAGAAAAATAAAGACAATACACTTCCTTCAATAGTGGAAGCCCAAGGTATAGTACAAACCCCAGACGGTCAAATCTATTTTGTGGCGAATGCGAACCATGCTACCCCATCATCCCAGCCTACTGCTTCTCCTTGCCCTAGCCAGAATTAGGGAACGGGGAGAAAGTTGGGTGATTGGCGATAGCTTCGCTCACGGCTTAAGCCGTATCGCACACTATCTGCCCAAGACAACAGCGAAACCTTCTTAATGACGAACATGATGCCACAAACCCCAGATAATAATAGGCATACTTGGGAAGGGTTGGAAGTTTATTGTCGCCAGCTAGCAAGACAAGGCAAGGAACTATACATTATTGCTGGTACATACGGTAGTCAAGGTAGGCTTAAAGGTCAAGTGACAATTCCTCAGTCAACTTGGAAGGTGGTTGTGGTACTAGACCACAAGAGTGCTAGTGTTACTGGTAATACTCGTGTTATTGCTGTGAATGTGCCTAACCAGCAAGGGATTAACTATGATTGGAGGGCTTATAGGGTTAGTGTGAAGACACTTGAGGGGTTGACGGGGTATCATTTTTTTGACGGTGTTGCTGGTGCGAGTGATGTGGTGGATAGTCAGTAGGGCGATCGCGCTTCATTCAAACTGCTATCAGCCGCCGGTGCCAGGTATCCGATTTCTGGAATGCTGATTAATTCGTGAAAAAAAAGACTGTAAAAAGTTCATTGTTTCAACTAAAGGACTTTTTTTGCTATACTTATTTCTAGCTGGGTATTTTTATAATCCACGAGAAAAGGAGAGGGTTTCTTTGGGTTGCCCCCTCGTTTTACGCCCCTCCCGGCTAGGGCAACTAGGCGACCATGCCACTGCACCCTTACTAGGTAAAGGCAGCCCGACCAGAATTTTAGGGAGCGTTGGCGTGTTCGGTATCATAAGAGGCGTTTTAAATGACGCAAAGGTAACTCTTGAATGAGATTACCTGATATTATCACAAACATTCTTTGTGGTAATTCTCTTGATGCTGAACATGCTGACAGCTCATCACATTTTAATAAGCTGCACTGTTGAGAACAGCATCTTGCGTCATTGAAGAATAGCCTCCAAATAAACATAAATGGAGGTAGTATGCCGCACGCGCTGAATGTACAAAATGTATTTGCCCCAAATTGCAATGATCGCCCTTGGTCATTGCAATTTGGGGCTTTTTTTGTGTCTGCCTATCGGTCACTATTTGTGACAAGAAAAACAGCCCAGATAAACCAGGCTGGAATCAAATTATTTCTTTGTATACCGATCCTAACCATGAACAACTCCAAAAAGAGTAAAAGTTTACTCCCAGTTAAAAGAACACGGCTTAAGATCTTACTTTGGCGCTTCCGTCAAATATGCAAATTCTGGCAACCTATACTTGCCGTTGCTGCCGCAATTGTCTCTATACTGGTAGCGTTGTGGAATCGCTAAAAAGTAGACTGCTACTAAATTAGCGCCTTATCAGGGAGATGGGGTTTTTGTCCCCCACTCCTTGTTTGTGTGACTAATCCTAAATCACGCACTGTCTTCCCACCACTCTTCGGGGGGTTGCGCTCTCGCACAGTGCGATCGCCTTTGCACTAAGTCATCTGAAGACATTTATTGCCTCACCTATAGGTTTCACAGCTTTGTGATTTCCAGAATCGTCCTCCAACACTAAACTGCCGTCTTCTTCTTGACCATGCCCAGAAAAATGCACAAAGCTAGAAGTGATTTTCTACTTTACCACCGTTAGTGTTGGTGCAAAGCGAGCCTCGACCTAATTTCGCTTCAGAACAAGAACAATTATTAGTTTGGTGGCGCGTGTTATCGTTTTCAGTGTAATTATGGGTGTTGATTTTTTTACTATTATTATTGTTAGTAATTGCCTTATTGACATTAGTGCTTAGTTGATTATTGCTGCCAGAAAGCTCCGGTGCCGTAATATTACCATCTCCGGTCGTTGTAGTACTATTTCTGGGTTGTTGAGCAACTTGTTCTAGCGGTTTGCTGATTTCACTTGGAGTCTTAAGGGTAACTGAAATACCGACAGAAAAAGCTACAGTACCAGCTACTGTTAAGCCGCCGATTAATGTCAAAAATCTATTTTTTGTTTTCCTAATGTAGGGATGTTTTATGTTTTCAATTGAGTGATTTGACAATTCAGATTTTCTATATTCTAGTTTGTTATTCAGCTTATCTTGAACTCGTTCATCGAGAGTATTTTTCGGGTTTAAATAAAATTTCTTCACAAAAAAATCAAAAGTTTTATTAATATTTTTTTTGTGATATTGTTCACATTCTTCTTGCCAAGATAAAGCATTTTTTAAGGAGATTGATTCAAGGCTTTGGAGTAAGTCTAAACAAACGCTTCTTTCTGAAAAGTGTGATACAGATGCAAGCCGTTCTGATATTCTTGGAATTGCTCTACAGAATGCTTGGAAGATTATTTTGTTTTGAAATAAATTATCCCCTGTGTTCATTTCTTTCTTTAATTCTTCAAGAGCTTCTATAAATTGGTTTAATGAGGAGACTCTATAAAAGAATCTGTGAAAAATTTTGTCTCCTAAAGACTCAACATTTAAAAGATTTATATTTGCTTCTATCTTTTTTAATTGATTATCTAGATTGTCCTTGATATTTATCTTTGCTAATGATTCAAAAAAATTAAGTAATAAAAAACTTCCAAGTCTTTCTTCCAAGCTTTCATCTAACTCGGAAGATAGTTTCATTTGATTGTTTTCAAGATAATGATATATTTTATTAAAAAGCTCTTCAATCTGCTTCACTTGACAACCTGTTTGTTCTCCTATCTCTTGAATATTTATGTTGTTACCAAATTTCATAATAAATATTCTTCTCTCAATCTCAGATAATCGGTATTCATGAGATTTTTTTACTAGAAATAGATTGTATTCAATTTCTGGAAACTTTGTTTTTTTTTCATTCATTTCTTTACTCCCTACAAACTAGCAATAAAAGCACTGCGAATAGTCTCTCAGTTAAGATTCTGCTTTTAAAGGGATTTCATGCTGCATTGTAAGGTAGCGCTCTTCATCTAATGCTCTGTTTCGCAAAGTTTCTAATAACATTAAGGTAATCTGTTTCTCATCGTAACTGTCTGATTGGGATGCTATTCGCTCAACTATTATAGGAAACATATGTAGTATATCTTGTGATGAAATCTCTTCTTGAGTATTCTTAAGCTTTTCTATCAGTTTTTGTATGAATACAGTTATATTGTTGTTCCAATCTGAAACATTAAAATAATCATTATTGTTTCTTGATAGGGAATATCCTTGTTCAAACTGTTTCGACATTTCAATTTCATTTAGTTTTTCCTTAATTTTTTTGATTTCTTCTACAATAACTTCTAAGTTTGAATTATTACAATTATACTCAATTATTTTTTTGTATTCTCTAAATTTTTGATTTAAAATTTGGCGTAGTGTAACCTCTTTACCTTTAGTGTCTCCCTCTATACTAAATCTTTTATATACTTGCCCCATTCTTTTGTTAACAGCAGCCTGATTACTCTTAGTCCAATCAGAAATTTCTTGATAGTCAAGCTCGTAATGGAATCGAAGTATTAATACGTTTTTTTCCATATCAGTTAATTTATACTCATCTGAAATCAAAGATAAAAAATCAACTGAAAGTTTTTCAGAGAAACTCATGACTAAGATATCCTCCTCGCAGTAGCAATAAGTCAGTATACCTTAAATAACATCGAACATAAAAGAAAATTTTACAATATTTAGTTGTAGATTTTTAGGAATAAATATGGAGAATTTAGGAATAAATCTGAGGTTTTTAGAATATTTCTGAAAATCTCATAGCAACCGGAAACAAACAATCTTAACTGAAGTACCGCAAGCCGTGTTATGAAGCTTGTAACCAAAGGCTCACAACATAAAATGTATTACTTACTCAGCATATCTTGTGTTGTGGAAGGGGTTCTAGTAGCAATGGAGTTAAACTAAGCAGCCCCATCACTAGGGTGGTTGGTCTGCTACTCAAGCCCCTAAGATTAAGAGGCTGTCCTCCCCGGACATGAGAATCGGGCTAAGATGCGCGATGTGAAAGTTGTGCATCTTAGCCCAATGACATAATTATTTATCTACAGAATCTGCAACCTTACCAACCAAGACACAGAAGCTAATTAGCAGATGTATAGCACCGTTAGCTCGCTCTAAAGGTTGGTCTGGTGTATATTGCAGACAACTGAGAAAGATTGCCACTGGAGCAAATGCCCCTACAAGCAGGAGTTTAAGTCGTCTATAATCATTCATAAAAGCCCTCCTTTTGGGCTGAAATGTGAGCAGCATCTTGTTCCAGACATATCGCGATGTCACAGGATGTAGTGTTTTAGTAAAGGAACCAGTTTGGTGAGTCAGACCTGACTGGTTTTTACTTACATAACTGTCTATATATTAGATTATTTCAAATATTTTTTTAGACAAAACTAGCTTATTTAAGATTTAAAAACCTGAAAGATAAACTGCTCTCATTAAATATCATTTAATCTCTCCAAACCTCCCTATATCTAGACTTTTACTCTAAAATTAAAATAAAAAAATCTCCATATCTCACTTAAAAATGAAGAAAATCTCTTCTTTAAATCCTTAATTAATAACGTTAAGCACTTACTTGGCGACTTTATGTGTAAACTACTAAAAATTTTCAAAAAATCCTTGCAGAATATATTGATGATTGGCGATCACTGCTCCAGCTTAAAAGTGAGAGTATTCCTAGACACTAGATAAAAGTCAGTTTAGGCAGATTTTTGATAACTTGGTAACATAAGAGCGATCTGCCTTTGGCTAGAGCGCAACCCTTACGCCAGCCAAAAAGCATGAACGCCTCATTTACACCAGAATCACAGATATACTACATAACATGAAGCGCTGCCCCTGGAAGGCGATCGCATTATACAGGGTGTATGGAGCAGACGAAGTTTTATATCTCGTTCATCCGCCGTATTCCGAGTACTGGAGTGATCGCTCTTGCGCCCCCTCAAACTTGATCCAAAGGCTTCCACCCATCAAGCAAAGCCCTAACAAAGAACCTAGTAGCATGTTCGCTGTCAATCTTGCCTTCATACATGAAATGACCTTTGCTAGTATACTGCTTTTGTCACTACACAAGCCGATTCAATTGTTTTGGTAATTCCCTTCAATCACTTGTTGAACATAAGGGTCTGCTAAGTCTACGCCATTCTGCCATAAGTCCAAGGCATACTCATAAAAAACTCTTAACTCATCCTCATCTAAACAAACATCCCAATTTTCTGGAAGCCAACTTGGTCTATTGTCACGGTTTCTCCTGTTGTATCTGGAGACTTCCAATAAAACTTCGTGAATGCGCATCATAACGAGTGAGGCTGTCCAAAACAAGGACGCAAACAATATTATTTATTTTAATATTTTTAATATAAATATATATATTAGTTTGTGTCCGTTTTAAGGACTACCACAAAAAATAGCGCCTTCTTTAAACACGCAAGCTGCTTTGTCAAGCATCTTCCTTCGATGCCCAACTTTCATTGAAATACGCTGGTTAATTAATTAGGTTGTAACCCCAACCATTCATACCAAGGCATCGCAAACCCAAGCCTATCTATTACCTTAAGTACACCATCACCAGCGCTATCAAACAAGTCTCGGATCAAGCCTTTTTCCTTTGCCTCACAAAGCTTTTGTAATTGCTGCTGGGTTGGCTGTTGTCCTGGTTGTTTGGGAGCATAGGCACTAGCATTTTCTAACTTTTCTGGTGATGATGGACGGTTGTTAGGTTTCTTGTCGTTCTTCATGGCATTAATCAGCATCCCGAACACCCTTTCCCTGTCTAATTTGTTTTGACTCTCTAACCATTCTGCCGTTTCCACACACCATGCAAGCGCGTTGTTAAAGTGAGTATCTCCTTTCCAGTTGCGTTTTATACTGTCTTTAAACCCTGCCTCTATTGGAATGTGAAGCTGTAATTTAATCTGAGTCATTACATCACTGAGTTCATCTATCTCTATATCTTCCAGTTCAACCGATGTATCAAATGTTTTGGTAATGGGTGTTATAGCTGCTGTAACAGGGTTAGAGACTTTATTTTCAACCCTTTTGGACGACTCAGGTTCTACTGAGGAGAATCCTTCAAGTAGCTTTCTTCCAATGTTTGCTAGCATTTCCAGCAGCATTAATGGGACTTTGCTGAATGCGATCGCTCTCCTCACCACAGATTGCGCCGTCAGCCCCTCTTGTTCCATCTGCCTTTGAATCTCCACCCCTATTTCTTGATCGTGAATTGGTGGGATTTGACAAAAACGCCTTCCGTCGGGGTTGCTTCTCCAAATAGTAGGGGTGTCCGTCTCGTGGACTACCCTGATAGCTTGATGGTCTGTGTTGCTTGAAAAATCCTCGTAGTCCGTGTCGTGGACTACCCCATCATTGCTAGCTAGTTGCGGTTCAGTTTCTACTTTCTCAGTATCCTGTACTTTTGGAAACTCTACAACTTTTCTTGTACGGATGTCCGTTTTACGGACTACCGGCTCAGGAAGCCATTCCTCTACTGGTTTGAACGAATATTCTGTACTGGTTCCTGGTCGCTCGTTTTTCTCCAAAATGTTCTGCTCAACTGCTTGATTCAAGCCTTTGAGGATGGTTTTGCGATCGCACCCTGTTCTAGCAGCGACATGTTCCGCCGACTCAGTGAAAGAGTTACCTGAAATTGTACGATACAACACTTGGTTGAGCGTGAATGATTCCACCAGTGTGGGCTTAGCTTCTACTGTCTTACAAAGCCTGTAAAGTGCTGCATCTTTTAGTTCTGGTGACAAGCTTTGTATCCACTCTTTGGTAATGCCAGGGTCAACAGTATCAAATATACTTTGAGGAGATAGAGTTGTGATCATGGCTCACTTATCTCCTGGAGTAATGTAGACGCAAGGATTTACCCCTACACCTTGCATAGGGGAATGTGGTATGATAAAACATAGTTTGTATAATTATTTTGTTACCCCCCGAAGGAAAAAGTAAAGCACCATTAACTGGGGGTTTTGTATTTTTGTTGTTAACTTGCTTACACCGCTCGGTTCTGTCCTTGTGTTGAGTATTGTGTTAACAAACTCGATAGCGCTAATAGACCCAAAAAATAGAACAAAGGAATCAGGGCTAGGGGTGTGGGTGTAAAGATGAGCGCCTCAGAAGGAAAGTCAATACCCAAGTTGTTCACGAAACTTCCTGGTTCACCATTAACCAAACTACCTGAGTGCTTGCCCCCTTTGAACTGTGAGAACCACGTGTTCGCTTATTTCCATTCAACTGTTGCTCTGATAACTCAACAGGTGATGCCGATTGTGGTTGTTCCGGTTCTGGGTCACGAACATAAGCAATTAGAGTCATGGGGCTAACCTCTTCATCTAAATCCTCAGCTAGTCTGTTTAAAGCATTACAAAGATTATTCAGTGCATTGCCGTCTAGTCGCGGCATTGTTTTTGCTTTTCGTAAGCTAGAAACAGCATTAGGACTGATATTTAACTCTTTTGCCAGGTCAACCGATTTAATGTTGTACCTTGCCATGACCTCTCGTAATCTCCATTTAATCAAAGCTTGAGGCATAGAACTCTACCCTTTAACTTTACTTCTGTTAGTATAGTATCACAATACCAAAGTCAGACTTGTATTTATAAAACTATAAATCATATAAATATTTCTATAACTTGTTGATTTTCGGCAAAATACAAGTTAGACTTGTATTTAAGCACAACAAAAGACGACCGCTCCAGCCTGGAAAACTTGTGCGATCGCCTTAGTAATCCCGTTTATTCACAGGAATTTTAATCTATGCTACAACAACATTCTCTCATTGACAGTGACTCTCAAACCATCGCTCAGGCAGAATTAGACGCACATATCGAAGCGCAAGCCCAAGAGATAGCCCCTGAGCCAGAAATTCAATTTATCGACCTTGACGGCTTCTACACCTACGAAGCACAAATAGCAGGTCAAACCATCGCCACTATCAGCCATGACTGCGGCGACTTTGTAACTCAGCCTTGGGTCGTCATGGTGGGAGAAGTCGAAGTACACCGTGCTGACACTTGGGCAAAGTGCGCTGATTACGTCCGTTGGCACTATAAACAAGGAACGCTGCCTAAGTTAAGAACCACATCACTTGAAGGACTTTTAGATAAACCATTCGATGAGTTAAGCAAGCTTGATTGGCAACGACTGAAAGACTACGAACCGCATTCTGAATCGGAATTAGTAGCCGCATAAGGCAAAGCTCCTGGGGTGGGTGAATCCCGCCCCAAAAATCTTCTTTCACGTTGGACAACACAGGCAATGCAAGAACTCATCAAAGCCTTAATTAAGGCGAAATCAGAATTCTCTAACATTCAAAAAGACAGGGTAAATCCTCACTTCAAGCACAAATACGCCACCCTAGATGCTGTATTAGACGCTGTTACTCCTGCCCTTGGTAAGCATGGACTAGCAGTAGTTCAAACTACCGCTCTAGAAAGTAACAAAACTGTTCTTCAGACTCACCTTTACCACGAATCAGGTGAGTGCATTACCAGCATTTACCCTCTCCCAGAAATTGGTGATTCCCAGAAGTTTGGTGCTGCTTTAACATATGCTCGCCGCTATGCGCTATGCGCCATCCTTTGTGTGACTGCTGATGAAGATGATGATGCAAATCTGACAGTCACCACACCCAAAAAACAGAACAATCTACAGTACAAAGTTAACAGCAATGGAGAGCAGCGCGTTGCTTTGGTTCCCAAAGTTGTAGCGACTGCGGGAGAACACCCTCACAATAGCAGGATAAGAGCAATTCGTACAATGCTTGGGATTGAGGGTAAAGCGGTAGTTGATTGGCTCAAAACTGAAAAATTGGTTAACTCTCCCGCAGAACTTGACAATACACAGCTAAGTGAATTGGTGCAGTGGATGGGTGTGCAGTGGGCAATTAAGCAAGGTGTTCAGCACAATCACGCTGCTAATAGCTTTGTCAAGCACATACCAGCTATGACTGCTCAGGGGTATGAGGAATTGGAAGCAATTAAGCAGTGGATGAACCATGTGCAACAGCAGCAAGCTGAGCAAAAGTAGTAATTTTAATACTTAACAAGTCTCAAAGAAATTCATATTAATTAATCCTGATTAATTAGGTAATTTATAACAGGATTTTCCTTTATAATTAGAGTTAGTAATTAACTAATTTAATCAGTGAATTAGAGTTTTTCTCAGGGTGCGTTATCAATATTTCTCTTTGAGTTAATTTCATTCCCTGCTAACATCCCCTATCAATAATATGACAAGAACGCCCCATGACAATTTTGCCAAAGATTATTTTCAAGAGCTTCTTTCTCCTGTAGGTAAAGTAGAAATCAGTCGTGAAGTCACAGACGAAGCACGTCAAATTGATATCCTCTTTTCTCCTTCTTCTCCCGCCATTGTTCCCCCTGAGTCTTTAGGTTTACTTGGTAGATTAGTAACTCAGACCTCCAGTATAGAGATATTTCGGAATCAGCCCAATCTATTTCAAGTACTTATGTGCGCGAATAAGCTATACTCCTATTTTGCTGAACTAAATCGGCAAGCAAGGAGAGAGGATACGTCCTTAGACTTTAAAGGTTTAGGAAAATTATTGATTATCTCTACCACAGCATCTGTTGACTTACTTGAGGGTTTTGGCGCTACACTAGACTCAGAGATTAACTGTGATGGAGTCTACTCATTTCCTAAAAATTGGTTTGGTTCAATCATAGCAGTTAATAAGCTACCAGTTACAAATGGAACACTCTGGTTGAGGATTTTAGGTAAGGGAAAGGTTCAACGTAATGCTGTTGATGAATTGTTGGCACTTCCAGACACTAATGTGTATAAACAAAGTACGTTGAGACTTATCGCCAATTGGCGCATTCTCACCATGAAACAATCAAACTTAACTGATGAAGACCAGGAGATAATAATGAACTTATCCACAGCTTACGTAGAATGGGAACAAAAAACTCTTGAGCAAGGTAAAGAGTCAGGTAGAGAGGAAGGTAGACTTGAAGGTGAACAGAAGATAATTCTGCGGTTAGTCAATCAACGTTTTGGTGAGATTGGACAGCCGCTCATCGAGCAAATTCGTAAATTATCTACTGAGCAATTGGAAGAATTGACTGATGTGTTATTCACTCTCTCTGCTACGACTGACCTAGAACAATGGTTAGAAAATAGACTAAAGTCAATGAGTTGATTCTTCAAGTTGTGCGGGTCGCACACGCCTTTGTCTGTGACTCCCGCGTATTATAAAACTTTACAATAAGCTTGTGTGGATCGCACCCTAACAAGACGGAACCACCGCCACAGGAAACGTTATTCCATCGGGTGATAGCAACGCTCAGGCTGCTCTCCATATCGCACAACTTCAGCCCAGGACAACAGTGAAACCTTCCTCATGACGAACATGATGCCCCAAACCCCAGATAACAATCGCCACACTTGGGAAGGTTTAGAGGTTTATTGTCGCCAGCTAGCAAGACTTGGCAAGGAACTATACATTATTGCTGGTACATACGGTAGCCAAGGTACACTTAAAGGTCAGGTCACGATTCCTCAGTCAACTTGGAAGGTGGTTGTGGTACTAGATCATCCTGGTGCTGGTATTACTGCTAATACTCGTGTGATTGCTGTTAATGTGCCTAACCAGCAAGGGATTAACTATGACTGGAGGGCTTATAGGGTTAGTGTTAAGGAGTTGGAGAAGTTGACAGGGTATCATTTTTTTGATGGTGTTTCTGGTGCTCGCTTCGGTGGTGGATAGTCAGCTTTGGTGGGGGAGCGATACGGATGTGCGCCGTTAGTGAGTGCGATCGCACTTCAGTTGGCTTTGCCTCAACATGAAAAGAGAATTAACAAACGCCTTCCATATAAGTTTATTTAGATATAAAGAATTGTAAAAATAAAAATTTACAACTGTAGATAAGCCGCTTTAAATTAAGTGTTTTTGTACTTTACTTCGATAATCATGTGACCACTTTTACCTATTTTACATTTAATCGGAATACCTTCAATGTCACTCCCAAGATCTAAACCTACTACTTGATCTACAGTAATTGTCATTTCGTCTACATCATTTTCTTTACCAGCCTTAATCAATTCGATTGCAGCTTCTTTTTGAGCTTTAAGAGTATCAACGCCTGATTGGCTAAAGGCTTTAAAAGCTTGTCTCATTAACCAAAAAGGGGCAAACCCAGGAATAAGCATACCCCATCTGTCAAATTGCTCTACTGCGTTCTGTCTGCCTTCTTTGGTAGTAAGGTCAAAATTTTTATTCATTCTCTCTCTACACCAATGTTTTTCCTCAAGTTTATAGTAGCTCGCTACTAAATTAGCGCCTTATCAGGGAGATGGGGTTTTTCTCCCCCACTCCTTGTTTATTCTGCGACTAATTCCGAATCGGGCGATCGCTTCAAAAAGCACAAGCACCAATCCCAAAGCGCATTACCCATTTACAACAAACCTAGTTCCTGAAGAATTTTCAAGAAGGTTGTAATCACCGAAAGAACCGAGCTAACATCCCTCATAATTCTAAATAGTGTTCGCCAGTTCCAATGTTGGGGTTTCTTCTCACTGGGATTGAAGATACACTACTGTTGCCAACTTCAAGTAATCAGTAAAACACAATCTTTCATGTTTACCGTAGTATTAGCTTGTTAATGCGATTATTTATTGGTCACTTTACCTTCTAGTCACAACTAAAGGTCCAGAATTTCCACGATGGAAACTAGCACCAGTTAGAGTGTTATAGTCAGGAGAGAGAGTTAAAATGTCTGTAAAATCGGTCTCCCATTCAACCCTAATCTCCCCTTGATTATGATAATGGCAAGTCCATTTTGCCCTTATAAGTATTCCCTTACCATCTTGGCTACCATCGTTGGCAAGGACTGTTCCATCCTCGTAAATACTTGCGGGAAATTTTCTTTGATCCCATGACCAATCGCCTATTACTCGTGAACAAGAAACATTTCCAGAACAACTATTTCGACTACTTCTCCTACTTCTCCTAATTATAACTAACTCCCCGCCACCATTATTACAACCAATTAACGCATTCCCGTTTTCAGTAAGGATTAGTGTGTCAATAAATTCTGTGTTCCATTCAACCTCAATTTTATCTTTTTTATCACCAATATAATGCCAATTTGCGTGAATTATTTGCCCCCCATCTTTTCCAATAACTGTTCCATTCTCGCGGATAGTTGCAGGAAATGCTCTTCGATCCCATGCCCAATCACCGACAATTTGGCTTTTAGTCTCTTTAGGTTTATCTGGTTCACGTCCCCGCTTTAAAATTGGAGTTAATTGCTCTGGAATACCTGCTAACCTAATTGCAGCACAACCAAGTTTGTAGGCAAATTCAACACGCTTTCCTGCTCCTAGAGCGTCGTAAAAGCCCACAGCAAATTTAATTGCTGCTCTATCTCCAATAGCCTTGCTCATACCAATTACGTAGTTAATGTGTTGAGCGATCGCGTTTGCCTGTACCTCTGAGTAACAGCCGTTAAGGACGATACACTCAAGCCGATCAGCAAACAGTGAAAATAGTTCTGCTAAAGCTTCAGAATGAACTAAGTTTGCCGAACCTGTTTCATCTTCAAATACCAAACCCTCATCTCCCATCCCATGTCCTGAAAAATGAATAATAGAAGGATTAGTATCAAGCATTGCTTGGTAAATATCTCTCGGTTGTACTGCCCATTTCTGCTCTAAAATAAACTGATCGCGCTGTTTGGCTCGTCGCAATCCAGCATCGATTTCACGTACTTCCTCATCTAAGCGCAGCCGTTTTGTGTCTTTAGGATTTGCTGCCAAAATCAAGATGGTTTGCTGCATAAGTTAACCTTTAATCATATTCAGTTAATGACTTTATCTACCCTTGCTGAATCATTGGACGATTTTGCCCAATGTAGAAAGAATTTCAATGATTTCAACATTATGACGCAGACGAAGTTCTATGTCTGGGACTCCCGCGTATAAAGTTATACAAATAGCATCAACACTGTGGAATAGCCGCAGATGGAACCGTAGTCAGCGATGCCCAATCTACAGGAAAAGTCAAACCCTGACGGCTAACCAGAAACTTAGACGGACTACCAATAGTAGTGCGATCGCTCACCAAACACCCTTTAAGCGTCACAGTGTACACCTTGGATTGCTGCGGATTACTGTAATTAGTCACAGTGTAAGTTTCCGGCGGGATACTCGAAATAATCAAACTATTCCCACTCTTCACCGCAACTGGCTGCGCTGTCTGTGATGAAATTGTAGATGTAGAACCAGTTGTTGTACTGGCAGCTATTGTGGTCGTGGTAGTAGTGGAAGCAGAAGCAGTGGCGATCGCGCGAGTGCGCAGTGCCTGCTGGCGATCGCCTTCATGAGTGTATTGAACCCGCCGCGTCGTGGTCGTCTTTTAAGCATCGAGTTTATGGGTAGGAGCGATTGCACTTCCCCAGTTCTTACATAAGAGCGAAAAATAGACCAACAAAAAAAAGGCCTTTCACAAAGCGATTTAAGGGGTTTCAAATTACTTGGTGATACGATAACATCAAAATCAAAATGTCTTCTGATTTGCCTCTAGAATCGTCTGCGAGTTAAATGGACTATAAACCTATTACCTGGGACACTGCTCGAAACAACGAGAGATTAATACTTTGAGCCGTGTAGCTCAGCAAAATGGCTCTTTTGTGGAGTATTCAACTCGCACTTTGTTTGTTCCTTAAAAAAATTGCATAATCATGCAAAAAAACTGCATAATTTTGTCTGCATATTATTGTTCTTGGATGACCTACACCTAACTGTTGCTCAAAAAGTTCTAAAACTTTTTGGTATAGTGGTTCAGCATCGCTGTACCGTCCTTGGGAATGGTAAAGTAAAGCCAGGTTGCCGTAACTGTTGATAACATCGGGATGATCTTCTCTTAACAGGCGTTGATAAATTTGCAATGCTTTTTGGGAGAGTGGTTCAGCATCGCTGTACCGTCCTTGGGAATAGTAGAGTGCTGCCAGGTTGTTGTAACTGTTGGCAATATTGGGATGATCTTCTCTTAACAGGCGTTCCCTGAGTTGCAATGCTTTTTGATAGAGTGGTTCAGCATCGTTGTACCGTCCTTGGGAATAGTAGAGTAAAGCCAGGTTGTTGTAACTGTTGGCCACCTCGGGATGATCTTCTCCCAGCAGGCGTTCCCTGAGTTGCAATGCTTTTTGGGAGAGTGGTTCAGCATCGCTGTACCGTCCTTGGGAATGGTAGAGTAAAGCCAGGTCGTTGTAACTGGCGGCAACATCGGGATGATCTTCTCCCAGCAGGCGTTCCCTGAATTGCAATACTTTTTGGGAGAGTGGTTCAGCATCGCTGTACCGTCCTTGGGAATGGTAGAGTAAAGCCAGGTCGCCGTAACTGGCGGCAACATCGGGATGATCTTCTCCCAGCAGGTGTTCCCTGAGTTGCAATGCTTTTTGGAAGAGTGGTTCAGCATCGCTGTACCTTCCTTGAAATCTGTAGAGATTAGCTAGGTAGTGGTAACTGGCGGCAACATCGGGATGATCTTCTCCCAGCAGGTGTTCCCTGAGTTGCAATGCTTTTTGGAAGAGTGGTTCAGCATCGCTGTGCCTTCCTTGGTATACGTAAACTGAAGCCAAGGAGGTGTAACAGTTGGCAACACCGAGATGATCTTCTCCCAAAAGGCGTTGCATAAGCTGCAATGCCTTTTGGGCGAATGGTTCAGCATCGTTGTACCTTCCTTGGGAACAGTAAAGTGTTGCCAGATTGTTGTAACAGTTGGCAACATCGGGATGATCTTCTCTCAACAGGCGTTGATAAATTTGCAATGCTTTTTGGGAGAGTAGTTCGGCATCGCTGTACCTTCCTTGGGAATAGTAGAGTAAACTCAGGCTCTCGTAACTGTTGGGAGCATCGGGATAATCTTCTCCTAAGCGGGTTTGTACTACTGATACACATTGCTTTAACCAAGGTTCTGCAAGCGCATACAATCCCTGCCCAAGGTAAAATCTACCTAACCCAGTCAAAGCCCAATATAAATTTTCATCACTAATTGCGTCAGTCAAATTTTGTGCCACCTCTACTAAATGTGGGATAGCCTCTTGGACTGAGTTAATTAACTCCTGAGTTATTGAATTGGGGATATGTTGAGCGATCGCCACCATGACTTCTACAAACCCACGTTTCAAAACATCAGCTTGTTCTGACGCTGCTAGCTTGACTTTCAGGAACTCACGAATTAAGGGATGAATTTTGTAAGCACTCTCTTTATCTGCTAATCTCTGAATCAAATGAAGCTTGAAAAGTTGCTTTTTCGCTTCATTCACGTCTGCTTTTTCCCAACCTCGTGACTGAATTATGGTTTCCACTAATTTCCAAGGTATGACATCTAGTGCAAATAAGCTTAATAATTCACCTACACGTTGGGTTTTATAATGAAGTTCCTTCCAGCTTAATTCAAGAGCTGCTTTCACCCCACGCTTCGCAGTCATTTCTGTATCCTGCAATTGTTCCTCTGATTGGTCGAGAGCCTCATCTTGTAAGGACTGATCCTTCAACCTTTGCAACATTTCTGCTAAAGACAAGTCAGGATCTTCTACTAAATACCGCCCTACTAACTCCAACCCCAGAGGTAAATAACCCAGCCACGCACACAAGTTTTCTGCTGTTTGCGATTCCTGTTCTACTCGTTGGTCTTCTTCACCCAACACAGCTATCAACAATTTTAAAGCATCCTCTTTTGACAACACATCTAAAGAGATTTCAACAAAATTAGTGTCTAATCGTCGCAGGCGCGTTGTCATCAAAACTCGGAAACGGTTAGTTTTTGGTAGTACCTGGCGACAACTTTTTACATCTGTGACATCATCTAGTACAATTAGTACCAATCCCTCTGGTGGTTTCCAGTGCTGCCAGCACCACTCCACCTGTTCAGTAAGGCTCAGCGCCCTTCCACGAAAATCCTGCTGTGGAACTTCCAAATTCATATGAAGCTGGGCAAACTGCACAACCAGAGCAGCTAAATTTGATTCTCTAGCGTTTAACCAGCAAATACCACCAGGATAGTCCGCTTCATGCTGCTTTATATATTGAACCGCCAGTTCGGTTTTGCCAACTCCACCCATACCAGCAACAGCAGAGATAGCAACAGCGCCTTTTTGTTGCAACCTATCACGCAGTAGGGTTAGTTCACGCTGTCGTCCTACAAAGTTGGTAGAGCCTGTGAACTGAAGATTATTTGGGGGATTTTGTTTAGCTGCTTCAAAGTTAAAAGTATTGTTACTAATGGTAGGACTTGAGTCTTTAAAGTTTATCCCCTGCCAATTTTCATTAGTCATTTGCTGCCAAAGTTAAAAGTATTGTTACTGATGGTAGGATTTGCGTTCTTAAAATTTATTCCTTGCCAGTTCTCATTGATAATGTTAGGGCGTTGCTCTTTGACTGCCTCTGTTAACTGCTCAAGTGCTGCGGCTAGTTGAGGATATTCTTTCGCAGCTGCTTGTGCATCACTTGCCAAAGCTTCCACAGCCGCTTTAATTTCTGGATCTTGTGATGCAGCTGACTCTATCTTTTCTATCAAAACAGCTTCACCAATATCCTCTGGCTGTCCTGGAGGCAATGGGAGATTTTCTGCTGCTGCTTCTATTAATTTTGCTGTATCTGGAAACTTGAGCCTGAGCAGTTTAATTACCTTACCGCTTTGCTCAAACACCACATCAATGACTTTATCGCCTACCTTATTTAATGCTTTGTTTCCAAGTAGAGTTAAAAGCGCGATCGCACCAGCAGTCAATGGCTCCATATGCTACCTCGGTCTGATGGCATCCTCATTTATTAATACATGATTTCTGTCCTAAATTCCGCAATCGAAATAAAAAACTTAGTTCGCGCAGCCGTTAGTGGGAGCGATCGCGCTCTTTGCGCAGTACCGAAGGCGATCGCCTTCTCCTAAACAGAAAAACTACCCCTCTTGGCATTAAGTCGAGATGTTTGTCAAATCATGCACTCCGGGTCTGAAAACTACTGCCATGTCTGCCTTATATCTATTCTTGAAAAATTTGTGCTACACGATAAACTGCCAATATATGGTTGACAGAAGATGGAATTAAGAGTTCGACTTCAATTTTGAATAATGCCAACTTATGACCCTAAGTTGGTAACCCGGTAAATGATTAGTTTTACGGTGTACATGGTGTTGTCAGAAGTATCCGAAATGCTATGACAGCCGCTGCAACCAGAGATGGAAATAACGTAAAACCGTAGGTGATTAGCATACGTCTTTGCACAGCTTGCTTGTGTGCTTCTGCTTCAGCTTTGAGTCTGGCTTCTGCTTCTTGCGCGCGTTGTTCTGCTGCTTGACGTGCTTGTGCTTCTGCTTTGCGTCTGGCTTCTGCTTCTTGTGCGACTTTTTTTGCTGTTTCCAGTTCGCGCTGCTTGCGTTCGTCTTCTTGTTGACGAAGGAAATCGCGCCGTGCGACACTGGCTTCTATGAATTGATTTTCTAAACTCTCTGGTTTGGCAAATAAAATTTGGTGAAATTTTGGGTCTTTTCTGTATTTTAATACTTGCTCTAACTTCAACCCGCTCCAGAGTTCATCGTTAGCTTTTTGCTCATCTTGTTTTCGTATTTCATTCCATTGGTTGGCATCGGTGGTTAATCGACTTTTAAAAACAATGATGTCCTCTTTATCTTTAATTAAATCTTTTAAGACTTGCCAAGAGCGCAGCAATTGTTCGTGGGCGACTTCAACTGTTGCTATTTGTTTTTCCCCTGTGCTGACGAGCAGGCGGTTTTCAATGAGTTTGTTGAGTACGCTTTCTTTATCACGAGTCTCTAAAAACTGAGACTTATCAGTTCTTCTGCTAACAGGTTGTTTTTCAACAATGCCGACTAATTCCAGAAAAATTTCTTTTGCGGCTTCTCTTTCTTGAGCATTTAGCTCTTTATTATATATTTTATTGGCTTGCTGATTCAGCGCACCGCTGACTCCACCCAATTGTTCATAAGTCTTGGTTTTCAAAACTCGTTCTTTAAGATTATCTTTTCTCTTTTCTTCTTCCCACAGCAAATTCAGAGTATACTCTAGGAGTGGTAAACAACCGCTTTGCTGGTCAAAATCTTTGATAATTTGGTCAACTAACCCTTTTTCAAAAGTCACACCATTTCTAGCCGCTGGTTCAGCAATTGCTAACTGTAGTTCTTTCTCACTCATGTTGGTGAGTATGCAACTATAGCAGTCATGGATATGTCCAAGTTCAGAATAGCTACTGAATTTATCTAAAAAATCGGCCCGCATTGTTAAAACAATTTTAACAGAGCTATCTTGCTGGTTGATAAGCTGAACAAGGCTAGCAACAAATTTGTCACATTCTAATTTAGGAGTTGTTGTAAAAACTTCTTCAAATTGGTCAACAAAGATAAGCCACCGAGCGTCTTGCTTGAGGGATTGGAAAACTTTAATTAAGGTATTTTCAGCAATTGTTCGAGCAATTTCTGCTTGTGATTGTGTATAATGAGAGGCTAAACAATAATATAAAGATTCAAAGGGATTTTTATCGGGTCGAAAAGTCAGATTAAGAAATGAACCCCAATTGTCTTTTAAATGAGGGATTAATCCGGCATTAATGAGTGATGATTTACCACTTCCGGATGCTCCCAGAAGCAGGAGAACATTATCTTTTTTTGGCAGGCGATCGCTTAGTTTAGTAATCCACCCTTCTCGACCAAAAAATTTATCTTTATCAGCAGTTTCAAATTTACTGAGTCCCAGGTAAGGAGAGACTTGAATGAGTGGACGATGATGAATGCTTTCTTCAGCTTCGCTAGTAGAGATGAAGTATTGAGCGAAAGTTCCACCGCTAATGCTGTACGCAGAAACGCCTTGAACATCACGCCCAATATTTACGTTGGCTTCAACTTCATTGTTCATTGTCTACCTTTTTGTGGCCTTTAATTATCTCTAACTAATATCGCCTTGAGTGATACTTCCTCCGCTAATGTCGTATGCAGAAACACCTTTGACATCTCCACCGATGTTAATATTTGCACGATTTTGGGGTGCTTCGGCTTCTGCCAGAAGGTGAGGGTATGATTGTTGAGATTTTTCCACAGATGCTTTTATCTCCTGAAGAATTTCAGCCAAGTTTGATGGTGGATGAGTTTCTGTTGCTGTTGCCAATTCCTGTGCAGCCTGAGCCACTTCAGGATTAGCCTTAGCCGTTGATTCTACTTCCAGTAAAGCTTTGCCATAGTCTAGTGGTTGAGAGGGCGCTTTTTCAATAGCAACTACAGTCTGGGGAGAGTGTTTTTTGAGGGTGACGAGAAACTGACCAGTTTTATCCCATAAGGCTTCACCTACCTTTTCGCCCGTTTTCTCTAAAGCTTTAGTCGCAATCACAGTCCCAATGGCTAAAGCACTAGCAGTCAATGGCTCCATATGCTACCTTGATTTTACGGCATTCTATTTATTTATTACCACACTTTCTCTGTTTTCAATTCCGCATTACAAGAAAGGGTATTTAGGTAAAAAACCCCACGCCCAGAGTAGTAAAGATCCTTTGTAAATGCCAACTTTTAACCAATTGTTGGTAAAACGATAAAAATCTGGCTAGCCCTGGCGGTAACACTAACTCTTGTTCCGTCGAGTTTCACCTCCTGCCTGCACTCGATACCTTGCCCAATGCTCAATCATCAAAAGTTGGCTTAAAGGGAAAAAGTGAGCCTGCTTGACCCATCCCGTGCGGATCTACGCATGAATCCCATGACTTGAAGTCATGAGAGCGCGTCAAATGTGTCTCGGATTAAAGATAAAGCTCCTAGCAGTTCCCATCTGGGCGAGGAGCTTTATCATTTTATTTAACTTGCTAATCTTTCGATATGATCACTCCCAACTCTTTGCTGATTAGGTATAACTAGTTCCTCGTCAAACCGAAAATATTCTTGAATCCTTACATAATCAAATGCTTCAGGGATTCTATGTTTGATTTCTTCAAGAACGTAGTATTCAGGTGATGAGCTATTAATTGATTGGCTTGCATACCCCATCTTGTATCTTTCATTGCCAACTCGAAAGCCTCTAAAGTGCTTAGTGTACTCCGCCACATTTAATAGCATAAAGAATATTTCACCATTGCTATCTCTGAGCCACTCTCTTTGAGTAGAACTTCCAGTATGTTTGTAGAAAAGGATAAGTTCTTTTTTAGGTATGTATCGCTTAATTTTAGCTGTCACCATTATTAATTTCTCCTTCTACGTGTCATTGTTCTTTCTGGCTGTTGTTCATTGAAGAAGCGGAAACTAGTGTATAGTCTGGCTTTGCACTGATACTCTTTCTTTCTTCCAGTTGGATCTTCTGGGTCATCAGCTTCAGTTATTATAAGCCTCCAAGAAGATCTAAACCTTAATGTTTGGGTTAAATGATCAAACCATTGTTTGCACTCTGTTCGAGTATCTGCATAATTGAAGATTTCTGTGATGTGTGCTTCAGGATAAACCTGCTTTATATTCAGGACTTACGCAACTGGCACAGGCGATCGCTCAATTTTAGTACATATGTATTAGATGAAAACGCAACTGACCAGACGATCTCGCCATTGAGATAGTATGTAGGTACTATAAAGTTTTGACTTACCCAGAGGGGCTTGCTAAAATTATTCAAGACTTAGGCAACTGGCACCAATGGTAGGCAGGGCGCAGCAGTGGCAAGCAGCAATTTAAATCAAACCAAGCACATACGAATATCTGGGCGTTTTAGTTGCTGAATTAAATAATTAGAAAGCAAGTTATGCTTAATTTGATAAATAGTTTGACCTGTTTGATAGGCTAAAGTCTTTAATCTTAACCAAACCAACATAGCACAAGCAATATGATTTCCTTGAAGACGAGCTTTACGACACTGACAAGATTCAATCCCAGTTAATTGTTTTACTTCTCTATGAAACTCCTCTATTTTCCAGCGAATTTTATACACCTCTTGTACAACATCCGTGGAACTTTGAGATAAATCGTTAGTAGCGACGTAGTCCGTTCTGTTGGTAGAAACAGTAACCCGGAACAGTTTCACTTTTTTATTGGCAGGGAACCCTTTAATCTTGATTACTTTACCACATTCTAACTCTTCTTTACTCCATTCTAATAATTCAACGTGTTTATATTTTTCTTTACCAAAAGTATCATCAACTAAACGGTTATTCTTCAAAGGGCAATAATAAACTTTGTCTAAACTATCGATGTAAAGCATTAAAGTGTGTACTGCACCCCCTTGTATCCATCAACACAGTGTCAAATGGCATAAGTTTTTGATATACAAGGTTTTGCAGCATATCTTTCACATGGTCTATTTTTGTTTTCCCATCGACATCAGGATTAAAAATACGGTAATCTATTACCCAAAACGTTTGAAGTTTAGGATTCACATATATACAGCTAACTAGACCAATTCCTTTGAGAACACCATGTTCATTACCACTATATTGTCTCCTAACTATTTCTATTTCTTCGGAATATCTTTTATCTAGAACACTATCATCAAATATGATGTAAGCATTCTCGTCAGTAACAATTAATTCTTTAACATTTTCCCAAAGTATACGAGGTGTTAGCTTTTCATTCTTCAAATAATAGTTAATTTTATCATGACTAATACTCTTCATATGTTCTGCCAAATTAGTCATAGTATAATTAATTTGGCTACTCAGCAGATATTGACAATAATCTAATTTGGTAAACTTCATATTAAGTAATAAATCAACAACGCACGATATTAATTATTTTTATACTCCAGAGATAAGAGGATTGTTTTTATATATAAAGCTTAGACTCAAAAATTTATTTTAAGAATTGTAAAATGCGTTTGTCATGCAATACATATGTACTAAAATTGAGCGATCGCCTGTGCCAGTTGCGTAAGTCCTGATATTCTCAGGTAACTTCATATGGGTATTCCCAGAAGCCTCATCTCTTGGCTCATTCACTGGTAATTTGTGTTGTTGTCCTGTTGAGTCGTCTTTGAGAATTAAATAGATTACGCTACCAACAACAACAGCACCTACAACAATACAAGTAGCTGGGTTACTACATGCTGCTCCTACTAATGGCAATGCTTGTACTTGTGCTTGTGCTGGTTTTACAGCATTGAAAGATAGAGCAGCTATCAGTATGCTGCTTATTATTTTATTATTGATCATGTGTGTCTCCTATACAGACATACAGCTCCTGGCAGTTCGCACCTGCACGAGGAGCATTTAAATTATTTTACCACGTATCCTGTTTCAGGCATAGTAAAAAGTGCTTGTAAGTCCTTACTGCGCTTGCTTTGTGCTTCATTAGTGGTAGAAGATCATAAGTGTTTTACATCACATGCACTCTTACCTTTATTACTTAGATTGTCTTTATCGAGCGCGATCGCTTTCCAAGATTACTAACGAACTAGGTTAATAAGTCTACTGTGTAAGGGTTTTGGGGTTTTCGGGTTTGAAACCGGAAAACAGAGATGAAAGATGCTCGCTGTAAGAATACTTTATTTGTTTACCAAGATGTGGTAAAAACTTATTCTTTAACCCAAGAGACGATCTCACTTAATGCAGCAGATCTGGATTCCAGGTAGAGGAGTAGGGAAGGCTAGACCAAGGCTAGGACGAGGAGGTATTATTTTCACAGAAAACAGGTACGGCACTTGGAAAAGAGAAGCTGTTAGGGTAGTCAGAGAATTAAATTTAAAGCCAGCGCCGCAGCCCTGTTTTGTGGAATGCTACTTCGTGAACTTCTTCTCCTCCGACTCTGACAACCTGACCGTTATCTGAGGTTTTTCAAAAAGACTAAATAAAGTAAACAACAACAACAAAACCAATAAATTTGTTACGTTGTTTATGTTTTAACAGATGTGAATCAACAAAGTAGCTATACAAAAGAATGTATAAGCATTTTTTTAGAGATTATGAAAGTTCAGCGTGTTCGCCTTCCAGGTGGTAAAAAAACGTGGGTGGTTTTAGATGATGGATATATGCTGATAGAACCTTTAAACTCTTACCTAAACTACTTACAATTGATCGAACGTTCCCCCAATACGATCCGTAATTATGCTAACCATCTCAAACTTTATTGGGAATTTCTTCAAGGCTCTGGCTGGGAATGGCGATCGGTAAATTTAAGTCAATTGGCAGATTTTATCGGATGGCTACGTCGTCCATCTCCACAAGTAATTGCAATGCAGGAATTTGAATCAGCTCGTTGTGAACGAACGATAAACACGATTATTACAGCAGTATGTAATTTTTACGACTATCATCAGAGAACGGGAGAAAATTTGGAACTAAATGTATATACTTTACAAGTAGAACGAGGAATCAATTATAAGCCTTTTTTACATCAGATTGCTAAAACTAAACCTGTCAGGCGTAAGATTTTAAAATTAAAAGAACCAAAAAGACTATTACCAATTCTTACTAGAGAACAATTGAAAGATTTAATAGAAGCGTGTAAGCATAAACGGGATAAATTTCTGATTTACCTTCTATATGAAACAGGCATGAGAATTGGACAAGCACTGGGATTAAGACATTCTGATATCAGAACATGGGACAATGAAATTGACATTATTTGGCGAGCAGACAACGAAAACGACGCTAGGTCAAAAAGTAAAAATTCTTATATAATCCATGTCAATAAAGATTTAATGAGTTTGTATACAGAATATATAATCAACGAATATCCAGAAGGACTAGATTGTGATTATGTATTCGTAAACTGCTGGGGTGGCAATATTGGTAATCCAATGCAATATCACAATACATCGGAACTGTTAAAAAGATTAGGTAAAAAAGTAGGGATTGACCTTCACGCTCACTTATTTCGTCATACTCACGGTACTGATTTAATTAGACAAGGATGGGACATATCCTACGTTCAGAAAAGGTTGGGACACGCAAACATCCAAACAACGATTAACACGTATATTCATTTAAATAATGACGATTTGAAATCAGCATATAAACAGTATTTAGAAGTAAGAAAACAAGAAAATGACAATCAATAAAATATCCGAAATTAATTTGTCAGATAGTCTTGAAAAAGATGATGTCTTGACCAAATGTCGTCGATGCAGTTCGGAAAGAATTGTTAAAAATGGTCACACCGATGGAAAGCAAAAATATCTTTGCTGCAACTGCAATTTCCAATTTGTAAAGACTAATGTTAAATTTTGGGAGCCATTTAGACGAGATAATGGGTCTTTAATCTTATGTGTTGACTGTGGGACTGATCAGCTGTATAAAGCTGGTAAAGGAGCTAGTGATATCCAAAGATACAAATGTAAGGTATGTAATAGGATTTTTACAGAGAACTCTCAAAAAAAACCTGAAAACCCACCTATCCCACAAGGTTTATCTTGCCCTGATTGTGATTCTACAAATTTACAATTTAAATGTATTAACCGCTGTCGTAAAAATGTTAGAGTCTATGAATGTTTAGATTGCCAGCGAGGTTTTCAAGAAAACAGTCGTAGAACTTTTACAAAACCTTCTCCATTTCCCTGTCCAGATTGCGGAAGTTTCAGAGCCACAAAACAGAAGACAAAACAAAAGAGCGGTAAGGAAAGAATACAGTATCATTGCAGAGATTGTAAGAGGTATTTTTCCGAAAATAGTAAATCTTTAGCTTATACCCCAACTATAGATCCAGATTCAGAATATTTAAAGGACATTTGGGATACACGTAATTTAGGAATTTCAAGAGGAATAGGTACTTCTACACATAAAATGGACTTTACTTCTATTAGCCAGCAATGGCTAAAGCAGGCTACCAAAGATTATATGCGTTACAGTTTAGAATTGTATACATTCGGGACGTGTCTAAACAGACTTCAGGGTTTACGAACTTTCTCAGATTTTTTGTTAGAATATTACCCAGCTATTACACCTGATGAACTAACTAGGGATATCATAAGAAACTATATTTCTTATGTCAAACGAAAATTGGTTAACGACACCACTCAAAGTCATCTTCTATCAGGAGTCAAAAATTTTTTAGAACTTAGTGCTGTCGAGGGTTGGGCTAATACTCCAAAGATAGTTCTCATAGATAAGAATGCTATTCCTAGGCAAACAAGAATTAATCCTAAATTTATTCCTCACGAAGTTGTAGAACAGCTTAATAAAAACCTTGATTATTTACCTCCTCCAATAATGAGAATGGTACTTGTTATCCAGTTTTGTGGGATGCGTGTGTCCGAACTTTGTCAGCTTAAGTTTGACTGTATTAAACAAGACCATCAAGGGGATTGGTTCTTGCATTATTACCAATTCAAGATGAAAAAAGAACACACTATCCCAATTTCTAAAGAATTAGTAGGTGTAATACAGGAACAACAAACTTATATACGAGAACATCTTGGCTCAGATTTTATGTACCTATTTTCGTCAAGAAAAAATATCTATTTGGGAGATGTTGAACCGCATGAAAACTACGTACCATATCCAAAGCCAATTGGAAGAGTAACTTTTAATAGATATTTGCAGAATTTGGCACTAGCCAGAAATATCAGAACTACTTCAGGAGAACCTTGGCATTTTCATTCACATCAATTCAGACACACATTGGGTACTAATTTTATTAACAACGGGGTACCACAACATATTGTACAGAGGTGGCTAGGACATTCTAGTCCACAAATGACCATGCATTATGCCCACATTCACGACCAAACATTGAAGGAAGAGTATTCCAAATATCGCCAACGGGTTGTAGATATTAATGGTGAGATAATCGAGCCTGATAAATCTAATCCTGCGGATAACTTAGAGCAACAATGGTTCAAGAAGAATGTGGCATTTCAATCATTACCAAATGGAACTTGTGCATTAAGTATTGTGCAAAAATGTCCCCATGCAAATGCTTGCTTAACCTGTAGTAGTTTTCGTACCAGTACAGAATACCTGAATAATCATAAAGAACATTTGTCACATACTAAAATTTTGATAGAAAAAGCAGAGAGTGAGGGTTGGCAGCGACAAGCAGAAATGAACCGCCAATTAGCGGACAATTTAGAAAAAATTATTACTTCACTAGAAGAGGTTTCAACTAATGCATAAACGCAATTCAGAAGGATTACGGCAAAGTGCTCAAAAAAAGAGCCAGGAAACTTTAGACCGAACCCAAAAAACTATCTCCCAAATGATGAAATCAGGGAAAAAGGTTAACTTTCACACGGTAGCTGAAGCAGCGGGTGTATCAGTTGCTTACCTTTATAAACAAGAATCTCTTAGGGAACGGATTGATAGACTTAGAAATCAAAATTCTGCTATAATTGGGATACCACTAAATCAGGGTGCATCTGATGAGTCAAAAAAATCTATAGCTACAACATTGAAAGAACGCTTAAGAAAACTAGAAGCTGAGAACAGAGGTTTACGAGAACATATAGAAGTTATTCAAGGAATAGCTTTAGAAGTTACAAACCTACGACAACAACTAGAAGTCTTAAGGAAAGATAAAGCGAAAATCGAAACAGAAAATCAACGGTTGCTCCAAGAACTAGAACTAGAAATTGGCAGTCTTAAAACAGAAAACGGCTCTTTAAAAGAGCAATTATACGAATGCCATAGTTCTAGACAAGTTTCAACTAGCTTTACACTGCCTATCGATGCTAAAGTTACTTCTTTAGATAAGAAAAGAATACAGGGAAAAGATATCAGTGATAAAATTAAATTGGAGCTAGACTCTGTTGGAGTTAAGATTAATACAACTCTAACCAAAGCTATTAAATCTACATCAGAAGAAATTGTTTTAAGTGCTATACAAGCACTCAGAGAAGCGCTTAAGCTTGGTAGTATTGAACGACCTGGAGGTTGGCTTAACAGAGCAATACAAGATGGTTGGATGCCCAATGAAAACAATCTTCCACAGGATAAAGTTGAAAGGGATATTTTCAAACAGTGGTTTGATTTAGCCTATAAGCAACGATTAGTCCTAGCAAGTACAAAAGATAGTGACGGCAGAATGTATGTTTTTACTGTTGATGGCGTAAGGCTATCCTTCGACCAGATGCTAGCAGAATATCCTTTGGAGAAACTCAAACCATCACTATCGAAAATATAAATAGATTTGCCCTCCTTAACTGCAGTGTTTGGACTAACACTATATGTTTGCAATTCTTAGTTAAGAACCGTTAAGCTACAGCTTGTTTACGTTGTAGAATACCAAAGCTACTTGTACGTTGTAGAAACCATAAATAAAGTGAAAAACTTTACTGGGTATACATTCTAGCCATTTAGCATCAGATAATGACGGGAGCAGTCCTGGATTGTCTCACGGAGTCTGGTATACTAGCGAATGACTCTTCTGGGTATGTTGTTGGCTGTTCGGGGGAATTTGTTAAACAGCGTAAGGAGCGCAACCAGGACAAGCAGGTAGGGATACTGGTGATCATTAGCCCTGCTCAGCTGAGATCGCTGGATGATATTCTGGCTTTGGAGGGATTGGCTTAATACTGGGTGAATACTATCAGACTAGCCGCCGAGATGTGTGCAAAATGGGACACGTTGTAAAGTTTTGTAAAGATGATGGTCGAAAACCTTGATTTACCCTAGTTTCAGCTTGAAGAACAACCCCTAATTTACGATGAGTACCATGCGATTGCCTTCGGCACTGCGCTCCGCGCAATCGCATCCAGGCGGCTCATAAAGGAGCATCGCTATTACTCTCGCCCTAACCTCACTCTTAAGCTGAAAAACAAAAAGACTGTATCACCCTTATAGATTCTGACTTGGGGCGAAGTGATGCTTTGCGGTAGGAACAGATCACGGTTGTGAACAATCGCTATTGAACATTATTGTCCAGTTAAGGGTGCAATCTACAACGAGTGCAGGATTTATGAGCAAATGGCACTTAAACTGGCAAGAAATGTTTGCTTTTGAGTATCGTGAAGTTGTTATGTGCAATGGCTTGCACAAACATAGAGCAGATTTATGCTTACCTCAACCTGATAATAAATTGCTGATTGTTGAGTTTCAGCATAGCAGTATCAGCGTTAATGAGATATGCAGGCGCGAACAGTTTTATACTGAAATTGGTCATCTGCTTTGGGTCTTTGATGCAAGAGAGTTTCGTATCAGGCTGGAACCAGCAGATGAAAATATTTATCGTTTTAGCTGGGTGCGATCGCGCAGCTCATTATGGGCGATAAATAGTTCCTTAGCCTTTGACTTTGGTCATGTCATTCTGCTAATTGCACAAGCCCATCAACGTAGTAGTAAGCATCTTAAAAGTGGTGGTTGGGGTTGGCTTTACCGCAAAGAAGAATTTGTGAATATGCTGCACAAGTTCACTGCATTATTTACATTCGACACGAGTAAACCTTTGTGGGAGAGAAAAAAAAGGAATGCTACAACACCTCAACTCAAAGCTGCGGCAAAGCTTGTACAAGAAGCTGATTCTATGATTGTTGAGCATGTAGCACTGCTAGAACTTAAAAAGCAGTTACCTAACGTTAGTCATTTGGGGCTAAGAGGTGCGCTCTTTGCTGCCTGCCAACAAGCAGGTTATGTGAAGACTCATGTTAATCAACAATATTTAGCTTGGGTTAAAGAAATTTAGCGGGCGATAGCGAAGCGCTGCCGCCTACGGCAGATCGCACTCTGCGGGACAGGGGGATGATCTATTTTATTCCCTATAATAAGGACAATTACGGAATTACTTATCAGAATACAACTAGCAAGAACGTTGTTTCGGATAAGTAGATGCGTAAACTCACTCAAATTGGTACATTAAGGACAGCTATCAAGGGAAAACTCTTTAAAACGCTAACCATTGTTGTTTTATGTCCTCAAACCCAACTGAGCAGAACCTTTCACCAACTGTAGACTTAGACCGCGTTCTGCCTTCAGTTGAACTGATGCTGACATCCCCTTTACCTTTAACTGAACACCCAGCAGCAGTTTATTTAGCAGGACTCTCAAGAGGTTCTCGTCCAGCGATGCAGCAAGCTTTGAATGCTTTAGCCCAACTTTTAACCAATGGTTACTGTGATGCTCTTACCCTCAATTGGGCAGCACTGAGATACAAACATACTGCTGCTGTGCGTGCTGTTTTGATGGAGAAATATTCCCCGGCTTATACCAATAAAATGCTTTCTGCCTTAAGGCGAGTCTTAAAAGAAGCACTGCGGCTAGAGTTAATAGATGCGAGAGACTTTAGCCATGCTGTGGATATTCGTAATGTTAAAGGGTCAAAAGATTTACAGGGACGGGCTTTAAGTGAATCAGAAATTGCTGCTTTAATGCAGGTGTGTTTTGATGACCCTACCCCTATAGGTTATAGAGATGCTGCCTTGATAGCAATCCTGCGTGGATCTGGGTTAAGGAGGGGTGAGGTGGTTGCTCTAAATTCGTCAGATTTTGACCCTAATTCTGGTGGAATAAAAGTCAAGGGTGCTAAAGGAGGGAAAGACAGAACAGTGTACTTGCCTGATGTGGCAATCCCAATTGTACTTGACTGGCTTGGTGTCAGAGGTGAGGCTAGTGGTTCATTGTTATGTCATATTAATAAAGCTGGTTGTGTGGTTTTGCGACGGTTAACTTCTCAAGCAGTGTTGTTCATTTTACAAAAACGTGGATCTGAAGCTGGGGTGATGAACTTTTCTGCTCACGACTTCCGCAGGACTTTTATCACTGAATTGCTTGATTCTGGTGTAGATATTTCTACAGTACAGAAGTTGGCTGGTCATGCTTCCCCCGATTTGACGGCTCGGTATGATAGGCGTGGTGAGCAAACTAAGCGCCGTGCTGTTCAAGGGCTGAGTATTCCTGGTGCTAGGAAAAGAAGAAGTTAAACCCACAACTAAAGTTTTTTTATTACACACTCCTTTTTTTATGTAATATTTTTTACATTTTGCAGAAATCCATGTTTTCATAAAAATTAGTGCAAGAAATACTAAATCTTTCTTGCACTCGCATAAAGTGAAAAATCTGGCATTGCGTCTGTTTAACCCTTATTGTGTCGTAGCTTTTTATTGCGCTTACTAGCTAGCCATTCTGATAAGAGATTACGGTCATCTGGTATATCAAAGGGATTGTCTGTTTGTGGCGGCATTTCAATTATCGAAAAAATTAATTTTCGATAGTTACTTTAGCATACTCTGATGCGCGATTGCACTCTTAGGGCAGCGCTGCGGTTGCGATCGCTATTCGTCGGTAACCTGCCTTCTGATAGACTTAATCTGTCCTCGCTTGCTTTTACTATCAAGACGTTTTCTTTGGGAACTGCGAGATGGTTTGGTTGGCTTACGTTTTATCTTCAGTACGGTGACGCTTTTTATCAGTTCTTGAAGTCGAGACAACGCCTCAGATCTGTTTTGCTCTTGAGTGCGGTGTTCTTGGGACTTGATAACAATGACCCCATCTTGGGTGATGCGTCGGTCGTTTAACTTTAACAATTGCTCTTTGTAAAAATCAGGTAGTGATGAAGCCCCAATGTCAAAGCGTAAGTGGATGGCAGTGGAAACCTTATTCACGTTTTGACCTCCAGCACCACTGGAGCGAACCGCAGTAATTTCGATCTCGCGCTCTGGGATTTGGACTGTGTTGGAAATTTGTAGCATCACTTATATTATAACGTCCATTGGTTCAAGCAGATGCAGTTCGACGGTTGTTTTTATTTGATGGGATGATAAAGCCCATCTTTTTGGTAGCGCCACGCCACACCGCCGGGGTCGCGCTGGCGACACCAGGACTCGAATTCTTTGGGACTTTTGGTTTCCCGGTAATTACGTATAGTTTCGGCAGTTGCTGCTAGTCTTTTGGCTAGATTTTCTTCGGTGAATGGTTGAAGCTCAAGCTGTGGTGGGTGGTAGTTGAAAGCTTGCCGTCTTGTGGGGGTTGAAACTTGGCGCTGTCCAAGGATTGAAATCGCACCTTCCATTTGTCCCAGCCTTGTTGCGATTCCTTCTAGCTTTTGTTCCAAGTTGGTCACTGATTTTAATACCGATTCAACATCGCTATCATTTTTGTCACGGGATTCTAGCCTTTCTAGCCTTAAAGCTAGCTGTTTAATAGCTTCATTATTAGTCCCAAAATCGATATCATTACTGCTATCAATCGCTGATATCAATTCTTGCAAGCCTTGAAGCACAGCATTTGTATGCCCTAGCCTGTGTAGTCGTGATAGCTCCTTGACTGCTTCAATGAGGGGGGTAGGCACGCGGAGCATTTCACTAGGAGGGGTCTTTTTCTTGCTTAGAGGCTTGTTTTGGGGCATGTTGATATCATTTGTGATAGCGCTATTGCTATCAACAGAAACAATACTCTAATTTACGTCTTTTGTCATACGTGGGGCTGATTGTATTTTTCTATGAAAAACTGGAAAATCGTTGACAGGATTTGTATTAATATCTAGCAGTTTACCTGACAACAGCTATGCCAGCAGATTACTCCGGGCAGAATCTTAGAGGGCGAAATTTTAGAGGTAAGAACCTTGAAGGGGCGAACTTTAGCAGTTCAGATATCAGGAGCGCTGATTTTAGCGGTGCTAATCTAAGGGGCGCAAATTTCAGTCATGCTAAAGCAGGATTGCAACGGCGGTGGGCAATTTTGTTAGTGCTTGTTTCGTGGGTGCTAATGGGTCTAGCAGGATTTCTTGCAGCTTTTGCTAACGCTTTGATAGCGTTGCTAGTATTGATGAAGCAACCAAATGATCAAATAGCGTATCAAATTGTAGGCTGGACTGTTATAGTTATAATATTTGGATTCTTTTTCGTTATAATTCGTCAAGGAATACAAGCAGGTTTAGGAGCTGGAGCCGGAGCCTTCGTCGGAGTCGGAGTCGGAGTCGGAGCCTTCTTCGGAGCCGCAATCGTAGCCCTTGGTGAAGCCGGAGGATACAATCCCGTAGCCAGAGACGTGTTCTTATACGTAACCTTCGCAGTTGCCGTAGCCGTAGTATTATTTAGTACATATACAAGTTGGCGTGTATTGAAGGGAGATCCAAAACATGCCTTGATTAGCAGCATCGCTATTGCTTTTGCAGCTTTTAGAGGAACAAGCTTTCGTAGTGCTGATTTAACCGATGCTGATTCATTTTAAAATATAACGAAATATTTCGCCAACAGCATCCTCGCTACTTTTACCCCTTATCGGCAATCTCGATAAGATGGCGGTAGAGTAGTTGCAGACTTTAGTATAGATGCAGATGCCAAGCATGAGATTCCCGGATAAGGCAACTCATTTGTCAAGAACAGCACAAATCTATTGTCAGAGGTAAAAGCTATACTCTCGAAAGCCTTACCAGGGCGAGCCAACTCTATAAGTGCGTTAGAAGCTGCTGGAGGAAGATTAGCCCCTAGAGCGAGATCTCGGCCAGCTAGAATAACCCACCCTCCATTAGATGTGAATGCAATATCGTTGATAATTAAGTTTTGTCTACGATAATCGTAAAGTGCGTTGAGAAGATCTAGAGGAATATTTTCACTTTGATAAATATCATTATTACCAGCAAGAATGATCCACCCTCCATTAGGTGTGAATGCAATAGTTTTTATAGCTCTTTGTGATTGTCGTGCCTGCGCCAGATGATAATAAAAAAGTGATGGAAATCCTTTCCCAAAAGGCATAAAAAAGTTGTTATTAACGCCATAAACAAGTATTGCACTTTGCCCATCAGGTGTGAACGCAATAGTGTTTATATAGATGTTTTGCTGAACTAAAGACTTCAATTGATTATAAATTATTTGTGGAAAATTATTACTCCAATTAACATAAGAAGTATTATTGCTAAAAATAACCCATTCCCCTGTAGCAGTAAACGCAATCTTTTGAGGAGTTTTGTTGATTCGAGTTAGGTATTGGAGCGTACTAAGTGGCTCTGATGTAATATCTGTAACAGTATCAGACAAAGCCGGAACAGAAGTTAAGACAATAGGAAATGACGTTGCTATTGCTATTGATGCGCCAACAAAAAAGTTACCGCCAGCTTTTAAAATTTGGCGCACTAAAAAATTATTAGACATATTACTCTCCAGGTAGATGACGAAATAATGGTGTTTTTGTCTTGGCATTATTCTCTCAGCAAGGAGTGGGTAATTGTCAATACAGAAAACTGCAACATAGTTTTTTTTGTATAAAAACCCTGGGTATAACTAAGTATTTTTTACTTAGAAACATGTTTGTTTTGTACTAATCGGGTTGGTATTAGGAGGTTAGTATTTAGAGGTGAGTAATAATTGCTACATATAGATGAATCTGGGGTATTAATTTTTTTAGGTGGAAGTTGACGAATGTTTACAAAACACCCTTTTTCTATATATTTCGGTATACTCAATTTCAGTATTTTTACTATTGTTCAAAATGCTTCTTACTTTGTTACTTTTATTATCAAAATGACCGCCCTAGGACATCTGCTAATCCACACTCTGCCACCACCTCTTCATAATTAACCCCATACAATCCATGTGGTGTGGACGTACAGTTCGGGGGAGCGATGCGCGATCGCTCACCTATTCAAGTTATTCGCTAACACGATAGAGTGTGTTGTGCTGAATGCATGTTATTCTGAGGTGCAAGCGGGTGCGATCGCACAACACATCCCCTACGTTGTTGGTATGAAGCAGGCGATCGGTGATAAAGCGAGCATCGAATTTGCCGTTGGTTTTTATGCTGCATTGGGGGCTGGAGAATCCATTGAGTTTGCTTATGAATTTGGACGTAATGCTGTTGAATTGGCTGGATTAAGAGAAAATCTAACTCCCGTGTTAATAAAGTTGCATAATTCTTAGCACTTCGTATTCTTTAAAAAGATGTGATAGTGAGGAGAGCGATAGCGAAGCGCTGCCGCCTACGGCAGATCGCCCTACACCGCACCATCAACCCACCCACACTCGCAATCCCAATGCACGCGGGCTGTGTAGTCCCGCTCAAATTCATCACCACACTGAGGACACCTGCCAGTAAACATTGGATGGGTGTCCAACAATTCTAGCTGTTGCTGATATGTGTTAGACCGGCGATCATTTGTGCCTCCTACCTTATTTAACTAAAAAAGTCCACAATTATAGAACAATTGTACTATTAACAAGTCACAAAGATGCCCAAGGACAGTAATCGCAATCTTTGAGATATCTGATAAATTTTTATATGTAAGTATCAGAAAAAAGAGGTTTTTCAATGTCATATTTGACTAACTCTGCTGATATCCTCTATGCAATCAGTGAATTGACAACTTCTTCTAAGCTCTGGATTGATACAGAGATAGCTGATTGGAGGACGCACGCCCGTCGGCTTTCTCTCATACAGGTTTTAAGTGATACAACTAGTCCAAGTGAAGACCATGTATTAATTTTTGATGTTTTGAATAAACCCGATGTAATAAAGTTATTTAGTGAGCAGATTATTGCTAATTCAACCATTGAGAAGATTTTTCATAATGCCCCTGCGGATCTTCGTTTACTTGGTAAGGATCAAGCTAAAAATATCACCTGCACTCTTAAGATAGCTCGACAGATGAATGATGTCTTAAATGTTACTAACTTTAAACTGAAAACATTGGCAGTAGAGCTTTGTCATGCTTCTGATGTGGACACAGAACAAGGGACAAGTGACTGGGGATACAGACCTCTTAATCCCAAACAGTTACTCTACGCTAGAAGGGACGTTATTTATCTTGCTCAAGTGCATCACCACTTGCTCCAAATAGTCGATTCGCACCAGGGTTCCTCTAAAAAATATAAATATCTCTCATCAGAAATATCGCTCCGGAATCCTTCTTACACTCCTACTGAACCATCACAAGTCTATCAAGATGATCAATCTGTAGCGGAGATAAATGATTTTACTTTTCTCACCTCTCTTCTGTTAGCTGATAGCCACTCCTTTCTTGTGCATGAAGAGTTTCTAGATATTTTAAGACAACTATACAGATGTGATACTGAATATCGAGAAAAAATTACTCAATATGCTAACAATTTCAAAAGTAGAGGATATTTCTTTAGAGAAGAACTTAACTTTTTGATTCAAAGATTAAATTATCATCAAATAGATTGTGCTATTGGCTCTGAAGAACCTGAAGAACTTGAAGAAGAGAATTCATCTGAACAATGCGTAAAAACTGAAGTAAGCTATAAGATAAGTTATAAAGAAATTCTGGAAACTCTGAGACAACTTTACGAACTTGATACTCAATACCGAGAAACAATAGTTCGGTATGTTGACAACTTTAAATCGAAAAAGTATTTTTTAAGCGAAGAGCTTACTTTCTTAACTCAACGGTTAAAGTATCATCGGATTGATTGCCAAGCTCAACTGTTTCCTCTCCATCGAGACTTATATGCCAGACCTTGGAGTAGTGAGGAGGATGAGCGGCTGCGCTTACGATATAGCCAACAAGCTCCAATTAATATAATAGCAGCAGAATTCCAGAGATCAAAAGGTGCAATTCGATCCCGAATTAAAAAATTGGGTTTACAGGATCAACATCAGCAATCTTCTTACAATACTAAGATTCAGGAAATTCGGAAACAATATCCTCGCGCATATGAGCCTTGGAGTGGTGAAGAAGACAAGCAACTGCGATTGCGATACAGCCAAAATGCTCCAATTAATATAATTGCAGCAGAATTTCAGAGACAACCAAGTGCGATTCGTTCTCGGCTGGAAAAATTAGGATTGCGGTCATAACTCTTAGTTGAGTGCAACCCCCGGATAGAATTCGTACGTTTTCTTTACTGCTAGTTGCATTTAATCCAGGTCGAAAACGAAATCACTATGTTGACAATTTGGAATGATTTTTTGAGCTATCTGCAAAACTACCGTTTGATGGGACTTTCGGGAGCGAAGAGTTTGCTATCTAGTTTACTCATTATCTCGGTCTTCCTCAATGGATGTCTCAAGTTTGGAGAAAACTACATTTATACAGATGGCCAGCCCGCTCCCATTGCAGTAATTGAGAAGTGGATTGGCGCACCGTTACCTAGTAGCTACTCAGATTTAAAGTATAAAATTATCAATGACGCTCCTGATAAACATGTGGAAATCGCAGTTAAAGTACAACAGAGTTACTACGAAGCTGTGATCAAAAACTTGGTGAGAGACAATAATTCCGTTAAAAGTAAAATATTATACTTAAATACTGGGAACAATCCTAATACTTTTATGAAGCCTCCTTCAGCAGACACACCTGTTTGGACTTCTAAAGAAGGATTTTATCATAAGTATATTTGGTATCAAGACTCAATCCTTTACGTTTCTTATGCAGAAGGCTAGATCAAAGGAACACAAAAATGTTTTCGCTCCTCTCCGGAATGCTGGAATTGGATGTTGTATCTCTATACAGATAAACAAATTAACTTAAAAATTACTATACCTAACCACAGACCATGCTGTTCCTCCCAGTATGGTCTTATATTTTTAAATTACAATTTGTAGGGTTTACCGTACTCTAAAATAGCAAGCTTCCACACCTAAAAACATAATTCGGTAATCATCATTTAACTTGTGCTAAAAACCGAATTTACAGCCTTTTTATCAATGACTAATATGAGATTAAAGCAAGCAATTAAAGAAGGAGTCAGAAAACAGAATTCCTGAAGTTAGGACAGACAAAGATTCATATCTACCCTGTAAGTGCTACAAAATCTTAGACTTCATTCTGAATTCTGAATTCTGAGTACTGAATTCTTTCTGATTAAATTCTGAATTAAACAAGACTATAGAAAGGATAGATTATGTTAATTCGTTACAATCCCTGGCAAGAATTCAACACTCTTCAACGTCAAATCAACCGTTTGTTTGATTCAGCTTTAACACCAGAAACAGTAAGCGAAAGAGCTTTTACACGTGTTCCAGCTGCTGAACTGCATGAAACAGCAGATGCTATTCATTTGAAGCTAGAAGTACCAGGTATTGAAGCTAAAGACCTGGATGTACAAGTCACAGAAAACGCTGTTGCTATTACTGGTGAGCGGAAGTCTGAAAATAAGACTGAAGAAAATGGTGTCACCCGTAGCGAATTCCATTATGGTAAATTCCAGCGCGTAATTCCTCTCTCTGCTCGTATTGAAAATACCAACGTTACAGCAGAATACAAAGATGGCATTTTGAATCTGACACTACCTAAGAGTACCCAAGAAAAGAACAAAGTTGTCAAAGTTAACTTAGAGCAAGCTGCTGCGTAGTTGGTTGAATTCGAGAACTAGTTCAACGGTTTGTAATTGGTTGATTAAGTTTTAGCCTGGTTGCTTTTATGCACCGGGCTTTTTTATTGGTCTAGTTCCAATTCGGAGTGGTAAAATTTATCGGATGTACACATACCAACTGTTCTCAAAAATGCCCATCTACAGAGAGCGTTATGCAGACAATTGGCAAGATATAGCACGGCAGGTAAAGGAGTCTGCTGGATGGAAATGCCAGCACTGTGGACAACAGTGCCTGCGCCCAGGAGAGAAACCCAAGGGACTATCGCGCTCTGAGTGGACAATGCTCACGCTATCAGTTCATCATTCCAATTTCACCCCAGAAGATAACCGCAGAGAGAACCTTATAGCTCTTTGTAGTATATGTCACATAACACTACACGGTCGAGCGCGAGGGCGTTCAAATACTTCACCAGGGCAATTAGAACTGCCATTGTAGCTGTTTATTCAACAGGCTTGCCCAACTCATAAGCAGCGGATTCCAGGGTAACTGCTATAGCATAGTCACCTTGCTCATGAAGAATTTTCGCCCAAATATCTAAAATCTCCCAATCCTTAATCCCTTTGGCTTTAAGTTGGGTGAGGGCATTTCTTACCTCGTCGGTTTTTGAGGATGGGGCGGCATTGTCATTGCCAATACCTTTGGTTTCCATGTCAATGCCTCACTCTTGCTGATTTATTGAGTGCGATCGCTATATTTATATGATATCGGCATCTACTTTTTTGTAATACTCTTCTACCTTTTTTGTAAATTCAGCATCCATAAAATTCAGTAAAAATTCTGATATTGACACACAGATGGAATAAACATTTTTTGGGTTAATACCATTAGAATGAGCGCACAAGTGACCATGAGCAAATATATGTCGGATTGAAGCTGAGATGTGCGCTACATTTGTACTTTTATAACTGCGGCAGTCACTTAACTTAACTTTTAGCTTTTTGTCAACTAATTTCTTATAAAGAAAGTCGTAAAGTAGACCTTGTTTATCTTTTTCTACAAATTCTCGAATAACTTTTTCTGAGTTGTAAGGAGTCATTAGAGGAGTAAGCATATCTAGCTTAAGCGAGTTGATCTCCATAAATACTTCTAAAGCAGAATGTGTTAAGAAGACTAGGAAGAAAGCATCATAACCAGAATTAGTCTCCTGCGAATACCCTTCGAGATTGATTCCTCTGAAGTTTTTAGCAAGCCTTATTCTACTAGCAAATCGATTTATATCGCCTGTTCTTACCTCAGAGCAAAATCCAATGCTGGATAGATCATGATCTAGTTTACGAAGCTGATGAAACTTATCAAAACTCTTTAATTCCATATCTATTTTCTTTCAAAGAAAAATTTAAAATATAGCTCTGCTACTCTACAAAATCACAAATATACTTTGCCCCCTGATAAATATCAGCTACAAACAACCTCAAGGTTTTGAGAGTAAGTAAAGCTCATTGGAGATTTCAGCCAATGCTTGAATGAATTATTAAGACGCTACGTAGGTGTTTGATATGATACCCACAACTATGACTTGAGTAGGGGTTAAAGGTTCCCTACGGATTTTGACATTTAGCCAGGCTTCATTTATTTAATGAGATTAGCTTTGCTGCCGTGCTAGTTCCCTCCGGGACGCGAAGCTCTCGCAAGGGTCGCCTAAAAGACACTGCGCTTACAGTTCTTATATGGCTGGGATTCGTCGGTATGCCCAGTAGCCTAAATTACTTCAAAACACTCGCTTTGTCTTAACTCATAAAGAATTGGTGCATCCCCGGAACAAAATAGATGCAACTGCTCTTGAGCACGAGTCATTGCTACATACAGCTGTCTTCTTGCCAAAACCGCCGCTTCTGCTTCAAGAGAATGGCGATCGCTAAGAAGCCAAAAGAATCGGTTGACATAATTGAGAGTATTCTTGTAGGTACACGTGCAGCAAGGCTGTGGTGTAGCATGAGGTGACTTACCTTAGTGTTAGTACTAACATACTATAATTAGTTTATAAATTCATATCTTTGCTTGTAAAAATTAAGGAGGATTTAAAAATGATAAATACTTTAAATATTAAAAAACCTTTTAAAATACTTATAGCGCAGGACTGGAGTAAAAAGCAACAAGGTGATTTTTTTGAAGATTTAATGGCTCCAGTATTTCAGCGTCTTCGCTGGAAGGTTACTCAGAATGTTGCATTTGAAGGAATGCAAGTTGATCTTTATTTAAAGAATTTAGATACTTCTGAAAAAGGATTAGTAGAATGTAAGTTTCAAAAAAATTTAATTGATGCTCAAATAGTAAAAGAATTATTAGGTGAAATTTTAATTACAAAGTATCAATATGCTTACTTGGTTTCAACTTCAGAACTTGCTGGAACAAGCAAAGCTATTATAGAAAACTTCGACAATAAAGATATTAAATTAATTGTTTGGTCAGGCGAAAAGTTAACAGAGATATTTATGGGTGCATATAATATTATATTGCCTGATCTCAATGGGATAGGAATTAATCAAGTTAGTACAGTCACATTATTAGTAACTCATAAAAAAGATTTTATTTGGGTAGCAGAAGAAATAGGAGAAGATGGCGAACCTTGCCGTGCAATTATTATTCCTATTTCAGACAATAGTTTTTCTCAAGAACAATGGAAGACTTATTTTTCTAGATATGAAATTTGGAAAGGTCTTGATATCATACTTCTAAGTAAAGAACAAGGTGATTTAAAAAATAAATCTATTCTGAATTCCAAAACAGATATTGAAAAAATTACATTATCAAGAATAAATCAAGCTGATAGCTTTGATGATTACCATCGTCCATGCCGACCAGAAGATTTTGTTGGACGATCTCAAGCCCAAAATAAATTTTGGGAATTTATTAAAAATGTTCAAGATAATAAAACAGACCTAAGATTAGTTTGCTTTACCGGAAGTACGGGTGTTGGGAAATCATCTTTAATTGTAAAATTAAAGTATGAATGTTATCAACAGTATAAAGATTATTTTTATATATATGATATTGATGTTACTAGCGTTAGTACAGAAAAATCTAATTCTTTCGTTGCAAGTGCAATTAAAAAAGCATTACAACAAGCTGTGAATGATGGATTCATCCCATTACCTAACCATAAAATAATTATTGAAAGCACTGAGCAGCCTTTTTTTAATAGTCATTCAATTCAACTAGTAATAGATAAATTAAAAGAAACACGTAAAGTTATCATACTATTCTTTGACCAATTTGAAGAGATTCTGACCAAAGATTCTTTATTTAATCTCTATGATATCTTTAAAAGGTCTGCTTTTGATATTGACGCTTTAAAAGAGAATGTAGTTTTAGGATTTTGCTGGAGGACAGATATTAGTTTACCAGCTAAAAATGAAGCATATTTTGCTTGGCATGAATTACGACGCATTAGAAAAGATGTTGATTTAAATGAATGTCCATTTTCTGAACAGGACTCTAAAGCACTCATAAATAGATTTGATGAATACTTAATACAACAAGGCAAACGTTCTATTTTACAGCAGAAAATGAGAAATTGGATAATAGAGAATTGCCAAAATATACCTTGGTTGTTAAAGAAAATTTGTGGCGATATATATAATCAGCATTTAAACCAAGCAGATTTTAATAATAAAAAACTTATTACAAAATTCGATATTAAAGAAATTTTTGAGAGAGATATCAATAGATATATTAAAACCCTAGAACAGGAGGATTGTCTTAATTTTATTGCTGCTAATTCTCCTATCTCTAAAATGGAATTATGTAACAAATTTAATCATGAGGTAGTAAACAGTCTTTTGTCAAGCAAATTAGTTGTTGAAACAGGAAATAATTACAAAATATATTGGGACATATTTCGTGAATATTTAGTAGATAAAAAATTACCTGTCATCGCTATAAATTATAGACCAAGAACAAGGATATCAACTTTAATAAAAGTATTTCGTATGTTAAGCCATGATTCAACGACTAAAAGTTTAGCGGAAAAATTACTACTTAAACCAAGTACAGTCAATAATGCTGTTGAGGATTTAAAAAACTTTTTCCAAGCTTCTGTAGATAGAAAAAATGGCAATATTGCAGTACCTATAAATCTTATAAATTTAACGGATAATGAACTAGCCGATTACTTAGCTGAACAGATAGAATCTCACTTACTTGTTACAGAAATTTATAATAGAATTAAACCAGATCAGTGGCTCTGGTATGAGGAATTTAAGCGATTAATGAATCAGCTATCTTCTAAAGAAAACCTAAAAACTGAAACTCAAAAAGATTACACTAGCAGAATGCTTTCATGGTTTTGTTTTGCTGGTTTACTTGAAATAAGACAGAATTGGTTAATAGCGCGACCAATTCATCCGAGACAAGGTAAACAAAAAGGTAAACCCTTAGAGTGTGAATTTAACAAAAAAAGAATACCTAAATCTAGGGTAAATCCTGGACAATTAACATTATTCGATTACTTGACGTAACTAGCCATACTCTTGCTCCACTAGCCCCAACAGCTTCTCTTCCAACGGTGTCAAATAAGGGCGCTTAACCTCTCCCAACTGCTTAAGAACACTAATTGCTGCATCTTCCAGCCTACCACTGGTACATAGTCTAGTGATGCGATCGCATCCCTCCTTCATCCTTTCACAATCAGCATCAGAGTACTCAAGTGACTTTAAGTGATCCATTCTTACGGTATATTCTCTATCCCAACTCATAACTGTGTGTGACTTGAACAAGATTTTGGACACGTTTTGGAAGAAGAAGTTGGACACCTTATAAGCTGAAATACTTATAGTTTCGTTTAGCACTAATACAGGAATCGCGATTTTGGAAAAAGAAAATGGACATAATACAGAAATGGAAGAAGAAAATGGACATAAAAAATCAGTCTTCCCGAAATTACCTTGTGGTCAACCTTTCAAGTCCTCCTGTTCTAAATTGACACTCAGGGGTGATTGCTAAGTGGCGATCGCTCTTCCAAGAACGTCGCCTGAAACCCTTAATTTTCCTTGATGTTATTTTTTGGAATTTTTGTCAGGTAAAATTGGACATCTATTTTTGGAAGGTAAAGTTGGACAACTTGGCCAAAATCTTCTTCAAGTCACACTGTGCAACTGAAATCATTCACCTGCTTCACAATACACCAGCAACCGCCTTTACCTCGTAAGAGAGGGTGCAATCTGATCGCCCAAGCCTACAAAAACCACTTTGGTTAAGCGGTTTTTGAATCTGCTACAATCAATAAACCAGACATATCCAACACACGCCCGGACCAAGTAGCGGAAATTTCGGCAAGATTTCCAACTTCGGTTAACTTATCGCCTTGATTTACCCAACCTTGTAGTAATTCTTGCAGTTGGGTTAATTCAACATTATTGGCATGGTTTTGTTTTTGTAACAAATTGACATACAGTAGGTTCTCTTGAAGCAACACAGGAACTATTTCACGGCTGGCTTTTTTTTGACTCCAAGATTTTAAACGCGCTAAAGAAGCAGCCAGTTCTCCCAACTGCTGCGGGTAAGATTGATTTAAAAAACTTGCTTCAATTGCCTTCCATTTGGGCATCATAGCTCTCCTAGTAACCGCTTGGTAATAATGGTGATTTTATCTTTAATGATAGAGGATTCTACAATCATAGAACGATTATTTTGACTGGGGCGAATATTAATAATTGACTCAAAAACTATTTCCCGCGTGTAAGGACACCAATCAGCGCCCCAAAGGTCTTTTTGTCTGCTGCCATCTTTCAATAACTCTTGTTCGCATTCATAGTGACGTTCGGCTCCACCAGCTAAAATTTCGCGCTCGATATCCACGACTATTTTGATAAATACTCCCCACATTTGCAGCATTTCATCCAATTCTTCTTTTGTCGCACGAACGCGAATTATTAAAATCAATTTACCCACACCTCAATTACAGTTTTTACAAAACGCTCACGAGACGAATGCTTTATTTTGCTTATGTTGTTTTATGTATAAATATTCCAACTATTACCAAAAAGATTTCTCGCGAAATACTGCTTTTATTTTAAAACTTTTAGTGGCAATAAAGACACTATTAAAAAGCTTTTTTTCTAGATGAGAATTTAATTAACTCTGAAAACATCCGCTATTCTTGAGATTATATGTCATGATTTTTTAGATTTAATAACTATAAGTTTATCCCCAACAACGTCAAAATCTCTCGTACTGGTGCTTTATATTGCTCTAGCTCTTGTACCCTTGTCAGTAACCGCTTGGGGATGTATCGCGACGATTTAATTAGGCGATCGCCCCCCTCCCAAACCTCATAGTGATAGTAAGCCTGCGGGTAATCCTTACCATTTTTAGTAATATTACGCCAGTGGATGCTACCGCTACCCTCCCCTTTGTGCCGCCGCATTTTACTAGGGGATATTTCATTACTAGGGTCTATCTCTAATGCTTCTTTACTAGGGCTTATCTCGATATCCCCTAGTACTTCACTTAACTCAGGTCTTATCCCCATGTCCCCTAGTAATTTACTAGGGCTTGCCGCCGTCCCTAGTAATGCCAGAATCTCTATAACTGGGCGTTTGGCAGCCTCCGCCTCTTGAATAACCAAGAGTAATTTTTTGGGAATATACTTAGTTTTTTTCTGCCCGTTCTCTTTCCAATGATAGTAAGCCTGGGGGTAGTCCTTCCCGTTTTTAGTAATATTACGCCAGTGGATACTACCGCTACCTTCCCCTTTGTGCCGCCGCATTTTACTAGGGGATATTTCATTACTAGGGTCTATCTCTAATGCTTCTTTACTAGGGTTTACCTCGATATCCCCTAGTACTTCACTTAACTCAGGTCTTATCCCCATGTCCCCTAGTAATTTACTAGGGCTTTGATTACTAGGGGAGATATTTTTACTAGGGCTATTTTCGATATCCCCTAGTACTTCATCATTACTAGGGTTTATCTGGTTGTCCCCTAGTAATTCTGTTAGCTCTTGTTGAGATTGAAAGATATCTTGGGAAATATTAAAAAGACCTTGTTTTCCCTTAACTGCAAACGGTTCTCTGATGGGTTGGATATTTTCTAACTTCCAGGCATAACGCCCTGGTTGCCAATCCCCGCACAGAATTTCAGTTTTTGATTGTTGTTCAATAAAACATGGTGTCATTTCGATGCAGTCTACTAAGTCGCAGATGGCGATCGCACACCCACGCGGAAAATTAGTTTCGTCCCAGGCTGGTAATTTAACCTCGTTACAAATCTTTAAGTACTGCTGGTATTGTTCTTTTGTCAGCTTTGCAGCAGAACAAATCAGCAGTTTGCCCCTGTAGCTTGTTTTCCAACTGCGAGTTTCATAGTGCTTCAGTCCCAAGGGAATCAGGGAAGCCCAAGGCTGCCAAAGACTAATTGCTTTTAGAGATGATGGAGTTGAGGTAAAGGACGCTCTTGAGGGCGATTTGAGCAAGCCGATTGTCGAGACAGTTTCCAAGTGCTGCCCTTCTTCCGCGAGTAGTTCCGTTGCCGCTCGGCACTCCTGGGGCGATGTCCACAGAAGCGGCAGTCCGAACTGTAGTTCTAGCCAATCGGGATTGTAAACTTCGTTTTTGTGCAATATCCCTAGATTCTTTGCTTTCGCCTCGGATTTGGTTGTACCAGGGGGTCGCCCGTTCCCACTCCAACTTAAGGCTCCTGGACGTGGCAACAAGCAAGAGCCTTTCTCCTGACCAGAGAGTACCGTATTGGGCTGTTCCAACAACAATCCATTCCGCATCGTACCCACTGCCATGAAGCTCCCGGAGGATCTGCCGAAAATATGTGCCGGGTTCGTCTCTAGGAATAATGGGAGCTGATAACAGTCCAGGCACGTTTTCGAGAACGAAGAATTTAGGTTGGCTTGTTCTAACGTGTCGCAAGATCTGAGGGATACAGTCTCGCTCGTCGGCACTTCCCAAACGTTTCCCTTCAACTGTAAACGGTTGGCAGGGAGGTGATGAGGAGATAAGGTCGGCGGCTCCAGGCTTAAGCCACAGTTCGCGCACGTTGGGGTAGATGGTGACACCGGGGAAGCGATCGCGCAGTCGGTCACAGCAGAAAGAGTCAATTTCGCAGAGTCCACACAGTTGGATTCCTCCTGTGATAATTCCTGCAAGAGGGAAACCTGCTCCCACTCCGCTACATAAATCAATTTGAGAAAGCATAGGTCAACCTTTACAGTGTGCGGTTTATAAGCTTTATTAGCTGGCTCATCAAGCAACACAGATGCTTTGTTGTCCGTCAGAGCTTTAATTTCTCCAGTGGCATTAGCTAAGTATTGCCGACGAACGCTAAAGTTTTTTGCTTGAATCTGGATGCGATCGCCTACTTTGAGGACAGGACAATCTTCGGTGGAGCCATAGCTGCCACCAAGACTTTCTACCAAAGTGCTAACACTCATCTCCCTTACTCCAGGTTCAAGATGATTCCATAGGACTTGTCAAACAGCACTGATGCTGTACCCGTCTCACCGTGCCGTGCCTTAGCCAAGATCAGTTCTAAAATTCCCTGGTCAACTGTATCTGGGCAATAGTACTCATCCCGGTAAGCCAAAATGATATTATCTGCGACCATTTCTAAGATTCCTGACTGGCTCAGGTCACTCATTGCTGGGCGTTTGTTTTGCCTACCCTCCACTGCCCTAGAGATTTGAGACAGTGCCAGCACTGGAACATTCAGTTCCCCTGCCATTTTGTAAAGTCCCCTAGCTACATCCCCTAACTCGTAACTACGATTGCCCCCATTGTCTTCTGCCATCATTTGTAGGTAATCAACTATAACTAGCCCCAATTTCCCCTCTCTTGCCTTAATTTGGCGGCATTCAGAGGCAATTCCAGAAACAGTTATGCCTCTGGAATCATTGATATATAAGGGCAGTTCACTTGTAATACCAACTATTTTGGAAATACTGTCAAATTCCCAATCCATCAGGGGTGAAAGTCCGGCTCGGTGTCTACGGATGCGATCGCCCCTTATGGGTGTAATATTCAAGTGTCGATACTCTTTGGCTACACTAATCAAACTCCACAGCCGGTATTCAAGCTGTTTTTTGGTCATTTCCAGCGAGAAGAAAACCACTGGCAGATTGTGCATTAACATCATGCGCAGCGCCAGACACATTGCAATGGCGCTCTTTCCCATCGACGGGCGACCTGCAACTAGTGTAAGTGTCCCCCCTTCAAACCCCACAATAAGTTCGTCTAATTTGTGAATTCCGGTGGGATAAATTGGGCTAATTTGTTCTAGGTCACTATACGCCGCAGATGTGATTGTACTATTATGTTCGGTGTTGGTAGAAAACTGTTGCTGTGACACTCGAAAAACTTTCTGTTCCGACTGGTCAAGTATAATCGGTAACTCAGTTTCTGTTTCATAGCCCAACTGTACAATTTCGTTACCTGCTTTAATCAACTGCCTGCGTGTGTACTTGTCCATAACTAGTTCAGCCAAAGCATCGATGTTAATGGCTGAAACTGTGCGGTCTACAAGGGTCGCTAGTTTATTTCTGCCACCAATGCGTGTCAGTAGATTGTAGTTAGAGAGCCAATTTGTAACCGAGAGTAAATCTGTGGGCTTACCAGACCAGTGGAGGCGCTGCACGGCTTGATAAATATCTTTGTGAGCGTCAACATAAAAAGCTTCAGGAATAAGGCTCACGCTTATCATGCTCATCGCCTCTGGTGAGAGCATGATTCCGCCTAAAATCGCTTCTTCAGCTTCAATGTTTTGGGGAGGCAATTTATCGTTCACGCTGCACCTCCAGTATTCGAGGTGCTATCTTGGTGTTGTGACTCGAACCAAGCCTTTTCAACCTGTCGTTGCTGTTGTTCAATTTCTTGGCGAAATTGTGACAAAGTATTTTTGGCTTCAGCTTTTTTGGCGCTTTTTTGTTTTGAAGCTAGATATTTTTCGTAATAAACTTCCCAGCGATTTCGCCCAGCTTTGGTTTGGTGTGCTAACCACGCCTCTATGTCGTTTACTTCCTGGCTAAGGTTCTTTATTTTTTCCTGGCAAAAATTTAAAAAATTCGCTCGCTCCTCTTCTGAGAGAGTCTTTTTAAAGTCTGTATAAGTCTTATTAATCTTAGAGGATTGAGATTCTTGCTGTGTGAGCGTTTCAGACGACAACTGTCGCTCTACGCTTACAGCTGTCGCCTCAGATTTACAACTGTCGCTCTCAGATGACAACTGTCGCTCTATGCTTACAGCTGTCGCCTCAGATTTACAACTGTCGTTCTCAGATGACAACTGTGTGCAGCTTGAATAACTGTCACATAAAAATCCTTTTGATTGGATTTTTAATGTATATTCTACGTCTTCTTTGTTTATGTATCCTTTCTCTTCCAAAGCGTCGATTGCTTTATAAACTGTTTGTCTGGAAATGCCCAAATCTCCAGCTATTTTTGAGGCACGTATTCTTAAGCCATTACTGTAAGGGTCTAGACTCCTTAGATAGTAGAGAACACCCCTTTGGCTATCTGTAAGGTCTTTGTAAGCCCTTAACCATTCTTCATGCTGGAGTGGGTAAAACTTTCCTTGAATTTTGTCACGACGAGTAGTTGCAGTGGATACATCAGCTTTGCTAAAGAATCCGGGATTTGACGTTTGTACTTTTATTGAATCTGTCATACCATTTAAGTAACTAAGACGAAGCCCTGGCAAACTCTCTAAAACTTGCCTGGGCTGTTTCATTTGATTAACCAGAGAAAAAGTCGTGATAAACTGTTAATACAGTTAAGAATTGATATGATTAGCCGCCCGATTGATAATATATGCTTAAAATCCAATTTTAAATGGATTTCGTTATGAAAGTTAATAATTTTTCTCAAGCATTTGACAAAACCCTTAAACATTACGGAATTACGGGAAAGGCTCTATCTAATCAATCAGGTGTGTCTCAAAATCACATTTCAGAGTTTAGAAGAAATGCAGGAAATATTAGCCTCCAGACGCTTTCCTCTCTGATGATGGCTATGGATGAGCTAGCTCCTGGTAGCAGCGATTACTTTCTTTCTCAGTTGTGCCATCAACAACAAAATGGTTCTGTAAGCTTAGAAAACAAGCTAGAAAGGATGATAGAGGCAGCAACAGACGAAGAAGTTGAAGGGGCGATGCTAGCGATCGCACGTAGGTGGCGCTTAAAAAGTGGGAATAATGGACACGGCAACCAAGTTTTAAGTGCTTAAATAGGAAAATGGATCACAGTAATATCACTGAGGTTAAAACAAAAGTGGTAAGCCTAGATGAAATCAAAGTTTTTGTCTTGAACTTGCCACTAGAGCAAAAAGAACAGCTCGTTTCAGAGCTTGTCGATTCTCTACCAGTTGAATCTAAAAGCCGTACTATTGGCTCAAAATGGACAACTGGAGGATATAACTTTCCAGTGAACACACATTTATGTGTGCAAATTCAGAATGCCCCCAATATTGATATTGCAGCTATTATTGAGGCTGCTGTTATGAGAATTCGGAGCGATCGCGAACAGTAAAAACATTCAAGACTAGGCGATCGCTTACTCAGATTCAAAGAGGAAAGTCTAAGTGATGGTCTACTCTAGATTTTCAAGTATCCTCGTTCACATTGAAAATGCTAGAAATTTGCGTAATTTGTGTTTTTGAGCGTACTCGCATATGACCAATGAGCGATAGCGAAGTAACGGCTGCTCTCCGTATCGCAGATAAAATTTCTTCTAATCCCAATAAAAATTCTGATTAGGATGAGCAAACTTTGGATGATGGGCGATCCCTTCATGTCTCGTTCATCCCGCGCCTATTGTTATGTAAACCATATCAACATACTTGGTATAGCCACAGATGTAATGGTAGTCAGTAATGCCCAGACCATAGCAGATCGGGCTTTGTTGGGAGCGATCGCGAAGCTAATCCCACAATAAAACTCAAAATTTCATCGCGTAATCCCTCATCGATTGAATTACCGCATCATATTTTTGAGTAGGAATATCCCTCTGTACGCTCTAATTGGAAACCAGCCAGCACCGAGCGTACATCTGACTCAGATAATTTCAATTCATTCTTCGCTATCGCCCACAGCCTCTTAGCTTGCGCATCGGATATGGTTTGTACGCTCGATACACCACTCATATCGTGCAGTATGGAGCCTTCTTTACCATTGCTAGGCTTTTGAATTAGCCCAACTTCCTGTTTAATTTCTTTAGCAATTTTACGCTTGGTTTCTTGCCAATCTTGGCTCGATGGCTCAATTATCGTGATATCGAGTAGGCACAAAGTATTGTATCTGCGACCATAGGAAATTTGTATACCTAATTCCTTAGCATCATTAAAGTCACCAGGGAGAGGAAACACAGAATCTATCTGCTCGCCGCTTTCATGTCGAAGGCTAGAAAGTAAGCAAAATCTAGTTTCTATGAATGCCATTTGATGAGCGATCTGCGCTTCGCAGCAGCGCTTCGCTATCGCCAACCCACAAGCAGATAGCACTGGTGTAATCTTTGGCTGAATTTCTTCTAGTTCAGCGTATGTAAAGCTGATTTCTCTCCCGCTTTTAGTAGGAATTTTCACGTTTTTATTAGCCAAAATAGTTGGAATTTCTGCTTTGGCTTTGGCGAGAGCTGCATTAAGTTGTGGTGTTGGCGGATTCTTAGAGGATTCGTTCATGTTCTTACTCTGTCTTGTGCTACTATGAAATTGCCCGGATAATGTGCATAAAAAATCTTTGGTCGGATACCTTTTGCGCATACTGGGCTACCCTCTCTTAATGGCTGTGGGCTGGCAGCCAGCTATTATCACCAGTCTGCTAACTCTGGCTCTGGTTCAGGGTCAAATTGCCATGAATATTTCTCTTCTCTCATGGCTGACTCATATCGCTCTAGCCAGCAATATTCGTATTGGAGCAAAGTTTCAGCACCTAAATATTTCCAAGTTGCGAAGACGTGTTTATCAGGCACTTGCCCCTTAGTCGTTGGGTGCAGCATCAAATGTTTAGTTGCAGCTGGGTCTTGTGCAAAGGCTTTCTCTAATCCACTGTAGGCGTGACAAGTACAGGTGATTTCGTGTTGATATAATTTGATCTCATAGAACTCACCAGTATTACCACGAGCTATCAACTCATCCCAGTTATCACCGGGTTGCAACTTGTAAGGATCTGCTTTTTGCCAGGCTCTCTCTATCAGAACAGCTACAAAGTCAGCTTTAGAAATAAATCGACAGATACCACGAATTTTAATTAGTTGACCACGCTTTTCAATCTTCCCAGGAATGTGCAGCCAACAGCAATGCTTGTAAACGTCAATAGTTGCATACTCAATCCCAATTTTAATTTGTTCTGCTGTCCAGCCCCATTTTTCAAGCAGAGATTTTGTATTCTCAAGGCTGTAGATATGCCTCAGAGCGTAGTCTTCAGCATTATTTTCATGCAGCAATGATTGATGAAAGACAGAGTAAGTATGATTGGAGCGAGTATGAGCTTTGGCTGAGAATTTTTGTGCTGGCATTGGTCTGATACCTTTTGAATTCCATGTTTACATGGTAACAAATCCTAGCCATGTTTACAAGGTACGTTACAATATTTTTGAAATATTTTTAAGATTATGAAGCGATGAAGCGAAATAAACCATATGAAGTTCAGCAGGGTGAAGGGGGGCTATTTGTCCCGGCGGGGGATGAGCCAATAGATAGCCCTGCTGTAGCATTAAGAATGACTAAATCAATGTACGACAAGGTTGTAGCGATCGCTGGAAAAGAAAAAGCCAGCTGGATTAGGGAAGCGATCGCAGAAAAACTAGAGCGAGATGCTCAATCAATTACGGCTACATCTAGGTGGAGCGCGGGCGAGGGGTGAGGCACGCTTCGCTTTCAGTCGCAGGACAGCCATGAATGCGGAAGTAAAGCTCTTGGGTGACGCGGCTGACGTGGATCGCCGCATTCATGGCTGCCGCGCTGAATCCTCCCCCCTCTTGGGTTAAAGAAAAATAATCGCCCTACATTAAGAGCGATTGCACCTAACTAAACACAGCAGTAATTTTCTTAGAGGATGAAGAGAGAGCGATCGCCTCTATTTAATGTAAATATTCAGGACGTTAGTGACGAATAAATACATATACTTCTTGATAACTAGCTTCTATTGAAAAATAAGAATCAATAAACCAATCATGAGCTATTGCTTTCCAATTAATGTAAATGCTAGAAATTTTTAGTTTCTCCAATTCTTTAAGCTGTCCAGATTCATCCCACTGTTGATATACAAAATCCTCTTCACTTTCGTAGACTCCTATGTAATACTCTTCAAAATCCTCCACTGTGGCATCATTACCGTAATAGTTGCGGTAAAGAACAAATGGTTTACCATGCTTCTGTACAAGATTGGCTAATTCTGAAACTTTGTTGATATCTTCATATTCATTAATTTTAATTTCCATCCAGTTTTCATAATCATGAATTGCCCACTCTTCACACGGCTCATCATCTACAACTGGCGACCAAGAAAGCATCCATTTAATATCATCTTCTATCTCTTCTGGTTCCTGCGTTGCATCAATCCAAAGTCCATGTAAATGCCCATTATTGTAAGCCGATAAGCAAGCTACATATATTTTGGGTGTATTTTTATCAGTGCATTCCCGTTCATGTTTGGGGAATGGTAGCCGACATTTTAAATTACTAACAATGGGAAAATTGAAAGACGGAAAATTTACCTGAGCTAACCCAACAGCTAATTCTAAAGCTCTGAGGTCGATATTTTCAACAATTAAAATTTTACCTATCTGCTGGGCATCATATAACTGCTCTGCCACAGACAAAGCATCTTTTTCTGTAGAGAAAACTAATTGCATTGGTCGGATACCTTTTAAAAAGAGAATGAAAATGAAGAGAGTGAGCTGCTATCAGGGCAGCTCGTAGATTTAATTAACTAAAACGGAACAGCGTAACGCTCAAAGTAGGTTTGTAAATCTGATGGATTAATTAAAAGCTCAGTGCCAATTGAGGTTTTACAAACCATTCTTAAAAATTGTTTGCCATCGATAACCTCGCACTTAGCACCAACAACTTCTACATAGTCATTAACGCTAGGAATAAAGATTGAAATTGGAAAATTTTTATCAGGCATTGGTCGTTACCTTTTTTGGTTACTCTTTTATTTTAACACAAAAAAACCATGTTTACATGGGATAAATTAGAAAAGCAAATAAAGTTTTATTAAAGATATTTACTGCTAATATTTCTGCCAAAGTTTCTGGAACTTGGCTAATTATTGCTTGTATTAAATATCGGGAATTGTAGATATATTTAGTTTCAATTTTTTAAACTAAATTTGGTGATTTAGTTTATGAAATTTTATTATAACATATTTAACCATGTAAACATGGTTAAATATGTTATAATAAAAGAGTGGAGGAAACGAAGCAACGTAAGCCCAGAGGCACAGAACCGAGCGCGGGACAGCAAAACGACAGGGAGCGAGCAGAGTTGAAACCCACCAGAGTTGAGCGGAAACCAACCCGCGCAGGCAACAAAGCTTAACTCTGTGCCACAAGGCATTTTTTCAACCAGCGGTGACCGCCTCAATATAGCCCTGAACCCCTTGATCGCAGGTGCAAACCATAAGCCGAGACGTTGAGGCTAAGCTATATCTCACTGCTGGATGAAGAATTTTGCCACTGCACCACCACAGATATAGCTTTTTAAGCATTTTTTTTTGAAGCCCGACAAGCCGAAGGAAGCGGGGTCGAGTTGGGGGTCAGGATGTGAAAGTGCCGCCTAGAAGTTGCTTCCCCAACTCGTACATCCGCTGATCGGCTTGGCGGGTTGCCCCACCCTGCCCAAACCAAGAATGTAAATTTTCCCGCTCGGTTCGACCGTAGGGAGGACGGAGCCATGTTGCAAGCAGCCGGACGGAGCGCCCTGCGCGAAGTCGGGCGTCAGGGGCATCGCCCTACCTAAACCAAGATGCTTCATAGACTATTTCTTTACCCATATACCCAGATGCTTAGACTTAGCCAAACTTTCAGCATTTTGGAAGGCTATGAGGTTTGGGATTGTGAAGACTTCACCAAGACTGATGCCCTGATTGGAGCTACTGCGATCGCCAATCATCCCTAAGAACTCTTTTCCCTTGGTTTCCTGAACCAGTCTTTGAAGATTTCGTTTAGCTTCAACTCAATTCGCATTAATGCAGGCAAGCTAATAGACATCTGTTAAACCATCATTAAGAATCATCAGCGTGTTATCATGCTTGATTCTCATGCCTTTCTAAGTTTCAGTTGAAGGCTGGCGATTATCAGTAATAGGATAAATTTGCTACATTTAACTACAATGTTTCTAGCTACAAATACTATCGATATTGATATAGACTTAAATATTTTCCTCAAAAGGATACTAGTAATCTTTCTTATTTACGCTGTATCTTTTAAACCTAGAATTGAGAAGCAATAAATCAATTTTTAGTATGAGATTTTCAAAAAAACTGATATCTGCTTTATTTGGTGTGAGCAGTTTAGCTTACTCTATGGCTCCTGCTGCTGCTGTTCAATATAATGGCGCATCAGTCTATAAAGCGACTGAGAATGGAGTGACAACCGTCTACATTGACGGAACCGCGAACAGTAAGGTGGCAGTAGACTTGGGGCAATTAGCCAAGACAACATCAAAGATAGCTACAGAGTGTGGAAGTGTAAAAATTTCTACTCCGAAGGGAAATCCAGAGTTCACTGGATTAACTGTAGATGGATTAGCAATCAACTATGCTAATTTATCTACTCAAACACTCCCTGCTTGCGTGAATGGAACATTTGCGGAGTCGAGGACTGGAAATTTCAAAACTGCGAAAGGACAAGTCATTATTGTGGGCAAAACACCCGGTGCTTCTGTCTCAATTTCAGTCCTAGCTGATTCAATGAGAAGTATTACTGTTAACGGGTGCGGTAACGCCTTACTCCGCGCTTCAAAAGGCTCTACACTCCCCGCCACCTTTACAATCAATGGTAGTAGCTACACACTTGCTAGCTTACCTGACTCTGGTCATGGCCCCGTTTGTAAGAAAGCATCTGACGGAACTTATGCTGCTTACACACCCTCCAACTGGCCAAAATAAGTCTTTTTTATTATTAGCAAGCGGCGATTATTAAACTTAATCGCCATATTTTTTTTAACTACAAATATGAAAAAACTAAACGCCATCATAGTACTATTTCTACTTTCAATCCCCACACCTACACTTGCCTCTAGCCCACCTTCAGGACAAATAATGTGCAAAATGGGAAGTAATCGACTTCTTGTTACTGGATTAGCACAGGGTAAAAAATATTATGCCATGACTGAGGAAGATAATAGCTATAGTCAAGCAAATCCTAATCCCCAAGGATATGCACTATTTAATAATATTAATTACAATGACAGATGGGAAGGACAAAGCGCAGACTTAGAAGTCGGCTACATAAATCCACAAAAGGCTGACTTTGAGAACAGAGTTCCTCTTGGTTCAATGTATGTTAAAAAACTCAATACTATCCCACCATGCCAATAAAAGCGCTTGCTCCTATGGGTAGTGCTGCGCTCACCATCTTCTTAGCACTACTACCAAGTACAATTCAAGCACAGCAAGCTACAGTTTTTAAAAGCAGCACAGGCAAAGTATTTCTTTATGGAATGCAGCCACATAGCAAAGTATCAGTAGATATTCAAGGAGATTTCACTGAAACAATTAAAGCTAATTCTTGCGGATTGGTGGTGATTCGTCCTTCATCAACTTTCTCTCTAGGAACCTTTTCAATTGATGGACAGACTATTAATTCATCATCTATTACTAGTGTGCGATCGCTCCTCTTTGATTGCACTCAAATGACGAATTATCCTGCTGTTTTCAAAACCAGTACAGGGGAAGTCGCCATCAAGAAAACCCCAGGTACAAACTACACAGTCACGTATCTCAACCACAAAGTAACGCGCCAAGTGCAAGTAAATTCCTGTGGGTATGCAGTATTGAAAAATGTAACTATATCATCACTTAATCTTCCTACCGCCACCGGGGGTAGGGCAGATTTTGCTTATACGAGCCTCCCATCTGCAAAACCGTTGTCCTGTGTGAAAGGGGTTTTGTATTTTCCTGTGGGGTTTGATCCGAAGAGTGCGATCGCTTCCAGCACTGCACAAAGCACAACCACCACTTCAAACACAGCTGCTACTACACAACAGACAACTACAATTTCATCACAGACAGCGCAGCCAGTTGCAGTGAAAAGTGGGAATAGTTTGATTATAAGCAGTATTCCGCCGGGGACTTACACTGTGACTAATTACAGTAATCCGCAGCAATCGAAGGTGTATACTGTGACGCTTAAAGGGTGTTTGGTGAGCGATCGCACTACTATTGGTAGTCCCTCCAAGTTTCTTGTAAGTCGCCAAGGGCTTACTTTTCCGATTGATTGGGCATCCTTAACTACGATTCCAGGGGCAGCAGTTCCACAGTGTTGATGTGGTTTATATAACTTTATACGCGGGAGTCACAGACATGGAGCGAACTGTGCTCCATAGCGAACAAGAGAGCGAAGCGAGTGACTTGCTTGGCTTCGTTGATTTTTACCAGCATCGGTTTCCAACCCCAACCGATTTAACCCAATCGGTAGGGTTAAATGTAACAAAAAAAATTACGCAGTCTTTTATATAGAGTTTCCAACTATTCCGATTTAACCCAATCGGTAGGGACAAAAAACCAGTGTCAGCGTCAAAGCTTCTCGTTTGTGTTTCCAACTATTCCGATTTAACCCAATCGGTAGGGAGTTGCGAAGCATTGTACCCTGGTTCACATCTTATTGTTTCCAACTATTCCGATTTAACCCAATCGGTAGGGCTATTAGAGGGTCAAGTTTTTGCCTTATAATTGCAACGTTTCCAACTATTCCGATTTAACCCAATCGGTAGGGATCTTCAAGATCCATTACTACGGCAGTTACCAATGCAGTTTCCAACTATTCCGATTTAACCCAATCGGTAGGGGTCAGCACAAGCTGACGAAATTGAGAAAAATATTATTGTTTCCAACTATTCCGATTTAACCCAATCGGTAGGGGTCACTGTGTAGTGACTGGGGTAGGCACTCGCCATATGTTTCCAACTATTCCGATTTAACCCAATCGGTAGGGGCGTTCCTAGAAAGAAAGACGACTGTAACTAACAGTTCGTTTCCAACTATTCCGATTTAACCCAATCGGTAGGGAAAAAGTGCTCAAACGCCTCAATTGGTAGCAAAAAATCGTTTCCAACTATTCCGATTTAACCCAATCGGTAGGGAGTTCACATCTAGAACGCTTACCCAGAAAGGGTTTCAAACCCCCAAATCGACACCACTTTTTAAATTGTCAATAAGGGTGAGTTTATTCTCAACAAAACAGGACTCTTGTAGCCTGGAAACTTTGCTACAAGAGCAATCGACACCAGTTAACGAGATTATGAGGTTTTCAAGGTTCGGAGGAGTGGTGTCGATTTCTTGATACATATAGAATCGACTGTAAAATTATACTCCCATTACCTGTTGTTTCAAAGCTATTCGTGCAAATTTGACATAAGTCTTAATACAAGACGAGCATTTTGGTGAGGATTGCATTTCACCCGCTACTCCTCATGACCTGGGGGATTATTTATTTTTGTAAAGATGAGCCTAGGAGGATTACAAAGTATGTTTTGGCTGAAAATACCTCTATATCTGGCTTATATCGATTGTAACTAATTGTAAATTCTCTTGTAAAAATGTCGCAGTGAGCAAGAAAAAATACGAGGCAGTAAAGCAAAGCTTTTTAAAGAAAAACAAGATTTTTTAGTTTGACTCGTGGCTGTTTTCCTGTAATATAAGTAATGAAAGTCTTTTTTAGCGCTAAATGTTTTTGTCAATGTGTACTGTATCACAAAGCTACATCATGACTTCAGTATATCGGCGCAACTGCACCTTGAAAGCTAAATATAGTAATGGTTTCCAATGGGTAGGGTAAGAGTCCTTCTTTTCCCCGTAAGGGGACGGAAACTCCAATGGAATCTACGTCTGGCCTGGTAGTGAAAAATGCAGTAAGAGTCCTTCTTTTCCCCGTAAGGGGACGGAAACTTTCGGTTTTACCGACTACTTCCAGATGGGCTAAAGTAAGAGTCCTTCTTTTCCCCGTAAGGGGACGGAAACCTTTCTCTTCTGGATCATTATTATTAATGGTGAGAGAAGTAAGAGTCCTTCTTTTCCCCGTAAGGGGACGGCGATCTGCGCAACGCTTACGCACTATGTACTTTCGGAGCGATCGCACTTTCGCTCAACTTCAAACAACTGGTAGTTATGCAGCTTCCATTTCCGGCTCGTCTAGAATTTCTGGGTTTCGCTTAATTGCTTCCCTACGGCAGGCTGCGGCGGTGTTGATTATGAGGAGTTGGGAAGAATGTGGCGTGGAGGATGATCCAAGGGCGGCTATTTTGGTGATGTTGGTGACGAACTGATCCCATAGAGTTAAGTTATCTTAAAATTTGCCGCCTGCGACGGGATCGTTCAATAGCCTCTAGCTTCTCTTCTAGGACATATTCTCTTAATCTTTCCCAACCCCATCTTGTAGCTGCACAAAAATTTACTTTTGTGCCTGTTCGTAGCAAAATATAATCTTCGTTGACATCGGCAATAATTTGGTTGCGAAAATCAGTTCCCCAGACTCTTCCTGCTTCTTCCCAAAAGACTTGACCAGGACTTTTAAAATTAGGATTGTCTAAATATTCGTCTTTCCAATAACGAGAACTCCAACGCTGACCTATAGCTTGAATTAGGCTGGCGTTCGCATAAAAAGGCTCTTGATTTTCTGTGAGCCAGTACCAATAGGCAATTGTGGCACGGATGGCATCTTCAAAGCCCTCAATACAGTTGAGGAGAGCTTCTTGGACATCAGCGCGAGTCAAATCTACACCAATATATGCCAAGGCGTACTTATATTTGCTGAAAATTTCTTCTTTGATTTCAATTTCAAAGTCGTTAAATAAATAAGCTCTTTGAAATGACGTTAAACTCAACATTATAAGAGATATTGAAAGAGTCTACCAATTACTTTTATGATAACTTGAGTACTCTTAAGGGCGCTATATCACCATTGATAACAAGAGGGATGGCGATAAGCACGACTGCTTGACGCTGCGCGTATCGCGCCAGTACTCGGAATACGCGGGATGAACGAGACATAGAACTTCCTCTGCTCCATAAAGCCACCCTGTATAAGATGCGATCTGCCGTAGGTGGCAGCGCTTCACTATCGCCTTCCAGGGGCAGCGCAAAGCTTACGCTCATGAGTGTAGTATTTCTGTATTGTGTGTAAGTGGGGGCGTTCATGCTTTTTGGCTGGCGATCGCTCTCTGAGCAGTATTGTGTGAAGGGGAGTTGCGCTGTCACTGATGAACTAGAGGGCTGCCCAGCCTTGGAGTGCAGGTTCTTACGCCTATATCTGCATCATATTAAAATAATTTAATCTAGCTCTTGACACACCCAACATTTAGGTTAAAAATTTTAAGTGTAAAGGGGTGCAAGGTTCCCTCTAAAATCCGTAGAAATCCTACTCTTGAAGTGTGAGAGAATTACGGTGAGCTAGAGGACACTAGAAGTGCAAACATTCACTAGACGTGTTGCAAAAGTATTTTGTGGCGTAATCAGGTTTCTGTAAAAAATGTATATCAAAATATATACGGATAACCTATGCTAGTTCATTGGTATTTTTGATTAGGATTATTGCAGATTTTTTAAACGCCACACTATACCATGAATTATTTTTGCAAGAAGTCTAAGGGCTGTAGACTTTAGGCGAATTATCTACCTGACTTTTCACGATCATAGCGTGGCTTTTTGTGCAGGCTCTCAGAGCAACATAGAAATCGGGGATTGCGAAACTCTAAAAATACCCTTTTCAACATGCCGTGAAAAGTCAGCCGAGCAGCCCTGTTGCCGGATACTAAATAGTTAACTGGCTTTGTTTTTGGGTGACAGTGTAATTGGAATTGTATCTGTCAGAGGTGAATAAAAACTGGGGTGAGACTGCCATATAAACCACTATCTGAAGGAGTCGATGATGTCTGTAAAGCAACATTTACTAATTGACTGTGTTGACTGGTCTGATCTGGTATCTAATCCGCCACTACTCGACAGTTTTCAACAAAATTGGAATAGCATTCAGCTAGCCCATTGTCGGATTCCCTCGGTTGATATCCCTGAAATATCCAACTCTCAACATGTTGTTGTTATTCCAGTTGGGCATCAAGTAGTTGATCTAGAACTTGTTATAGAGGGACATTGGCAGACGATTTCGTATAAAGAAAAAGACTTTTCAAGTGGCTGTATTGAGCTGTTTCCTGCTAATTTACCTCATAAGCTCCGTTGTCATACCACTGTTGAAAGAATGGAATTGATTCATTGCTATCTAGAGCCAAAATTTCTGGCTGAGATTGCCTATGAGTCGGTGAACCCTGATCGTGTCGAACTATTGCTGACACCGAAAAAAGCCGATCCATTGATCGCACAGATTGGTCTAGCACTTAAGTCAAGTTTAGAAGTAGATGCGGCTGGCAGTCGTTTCTACGCCGATGTAATGGCGACGGCGATGGCAGCTCATCTGCTGCGCGGTTACTCTACCCGCAACCATTGTTTTCGAGAATATGAGGATGGCTTATCTAGGCAAAAGCTAAAGCAAGTCATTGAGTATATTCAGTCGCATTTGGGTGAAAATTTATCCCTAAGTGAAATCGCTAATGAACTCAGTATGAGCCAGTACTACTTCTGCCGCCTATTCAAGCGATCAACTGGAATGTCTCCCCATCAATACTTAATTCACCAACGAGTGGAATGGGCAAAGCATTTGCTAAAAGACCCAGAACAAACAATTACAGACATAGCATTCGAGTGTGGTTTTGCAAATCCGAGTCATTTTGCCAAGTATTTTCGCCAATGCACAGGGATGAACCCTAAAGAGTTTCGCAAGAAAAATAGCAAGATTTTGCTCTAAGTCGCAAGAAAATGTGCGACTTAATTTGAGAAATTCCTTAAAGTGATGCTAATGATTTGCTTGGTAACTGGTAACGATTAGGGGTGAAAGCTTGGTTCTACCGTGCAAAATTTTGATTGACCAGCTATCGTTTTTGGGGAAATCAGTCAATTAATAAGGCAGCCTCTGCAATATTTATAGGACTAGCCCTTTCAAGGTGGCTAACCAAGACACGTTGTTTCGGGGTACTCTTCCTGACTTCTGTTCTGAAAAATTAAACCTTTTGACGGTTGAAATGACCAATGTTCGTTCCCTATTCCACCACCTTGAAAGGGCTATTACGCATTGACAAATTTGGCAAGATGTGCAATTTTGCCCTGTAAATGGCTCTCCCGTTTGCCTTGGTGAGGCGTAACTCCCACCACTACTATTAGAACTCCGTTTCCAACGGTTTCACGTTTTATATCAACAAAGAGAAATATGAATCCAAAAATTTCTGCGGCTATAGTATTCTCAATCGTAATAGGAATTCCAACTTCAGTTAAAGCCTATAACGCTGACCATGTCAAGCAATTAATAACCACTCATCAATGCCCAGGATGTGATTTAAGAGGTGCTGATTTAAGAGGTGCTGATTTAAGAGATGCTAATTTAAGAGATGCTGATTTAAGAGATGCTGATTTACTGGGTGCTAACTTGATAAACGTAATTTTATCTGGTGCTAAGTTAAAAGGAGCAAGACTACCTAATGGAACAATAAGTAGGTAGGAGTAAATAAACCTAACTATGTAACGAACTGTAAAACGCTCGAAACCCTTGCGATTGCTTCACTTCACTTCGCTCCGTTCGCAATGACATAGTTATAAATTTTCTCGCCTACCTACCTACTTAGTTAGAGAACCATACTTTAAATAATTTTAATTTGATTTATGAAGATCTGGAAAGGGATAAGTTTATTAATTTTAGCTGTTACAGCACTCCTAACAGTGTTAGTTTTTGTATCTGTATCTGAGGCTAAAAATCAAGGTGAAGTTCACGATAACGTCCGAAAATTAATCATCACCCATAAATGTCCCAAATGCGACTTACATAATACTGACTTAAATGGAGCCGACTTAAATGGGGCTGACTTAAATAATGCTAATTTAATTGGATCTGACTTAAATGGAGCCGACTTAAATAATGCTAATTTAATTGGCTCTCACTTGAAGGAGGCTAAGTTGATTAAGGCTATTCTGACTAATGCTAAGTTGAATAATGCTGATTTAAGAGGAGCTAATCTAGGTGGAGCTGATTTACATGGAGCTAATCTATGTGAAGCCACTATAAATAAGACAACAAATTTAAAAGATGCGATAGGAATTAAATGTAAAGAGCTAAAATAAGTATGAATTCATCAAAATCAAAACCCAAGGCTGGAGTACAAGAAGCTCCAGAAGGCTTGGAAAGATTGGAAGAAAGTTTTGACAAGATTTTAAGTGGTCGTAACGCTTTTCAACGGAATTACCTGTTGGTAAAGGAAGCAAAAGAATGGGATATGACGTTAGAAGAATACCGCACTTTGTTTGAAATTTATTGCGAACACGCGTTAAAAATATCTTTTATTAAATTCCGTCTATCAACTCTACCACGGTTTTGGAAATGGACTGGAATTGCTGAGAAAAAATTATGGGACTACTTGCAGTTAGCAGCTGGAATATCTATTCCTATTGTTATATTCCTTGGTGGTCAAAACTTTACAAATTCGACAAATCAAAAACAGCAAGAAATTGCTGAGGAACACTATCGTCAAGATTTATTATCGAAATATTTCGACCAAATGACTCACCTTATAACCAAGGACAATCTACTCGATTCTAATAAAGATCAATCTTATGTCCCAACTAAATCTCAAATACCTCAAATAATTGCACGAGTGAGAACTTTGTCTACACTATATGAACTAGGCGAGAATAGGGATAGTAAGAAGTTATTAATAAAGTTTTTATCTGAGGCAAAGCTAATATTAATTGAAAAATCTGTTATCACATTAGACAATGTCAACCTCCAAGGAGTTGACCTCTCTGGAGCCAACCTCCAAGCAGCCCAGTTCTCTAATGCAGACCTCTCTGGAGCCAACCTCTCTGGAGCCAACCTCATTTTTGGCAACCTCCAACGAGCCTCTCGAGCCAACCTCCAAAAAGCCCACCTACAATATAGCAAGCTCTCTGGAGCCAACTTCTCTGGAGCCAACCTCTCTGATGCAGACCTCTCTGATGCAGACCTCTCTGGAGCCAACCTCTCTGGAGCCAACCTCTCTGGAGCCAACCTCTCTGGAGCCAACCTCTCTGGAGCCAACCTCAAAAATGCTGAATTTGGCTGTGCAAAAGATTCTGATCTTAATACCGCTCTTACCGTTCCTAACGCTCCTACCAATCAAAATGTATGTAGGGGTAAAAGTAGCGAAGAGAGATTTTGCCGCCACGTAACGGCTGAAACTTTTACCCAGGTTAGGTTTCATCCAAAAAATCTGTCTTCAGTCCTGATTGCTTGACTGCCTGTGGCGTTTTACGATAT
>JAESFG010000335.1_pt1 | contig 74409 bp, 49 predicted proteins | sample 9269371 | NCBI WGS metagenome assembly JAESFG01 (sample SAMN14506227, study PRJNA617093) | algae metagenome | isolation source: Aetokthonos hydrillicola CCALA 1050 (B3-Florida) and co-occurring... | place: USA: South Carolina | collected 2013-01-01
AAAGACTATGCTAACTTGAGTAACTTAAAAAATGCCATTAGAGATATTCTAGGAAAATTTGGTACTCAATACCAAATCCAATTTACCATCAATTATTGACGGTTATTTTTGTCCTTGTACTTAATTGATTATAGATTGGATAAATACAAAGACGACACAAGGCTTGCTTTTTTAGCAAATTTTTTATCTGTTTTTTATTCATTCCCAAATGGTCAAGTTTCAACAGATGACAACGAATATAGAATTCATGTAGAGTTAATGATTTATTGCCATATTTGGGAGTCTAAACCTTTCTTAAAAAAGTTATATAGGCTTGCCCACATACTCAATGGCGAAGATTATAGCTGGAATGTAAAGATTCCTAGTATGAGTAAGCATGATTTTATTCGAAACGATATTAGAGAAACTTTTAAAAATAATAACAGTTCTCTTAGCATAATTATTAAAAATGGATTCCATACTTCATTAAGAAATGCTTTTGCTCATTCAGAATTCTCGTTTGATACTATAAATAATAATAGGAAAATTATATTAGATACATATACAGGTCAGGATTGGGATATACCCGAAATATCATTTGATGATTGGAGTAGAAGATTTATTTATAGTGCTTTACTTTCATATTATATGTTAGATTTAACATACAAAAATCGATTAAATATAGTTAATGATTTTGGAACAGATACTTTTATAATCAAACATCCTTCAAAATATAGTGGCTTACAAGATGTACCTATAAAGTATAGGAAACAATATAATTCTTTCCATTTTGAATAATAATTACATAAATAGATAAACTTTAAACCGCAACTATGGCAAATAAACTACACGAATTGTTGGCAGTGGAACAGGATCGTAAACACAAAGCCAACCAGGCTATCGGAGAGGCTAAGAGCTATTTTACCAAAAAAGATACCTATTTTGATGGTATGGTGAAGCACTATGTTTCTCTTGAAGAAAACTCAGAGCAAATTCCTGACGAAACCAAGGAAATTGTAAGCACCGTAAAAAAACGATTACAAGAAGTGATGGAAACCATCATTACAGGCATTGATGCCAATCTTTCAAAAGAAGAAACCAACTCGGCAGGTATAGCCAAAGCCGAACTGATAGTAGATGGTACTAATTTTGGAACTTTCTCTGCTACGTCTTTGCTGGCATTAGAGTCTCAGTTGACCAAATTGAAAGAACTATATGAGTCTTTGCCTACCCTCGACCCTACCCGCAAGTGGGAGTTTGATAAACAAAATGGTGTGTATAAAACCGAAAGCGAAGTAAAATTCAGGGCAGTGAAACGTCCGAAAGTAATTGTGAAGTATGAGGCTACCAAAGAACATCCGGCACAAACTGAGTTGTTGTATCTTGATTTTCAGGTAGGTAAATACGAAACGATTTATACTTCAGGCAAGGTTACCAATACTCAGAAAAATACATTGCTTGAAAGAATTGACAGCTTGGCTGAAGCGGTGAAGATTGCCCGTTCAAAAGCCAATAATGTAGAAGTAACGAATATAAAAATCGGGCAAAAATTGTTTGATTTCATCCATAAAGATGTTTTATAAACCTCAAAGGTTTATATTTACAAAACGGAGATAGTCTTAGTCTGAAAACCATTTAGTTTCAAAAAACAGCAAGTTATCATAGCTGAATCCCGATCTCATCATCGGACATTCCAGGGTATAACAAGCTGCTCAGTTTAAGTTTTTCGCTCCGCAGTTTAAGTTTAAACAACCTTTTAAAGTCTTTTTTCCGCCAAATGCCTAGTGCAAGGGTTCGATTCCCTTCGCCTCTACCAATTATCCAAATCATATAGGGGTGTAGCTCAGTGGCAGAGCAAGGGTGTCAGGTAAATAACGGAACTCAAGGTTTTAAAGCGTGAATGAACCGTAGGGCAATTGTCTTACGTACTGGTTTCGTGGTGAAAAACAGACACAGTATCATGACACGATATCACTCTCACAGAGAGTATGCAGGTAACCACTCCTGTCGAAACCGCTAGGGCAGAGCGAAGGTAAGACGCTCTGCCCACTTTTTTTGTATAAACTCATAAAGCTGACAAAACATTTAAGTTAATATGGCTCAGGAAAAAGTGTGGTGGGATGCAAAAAAGTAAGAAGGGATTGGAATGACAATAATCGAACACTGAATAAATTAGCTACATTAAATTTCAAAGTCCTGTTTTTGTACAAAAATCCAGTATTTGTCTGGCATTTTCGGCAGGATTATCTTCAGAGAAGTTGATAGTGAAGATATTTTTCTCATTCCTTTTGGAAAGTCCATACAGATAAGCCTTGTCGTAATAGTGAAGAGCAATATCAGCAACTGTTTCAAAGTCTTTTTGAGCCAGAGCTTTCATGGCATTTTTAAAGTCCATCCCGCCCAGTCTTTTTTCAATCCTTTGTGTAGCTTCTTCCAGCAACTGAATATCACAATCGGTGTACATCTTTACCAATCGTTTGATGCGTTCGGTTTTAGGAATATCTGCAAAAATCACCTTTGTTTCCCGCATCTGATGCCACAATCCATTCGGAACAAACACTGTACCGATACTTTTGCTCTCATCTTCTACCCAGATTCTCCTCGAAAAATCCAATTTTCGCATCTTGGCAAACAGGTTATTTTCAAACTGCTCGGAAGTAGGTTGAGGCATTTCGTTGATGCTGCCATACGAAGAGCCCTTATGATGAGCAACAGCCTCAAGGTCAACTATTTGCTCTCCCAGCTTTTCCAACTCGTATAAAATTTCTGTTTTGCCACTTCCGGTCTTACCTCCCAAGACCATTATCTGTAATGGTTTTTCAAAAAAATCCAATACCGTTTGCCGATAAGTCTTATAGCCTTTTTGTAAAGTATCAGCTTTAAGTCCGGCAGTATTGAGCAGCCATGCAAAACTGCCACTTCGCATGCCACCCCGCCAACAGTGTACCAATACCTCACCGGTTTTGGCAATCTTTTTACTACTTTTTACAAAATCAGCCATTTTGGGACCTACCAGTTCCAGTCCCAGCAATACGGCAGCATCTTTCCCGGCATGTTTATATTTGGTTCCTACTTTTGCCCGCTCGTCATTGTCAAATAACGGAATACTCACCGCTCCGGGAATATGCCCCTGTGCAAATTCTTTGGGAGAACGCACATCAATTACAGGCATATTCTCAGCTTTGTCAAGAAAAGCTTCTATGGGTAGTGGCATAGATTAATATTATTTTCTATAAGTAGTAACTCAAAATTAAAAATCACCAAAACTATTGACTATCAAAATATTAGCATTTGTGAGGTTCGTTTTTTATTCATTCTAATTTTGTCGCCTTACCTAAACCGAAAAATTACAAAATTCAGGGTTGCAGACAACGTTTATAAAGTTGAATCGTATTTTCAAGTCCCAGATATAACGCATCAGCAATCAATGCATGCCCTATCGAAACCTCTGCCAGATGTTTGATATGGGTATAAAAAAACTTCAGATTATGTAAATCTAAGTCATGACCAGCATTGATGCCCAGCCCCACATGACTGGCTACATGAGCAGCTTTGATATAATTTTCAATGGCTTTTTCCTGATTTTGGTGAAAATGATAAGCATAAGGACCCGTATAAAGCTCTATCCGGTCGGTTCCAGTTTCAGCAGCCCCTTCTACCATTTTTTCATCGGCATTGACAAAAATAGATACCCGTATATCATTCTTTTTAAGTTCTCCGATTATCTCTTTCAATAGTTCTTTGTTTTTAACAGTATCCCAGCCATTGTCAGAAGTAATAGCTGTAGGTGGGTCGGGTACGAGAGTTGCCTGAGTGGGTTTTACTTTCAATACCAACTCCATATAGCGTTCATCAGGATAGCCTTCTATATTAAATTCAGTAGTTACTACTTTTTTAAGGTCTAAAACATCCTGATACCGAATGTGTCGCTCGTCAGGACGGGGGTGAACGGTGATACCATCTGCCCCAAAACGTTCACAATCCTGAGCTACTTTAGCAACATTTGGGTTATTGCCACCCCGTGAATTACGGAGTGTGGCTATCTTATTCACATTTACGCTGAGTTTGGTCATAGCAATTAAATATTTAAGTCTTACAAAGTTCAAATCTCTTGTCCGGTAAAGTTACATTATATTTTTTTTCAATCCGTTTATGGAATTTCTCAAAAGGGTGCATCTACTCTTCAAAAGCCAGAAAATCCATGAAACATTTACTACTTACTTTATGCTTCGCTTCTTTTTTCTTATCTGGCATTGCTCAGGAGAGAATTGTAAGCGGAACGCTTAGAGACGAAACCGGAAGCCCTTTGCCTGGTGTAAATATCTTACTAAAGGGTACCACCAAAGGTACTACTACCGATGCTGAGGGCAGATATTCTATAAAAGTTCCTCTGGGAAGCACACTAATATTCTCTTTTATTGGCTTTGCTACCCAGGAAATGCGTGTAACAGAAGGAAACTCTGACCCGATAGATGCAAAAAAGAACCAACCTCAACCAGCTATTTCTCAAAAAAATACCCTCAAGCCTTCAACCAGCAAATTTAATCAAAACAAAAGAGGCATAGCTATTTTAGATGATAATGCCCCTGGCTATCAAAATTTAAATAACAAAAGTCCTGATATCAGAGTTGGCTTCGGACAAATAAATCGTATTCGTTATCTCTCTCCCAAACAAGCATATCAAAAGTATGGCAATGCCGGTAGAAACGGAATGTATGTATTGCATTCCCAGAACTATTCTTTTCAACCGTCGGCATGGCAGATAAATTTCAATACTGCCATTACGCTTGATGTGGTCAATAAACTTCCTCAGCTACAATCTGCTTTCGCTCAGGGTCGTCCTGTTAATAATCAGGAAACATGGCAATCTGCTGAAAGTCAGGAAATTTTTAGCTGGGGACCCAAAATTTCAAATCTTGAGTTTGACGGCTCTGTCTTTGACTATGATAAAAATGGCAGGCTTGTAGCAAAAGGTTATGGAAACGGAGTATCTGCTCATGTTTATAATCCTTATCATTTCTTTCAAAAAGGTATTACTACAAGTCAGTCTGTTTCAGTTTCAAAAACTATAAAAGCCTTTTATTTTAATACCAGCATTTCGAGTCAGCAACAACAATCTGTGATACCCGGACAGTCTTCCCAGCGGGAAACTGCTTTTTTTAAAATCAAAAGCAGTAATAGTTCTAAGATAAAAACAAATTTTTCGGTAAACTATGTGGCTTCCCGCAGTTATTTGCCTGTTCAGGGTTCAGGATTAATGTATTTGATGGCTTCTGTGTTTACCACTCCCACAACTTTTGACAATGCCAACGGACTTTCAGCAAAAAATGCTCTTCACAACTCATCATCTTATTTGCTAAATGGTGGCAATGTCAGAAACTTTGCTTTCGGAAAAGCAGCTAACCCATTTGGGCTGGCTAACCGGATGCCTGATCATGAAAAAAGTAAAAAAGCTATAGCTTATCTCAATACAGACTGGTATAGCCAGCATTTTAGTTTAAAAAATAATATTGGGGCAGATTGGCAATCCTTAGAGTACGTATATGGTTTACCGGTTTTATCGGCAGGATTTTTAGAAGGCAGACAAACCAACCGAATCAACAACAACCTTGATTTTAATGATGATTTTTCTGTGTCTTACGAAAAAAACAATGCTGATAACCTGAATTTTAAAATAAATGCCATTTATAATCTCTTATTTCAAAACCGAAAATTAGACCGCAAAGATTATAAAGGCAGTGACATCTGGCAAAACATTGTTTTTTCGGGCAACCGACTGGTGCAGGAGCCTAAAATTACAGTTAATTTTGTGTATGACAATACATTAACTCTCACAGCCGGAAATCAGGGATACTTTTCTTCTACGTTGCCTTCAGGCAAATTCTTTCTTCCTCATCTTGGACTGGCGTTTTCTTCAGAGAGGATTATACAAGATGATTTTTCTGCCAAATTAAGATCCTCTTTTTCCAAAAATATACAGGAAGCTCCTTTGCTCTATCGCAAATGGAATTACAATGCTACCAGTTTGCCGGTTAGCCAATACACAAGTTACTTTGAAAATCAGGAGCTTATCTTTACACAAGGCATTTCTCCGGAGCGTATCACCAAAATGGATGCCGGTCTGGAATTGAATCTATTCAGAAATAAGATGACTCTGATAGCCGATTTGTATCATAATACTACCACTGATGCCTTAGTCCCTGTTTGGAATGGAAATAGTTTTACGCTACAAAATGCAGCTACATTGCTCACTAAAGGGTTTGAAGCTACATTTATGTACTACACTGGTAATTACAACAACCTTCACTGGAATGTAGCACTCAATTTTAGTCGTATTCGCCCCGAAGTAAAATCGCTTGTTAATGGTGCAAACAGATTGCCAGTTGCCGGATTTGCTGATGCCTCTTTAAATCTTGTACCTGGTCAGCCTTATGGATTAATATATGGAACCACTTTTCTGCGAAATGAAGCAGGACAAAAAATAATTGGTACCGATGGATTTCCATTAGTAAACCAGACCCCACAAGCCATCGGCAACCCCAATCCTGACTGGACAGCCGGACTTACCAATACTTTTTCATGGAAAAATCTGGAGTGGTCTTTCGTCTGTGACTTTCGGAAAGGTGGCGTAATCTGGAATGGTACGCATCAGGCTCTGAGCTACTTAGGGCTATCAAAAAATACTGAAACCGAACGAAACATTCGTAACTATATCTATGAAGGCGTAAAAACGGATGGTTCAGTAAATGGTACACCAGTAGATTTTGCCAATCCTGCCAATGGACTTTCGGGCAACAGATGGGTAAAATATGGCATAGCAGGTGTGGGCGAAGAAGCCATAGAAAAAGGGGGCTGGATACGGCTCAATGAACTTAAACTCACTTATAACTTCAAAAAACTGCCATACTTGTCTTCACAATCAAGGCTATCTGTAAGTTTTTTGGCTAAAAATCTTTTATTAATTACACCTTATTCCGGCACAGACCCTGCCAATACATTGTGGGGTTATGATGCTGCCAATGGTCTGGACTTTTTTAATGCTCCGGCAACCCGGAGCTACGGCTTTCTGCTGAATTTCAAAATATAACTTATCTCCAAATTCAAGATTATGAAACTCAGGATTATTACATTTATCCTTGTAGGAAGTGTTTTGCTGTCATTTCGGCTTCCTCAAACGTTTGTTGCAGATTTTTTAACAGTTTTAAACCAAAAGCTGACTGTTTATGAAAATCATAAGCCTCAGGAAAAAATCTATTTGCAAACAGATAAACCTTTTTGTCAGCCCGGCGAAGACATTTGGTTTAGCACCTTTGTTGTAAATGGCACCGACCATACTCCTACTTCAATAAGTGGTGTGGTATATGTAGAACTTATCAATCCAAAAGGAGCTGTTGAACGAAAACTGACACTTCCGGTGAAAAATGGGCATTCGCATGGCAATTTTAATATGGATGAATCATTAGTCGGCGGATTGTATAAAATCAGGGCTTATACACTCTGGATGAAAAACCTGGGAGAAGACACTTTTTTTGAGAAAGAAATACAATTACAAAAAGTAATTACACCACGTTTGCTGATGAAGCTTGATTTTGAAAAAAAAGCATACGGAGCTAACGAGAAAGTGACAGCCGATTTTGAAGTAAAAGATTTGGCAAAAAATCCGTTGATACAGGAAGTAAGTTATGTAGTGCAACTGGCTGGTAAAAATCTGCTGACAAACACCACGCAAACCAACTACGAAGGAAAATCAAAAATCAGTTTTAAACTCCCGGAATATCTCGAAAATAGTGACGGCTTACTCAACATAGTCGTAAATTATGAGGGTAAAACCGAAGCTATTTCAAGATCCATACCAATTGTACTTAATAAAATAGATATGGCTTTTTTCCCGGAAGGTGGTGATCTGGTAGAAAATGTTTCTTCAAAAGTAGGTTTTAAGGCACTTAACGAATTTGGCAAGCCTGCCGATGTAGAGGGTTTTATTGCTGATAAAGACGGTAAAAAAGTAACAACGTTTAAAAGTTTTCATGACGGTATAGGTGCTTTTGAGTTTACGCCGGAATCAGATAATGCCTACAAAGCCACTATTACCAGCCCCAAAATAAGTCGTGTATTTAACCTGCCTGTTGCCTTACCCAAAGGTTTTGCTTTGCAAATAGCAGCACAAAAAGAAAATGAACTCACTGTTAGTTTTCATACCCCAGTAGAAAAACATGTGTATATAGTAGCACAAATCAGGGGGAAAATCATTTTTTCAGAAGAAAAAGCTGCTCAGATTGGAAAAAATACACTTACTATTCCTTTGAAAAAAGCTCCGGCAGGTATAATGCAAGTTACTTTGTTTGACTATAACCAGATTCCCCGTTGTGAAAGACTCGTTTTTGTGAATGCTCATAAAAAACTCAATATCTCAGTTACCACAGATAAAAAGCAATACATGCCTCGTGAAAAGGTAGAAATGACCATTAAAACTACCGATGAAGACAATCTGCCTCTGCCTGCTAATTTGGCTGTTTCGGTTACAGACGACCAGCTAATCAGTTTTGCCGACGATAAGCAGGATAATATTCTTTCTTATTTGCTGGTAAGTTCGGATGTAAAAGGAAAAATCCATGAGCCCAGTTTTTATTTTAAAAAAGACGAACCCAAAGCCATGCAGGCTCTAGATTATCTGCTAATGACACAAGGTTGGCGACGGTTTACCTGGAAAGAGGTAATGAATGAAAATTTTATGACCCAGTATGTTCCCGAAAAATCGGGTTCGGTTTCGGGAGTTATCAAAAATGTAAAAAATAATCAACCGGTAACTGCTACTGTTACACTACTGGAACTGGGAAATAAAAATCGTTCTGCCCAACTGCTTACCAAACCTGATGGCAGCTTCGTTTTTGTCAATATTGACCCTACAGTTCCTATACAAATTTTTGCAGAAGTAAAAGGTATAAAAGATAATCAGCAAATAGCCATTGAATTGGATGCCTCTCTTCAGGGAAACATTATTCGTACACAAGGTATTAATCAGCAAAAAGACAAAAATTTGTTTTTAGGAGATAGAGTAGAGGTAGCAGATGTAAAAATAAACAAACTTGTTGATGCCTCAGATGATGTATTGCCTTTCAACGGAAATCAAAACTTTACTTTAAAAGCAGATGTATCAGCATTGGAGGAAGTAGTTGTAATAGGCTATGGAGCACAAGCAAAGAAAGGTGTAACCGGAGCAGTAACAGTGGTAGAATCCAGAGATTTGAGCGTTTTGAACCTGCGTATTCCGGTAGAACAAGCATTGCAGGGAAGAGTAGCGGGTGTAGTTGTTACACAAGCCAACACAGGCAATACAGATGCAAAAATAACCATCAGAGGGGCATCCAGTATAGTCAATAAAAATCCCTTGTATGTAATTGACGGCATGCCGGTAGAGAATGATGAAGCAACTTTTATTGACCCCACTAATATTGAAACTGTTACAGTGGTAAAAGGGGCTTCTGCCACAGCCATTTATGGTTCAAGAGGCAGCAATGGTGTGGTAGTAATTACAACTAAAAACCGCCAGGATTATTACTATGGCAATCATTTCATCGACCCTAAAAAATCACTTGCTAATGTATTGGTTCAGCCAAGGGCTTTTTCGGTAGCCAGAGAATTTCCGGATGTTTCTTATGAAAATGTGCCGGTATCTGATACAAGGTCAGATTTCAGAAAGACCATTTACTGGAAACCTTTTGTAGAAACTGACAAAAATGGCATTGCCAAACTTACTTTTTATAACTCTGACCAAATTACTACTTTCCGGATTACGGCTGAAGGCATTGGCACAAATGGGCTCACTGGCAGGACTGAAGAAACTTATTTTACCCAACAGCCTTTTCAAATGGATGCCAAGATACCACCTTATCTGGTTTTTGAAGATAAAATAGATATTCCTGTTTTCCTCAAAAATAATACGGATGCAATACAAAAAGGTGAACTCACTGCATCTGCCACAGGGCTGGCTTTTGGGGAGTATCATCAGTCTATAACCCTCAATCCTAAAGAAGCCAAAACGTTTTATCTGCCTGCTCAGGTAATGCCCGTTGCCGGACAAGGCATTTTACAGATAGTTTATGAAAGTCAAAACCAGGTCGAGCCATCAGGGCAGGGCTTATTGCATCTGGTAAATGGCAATATCAACCGGAAAGAAAAATTAGAACTTCTCATAGAAATTCAGCCTAAAGGCTTTCCAACACAGGTTTCTTATTCAGGTAAACAGCTGCAAACTGACATAGCTTTTACTCTCAATGAATATGTAAAAGGCTCTTTGTCAGCAAAACTTACTGCCTATCCGGATGTATTATCTGATTTGATGAGTGGTGTAGAAGGCATTTTCAGAGAACCCTATGGCTGTTTTGAGCAAACCTCCTCCAGCACTTATCCTAATGTGCTTGCCCTACAATACATTCGTGAAACCGGCAAGAACAATCCTGAAATTGAAAAAACAGCACTGGGTTACATTCAGCGAGGTTATAAAAGACTTATTGGTTATGAAACTTCTCAGCATGGTTTTGAGTGGTTTGGCAATACTCCACCTCACGAGGGCTTATCAGCTTTTGGAATCATGGAATTTCTGGATATGAAAAAAGTATGGAAAGGGGTAGATGATGATATGATTGACCGGACAAAAACCTGGCTGTTGGGCAGAAGAAATGGCAGAGGTGGTTTTCAGCAAAATACACACGGCATGGATGGTTTTTATGGAGCAACTCCTGAAATTATTAATTCTTACATTGTATTTGCCTTGTGTGAAGCTGGTTTGGGAAAAGAAATAAAAAAAGAATATGAAACCTCTTATCAGCAAGCTATTCAGGGTGAAGATTTATATGAGATGGCACTGATGGCAAATGCTTCTTTACAACTTGGTGAAGCCACAAGAGCCGAAAAGCTAATTCGATTTATTTTGAAAGAAGTAAAAGATAAAAGCTGGGAAAAATGCAAAATCAAAACCTCGGTAACGAGTTCTTATGGCAAATCTTTACAAATAGAAACAGCTTCTTTGCTCGTCTCTGCCATGCTTAAAACAGTGGCTCCTGCTATGGAAGATTTACAAAGTACTGTAAACTACATCATCAGCTCACGTTCGTATGGTACTTTTGGTAGTACGCAAGCTACAGTGCTGGCACTAAAAGCCCTTACTGAATATGCCAAATTCTCTAAAAGAACGGCAGAAGGAGGTACTTTGTCTGTTTATCTGAATGACAAACTTATTGAGCAAAAAGCATATGAAAAAGATAGTCGTGGCGAAATTAGTATTGCCTCCCTTGACAAATACATGCAAACAGGCAAGCAACAGTTCAAAGTAGCATTTTCTGATACAAAAGAAGCCTTGCCTTATTCTCTTAATATCAACTGGACTGGCTATACGCCTAATTCATCTGACAGATGTTGGGTTGATTTGGAAACCCGTATTGCCACCGAAAATGCCAAAACAGGTAATACTGTTCGGCTGACTACCATCCTCAAAAATAAAACTGATAAAGGATTGCCGATGGCAGTAGCTCTGGTAGGCATACCTTCAGGATTGAGCTTACAACCCTGGCAGCTTAAAGAATTGCAGGAGAAACATATATTTGACTACTACGAGATAAGAAACAATTATGTAATTTTTTATTACAAAAGCCTCAATGCCAATGCCCAACATGAGATAAATCTGGATTTAAAAGCTGAAATACCGGGCAATTATCAGGCTCCGGCAAGTACGGCATATCTTTATTATACCAGTGAATTTAAAGATTGGGAAGGCGGTGAAAAAATCAAAATAGACAAACCATAAAAGCATATCTTAGCAAAAAAATGCTCTGGTTTGTCTATGAAATTCAGATTTTTACTGCTTTGTCTGTTTTATTGCCCTGTTTTTGCTCAGACCCAGCAAAAAAGTATTTCTATCAGTCAGTTACTTTATCAAATACAGGCATCGTCTGCTGATACTTTTTTGCTGGAAAACACTTATGTATCGGCTAATCTTAAAACAGAAGAACGTTTCCTGAAAAAGTTTGACAATGATTCATTAGCCCGAATTTACCTGAAGCAGTTTGATACCATACGAATTGATAAAAAAGTGATTTTCCGAAATGTAAAGTTTCAGGAAGAAATCAGACTTCGGAAGATAAGATTTCAGCAGGAGGTCTTATTTGAAAAAACCGATTTGAATGCCATGCTGATTTCTGGCAGCCGGTTTGTAAAACCCATCACCTTTCATGAGGTTAAAAACTATATTTATCTGCTTAATAACACCTTTGAGCAGGATTTTAGTTTTGAAAATGCCAGCTCTTATATTCTGATTTCAGGTTGCAGATTCAAACATGATGTGTTGGTGTCTGGCATGAGAAATGGATTCCGGTTTGATAATTGTACGTTTGAAGGAGATAATTATTTCAGAAACTATCAGGGTGGGTCTTCGCAGTTTTATGGATGCCAATTTTTACCCCGGCTTCGTAAAGACAGTTACTACCAAACCTATTGCACGCCACTGAATATGTATGAGTATGGTTTCGGCACTACGGCAAATATCCTGATTCTTTACAAATGTACTTTCAAAAAAGCAACTGACCGAGATATTATCAACTTGGCTTCCAATGGTTTCTTAAACCTCGGAATCGAAAACTGTTATATTGAACCTGTTTTATACCTCAATTCGGCTTCTGCCCAAAAAATAGTAATGGAAAATACAACTTTCCGCCATTTGGATATGCGAAGTTTTTCTATTCCGGTCAATAATACCAGTCTCAACTTTAGTCAGATTTCCCAAAAAATTGTAATTAAAAATGAGAGTTTTACTGACTTTAATGGTGAATATAGAACCTATAATGCTTCAACAGATGCTCAACTTGAAGATGAGTATAATTTCAAAGAATTTACAGCCGTCTATGCCAAGTTGCTGGCAGTGTATAAATACCGGGGTGACCAAAGCTCATACAATCAATGCTACATAGAGATGAAGGATATTCAAACCCGGAAAGCCGGATTTGATTTTCGGAAAGAAAAAAATCTGCCGAACCTGTTTTCATGGCAGTTGAATGTGTTTTTGCGTTTTTTTTGTGATTATGGCACCAATCCGGCACGGGCTTTGGTGGTATCTTTTTATGTGATACTGTTTTTTGCCTGTATCTATTTTCTTTTTCCCAGTGAAGAAGATAACCTAAGCCGAAACCGGTTTATGCAGTTTTTTCAGAATGCTGTGCAATATTTTAAAACGGATAAGCAACTGACCGACTTTGAGCAGGAGAAAAAAGAAACAGAACTGAAAAAAATTGAAAATTTCCGGCAAAATTTAGAAGAAACACGAGCTGGCATCCCAAAAATTGTGTATGCGTTGGGCAAGCCCTTTTACCAGTCGGTTATTTTCTTTAATGAATTTAGTTTGTGGTTGCTTCGCAAAACGGATGTAGTGAAAGGGAAATGGGAAGATTTACCCAAAAAGCGTAAAATATGGCTTAGTGTCTGGGTGAGTTTGTATTTTCTGGGTTTTGTGGGATGGGGTTTGATGGTACGTTTGGTCAATGCTGTGGCGTTAAGCCTGAATGTTTTTGTTACATTAGGATATGGCGAAATTCCGGCAAAGGGTTTTATGCGGTATCTGGCAGTAATTGAAGGGGTTTCTGGCTGGTTTTTATTGAGTATTTTCTCGGTCAGTCTAATCAGTCAGTTGCTGTAAAAATGCCTTTCAGGTAGCCATCTGCTAAAGGTAAATTTCACAACTTATCCCATTTTATTACAACCCTCTCCGGAAGATGTTTATTTTTGCAGAGGGGATATGCCAAACCGTTACACTCCAACAATCCCAGAGTACATCTTCGCAATCTTTTAATGAAATAATGATACCATGCAAATCACTTTACAAACTACCGTTTCCGAAAACTTTTCTACCCTGATTATACCTGTTTTACAAACTGAAAATCTTGCAAACGAACTTGCAGCTATTGCCAGGAGGTATAATTTTTCATCAGAAAGATTGCAGGCTGATTTTAAGGCAGGTTTTAAAGAAACTCACAACTTGTATATATCTAACAAGCGAGTTAGTCTAATTGGATTAGGAAAAAAACCGGGTCAGCGTGAATATATTCAAGCCTTTCGGTCATTTTTTCATAAAGAAAAATCCAGACTTACAGCTATTACTGGCATTGATTTGCTTAATACAGATTTGAAGTTTACTGAAAATATTGTAAATGGTATTTTACTGGGGCAATATGACATTCATCTTTATAAAACTGATGAAAAGCTGGAGGATTTTTTCCGAAAAGAAGATACTGTGTTGGAGTTGTACGTAAAAGAGCCTGCAACAGCAGAAAAAGTAGTAAGTGTAGCCCAGGCTACTACCGAAACACAAATCCGGATTCTGAATCTGATAAATGCTCCGGCAAATAAAAAAATTCCCCGAACACTGGCAGATTTTGCGATAGAATCCGGGAAAAAATATGGCTTTGATGTAAAAGTTTTTGATAAAGACCAGCTTACCCAAATGGGATTCCAGGCACTCCTGTCAGTAGGTCAGGGCAGTCATAACCCACCTTATTTCATCATCATGGAATACAAAAGTCCGGAGGCTGGAGCAAAAAAAATCGGATTAGTAGGTAAGGGGATTACTTTTGATACAGGTGGCATCTCTATTAAAGATTCTGCCAATATGCACATGATGAAAAGTGATATGTCGGGAGCCGGAGCTGTATTAGGTACTATAGAACTGGTAGCCAGACTACAATTACCAGTTCATTTGATTGGTGTAATTCCAACTGCCGAAAACAGTGTAGATGCTACTGCCGTAAAGCCCGGTGATGTGATAGGTTCTTATCTTGGCAAAACCATAGAAGTGATAGATACCGATGCTGAAGGGAGACTGATACTTGCAGATGGCTTAGCATATATAAATAAAAACTACCAGCCTGATATTTTGATAGACCTTGCTACACTTACCGGAAGTGTAATCGGAACGCTGGGCTATGCAGCCGCCGGATTGTTTACAAATAATGATGAGCTTGCAAACACTTTGCTGAAAACAGGAGAATTGACTGGCGAAAAACTTTGGAGACTGCCCATGTCGGATGACTATAAAGATGAACTAAACTCTGATGTAGCTGATATTAAAAATTATCATGGCAAACCTATCGCCGGAGCTATTGTAGCAGCCAAGTTTTTAGAAGTATTTACTGAAAATCATCCCGCTTTTGCTCATCTTGATATAGCAGGAACCGCCTTTGCCGATTCAGAGTTTTCTGCTATGAAAAGTGCTACTGCTTATGGCATCCGGCTTTTAACAGAATGGCTGAGGTCTTACTGTTAAATAGGTTGTATTGTGAGATTGGTTGATAGGAACCAATCTCACAATACAACCATCTTACGAGTATAGCTACATTTGCTCTTAGCCATATCTGTACGATTTAAGTTTATCAAGAATTATATTCCATATTGTTTCGTAAGGCAGTATTTCTGTAACTTTTCCAGAAAACTCACTTTCCTCCTGTCGCATTTCTTCAAATATTCTTTCAGAACTGCGTCGGGTCTGATAAAATCTGAAATTTTCTTGTTGCATTGTATCAAGCAGCGACACAAAGCACTCACTCCTGAAAAATTCATCTTTTTTGGGATAACGCCGACAATATTGCTGCATGGCATAAATAACAGGTGCAATAGCTTCAGTTTCCATTTTCTCCAGATAAAAGAGTGTCTGTACGGCAAGTATCAGTAAGTTTTCCGAACGGCGTCTTTTGTTAAACTCCGGTATAATATTCTGATAATCAGAAAGTAAAAACTTAGTTTTTGAAACTGAAACCGCCGCTTTGAGTTCTCCGATTTTTAAACTCTTGTGAAGATATGAGAGATAAAACTGAAAAACACGCCAGATTTCTTTTTCATCTTCAGAAAGCTCCCTGAAAGCCGGATGCTCTGCACTCTGCTGAAAAATAATGCCTGCGGCATTATAATTACCTGTATACATGGCAAGCAAAAATCCAATCTGTCGGAATTGAAATAACGTTGAAACCGTTTCGCCAAAAATGACTGTATTCTGATTGAAGTAGGCTATTCCTTTCTCAAAATCAAGAGTTTGGAGATAAAATTTCATTTTAGATATAGCTACCTTTTCAAGATCAGAAGCAGAGAAAAAATCGGTTTCTTCTGTAATAAAACTTTCGAGAAGTGTAGCAGTTTCAATGGCAGAAGGAAAATCTTTGGAAAACTGATGAAAAAGCATTTTCACCTGATAAAAATTGGCTTTCATCCGGTTCGAAACATTTCCTGCCAGTTTTGTTTCAAGCACTTTATAGTGATTTTCAGCAATTTGTCTGCTGTTAATTTTAGAAGATTTGGGTTGATTGAGCAACACCATCAATTCCTGATAATATTTATCTGAAAGATTATCAAGCATCATTCTCTCCTCAATCTGCTCTTCTTTCTCTTTATACAATAAAAATTCTCTGTGCTGTCCTAAATTGCTATAGTAAGTACGCAATATTCTTACACATTCCCAGGCTATGTCAACCAATTCATACTCTTCTGCCCGTTTCAGGGTTTTCTCAAGTAACGGTACAGCCAAATCGGTTGCCTGATTTAACAGTAATATTTTAGCAGCATACAGATTTTTATGGCAATCATAGACTATTGCCTGTTGATTTACCCCTTCTTCGGGCTCCAGAAAAAATAAGGTGTTAAGCAATTTTTGCTTGAGACGTGTTTTGAGGATAAGGTATTTTTTCTCAGATGGCTCACAATCGTAAATGTCTTTTGCAGCCTCTAAATCATCTCTGTATTTTTCTAAATGAAGACCATTAAAAAGTTTGTAATAGTTACTGGTTTTATTTCTGTTGGATTCATCGAAAAGTTCTATTTTTTTTATTCTTTTTTTTGTAATCAGTCTAATCAGTTCTTTTAAGGTATCCATTGCGATTAAGAATAGCCAAAGCTAAATTAAAGTATACGTAGGTTTGAGGATAAAATGTTTTTAACTTACAAAAGGGTAATTTTATCTGAAGCGAAATTATAGAAATGAAAAAGGCTGGATTTTTTTTTTCTGCGAAACATCTGTATGCTTCGTTAAAATTATCTGTTACAACGATAAATACCAAATAGGGGTTACGACAAAATGAACCTAAAGTAACAGGTAAATCTTAAGGAGATAAACTGTGGCTGATGGCATTTTCTATTTTTTTCTCCCTAAAAACACCATTTTGGGTATTGACTCTCTATCCAAAAAGTAACTTCTATTTTTGTTCTTTTTGATTGATTTTTATCAAAAAAAGTACTCCATTATCCAGGCAATGTTGGTATTGTTTTTGAGAAGTTCATTTGATGTTTCGGTAATATCTCAATATATTAGCCTATACATCGTTTGTATTTATACATTGCCTATAAATTACGTTACTCTATGAAAAATTCCCGTTTGAAAAACCTGTCAAAAAAAGTGCTTGATTCTGATGTCTTTAAGAAAGCTCAGAAAGAAGCTCAATCTTATATTACTGATGAAAAAAAGTTAAAAGAACTTTTGGGAAAAGCTGAAACTAAAAGTGAGAATGTACATACCAACAAACTAACTTTTTTGAACAAAATCAGAGTTTTGATACGAATGCTAAATGCCTATCGTAAAGGAGATTACAAAATAATCCCCTGGCAATCTCTTGTTTTTATTACTGCTGGTATTATTTATTTTATATCTCCGATTGATTTTCTGCCTGATTTTATACCTTTTCTCGGATTTACCGACGATGCTTCTATCATTCTTTTTATATTCAATTCTCTTAATCCTGATATTCAAAAATTTCTGGATTGGGAATCAGAAAAGTAAAATAAAAATGTAGAAGATGCTGTAATCATAGCAGAACCCGTAAAATCGTAAATATGAAAATGGTTTTTTATTGTTATAAAAACAATTACATTTGTAATCTCTAAACATTTACAATTATGACTATCGCAAGTGTGTTATTTGCTTTTTTTAATTTGGGAGGTCCGGAAATGGCTTTTATTGCCATAGCTGCTTTGCTTTTGTTTGGTGCTAAAAAAATTCCGGAACTGGCAAGGGGTTTGGGGAAAGGTATTCGTGAATTTAAAGATGCAACCAAAGAAGTAAAAGATCAGATAGAAAATGCTTCTAATGAGGTAAAAGACATAAAATAATTTTCCTCCGGAAAAACTTCTCTATTGTTATATTATCATTTATGTCTTTATGCTGATTATCAGTTAATGACCTACATGATAATATAGCAATTTTTTGTTTATACTACTACCTACTGAGTTTTATATGTATTCTTCTCTCCAAGCTGTAAAAACCGATATTTTGTCCGGCAAAATCTCATGCCTGTCTCTTGTAAACTACTATCTTGAAAACATTCATCAGAAAGCTCACCTGAATGCTTTTCTGGAGGTATACGAACAGGAAGCCCGGCAAAGAGCCGTAGAAGTGGATGCCAAAATAAAGGAAGGAACTGCCGGCAAACTAGCAGGTATGATCATAGGGCTGAAAGACGTGTTAGCCTATCAGGATCATGGCTTACAGGCATCTTCTAAAATACTTTCCGGCTTTGTTTCACAGTTTACAGCTACTGCTGTACAAAAACTATTGGATGAAGATGCTATTATTATCGGACGATTGAGTTGTGATGAGTTTGCGATGGGTTCGTCTAACGAAAATTCAGCTTTCGGACCGGTTTTAAATCCTGTGGACGAAACACGTGTACCAGGTGGTTCTTCAGGTGGTTCTGCTGTGGCAGTAGCTGCCGATTTGTGTCTGGCTACACTTGGCTCAGATACGGGAGGGTCTGTTCGTCAGCCTGCTGCTTTTTGTGGAATTATTGGTTTTAAACCAACTTATTCACGTATTTCTCGCTTTGGTCTTATAGCCTATGCTTCTTCTTTTGACACAATTGGTATTTTTGGGAAATCAGTTGAGGATGTAGCTTTGCTACTCGAAATAATAGCCGGACCTGATGATTTTGACAGTACAGTTTCTCACAAACCTGTGCCAGCATATTCACAACTTCTACAACTTTCTGAAAAGCCTAAAATTGCTTATATCCGTGAAACTGTAGAAAGCGAAGGTTTGGCTCCCGAAGTAAAAGCCAAAACACTTGAGACACTTGAATGGCTAAAAAATAATGGCTATGTAGTAGAAGAAGTAGATTTTCCGTTGCTTGAGTATATTTTACCTACTTATTACATCTTAACTACTGCAGAGGCAAGTTCTAATCTTGCCCGTTTTGATGGAGTAAGATATGGCTACCGCAATAAAGAATCTAAAGATTTGGTAGAAATGTATAAAAAAACTCGTTTTGAAGGATTTGGAGAAGAAGTAAAACGCAGGATTATGCTGGGGACATTTGTACTTTCAGCAGATTATTATGATGCCTATTATACCAAAGCTCAACGAGTAAGGCGTATGATAAAAGAAAAAACTGATGAAATTTTTAGTAAGTACGATTTTATCATAATGCCCACAACGCCTACGCCTGCCTTCAAAATTGGTGAAAATGCCGATGACCCTATTCAAATGTATCTGGCAGATATTTTTACAGTAATGGCGAATGTAGTTGGTATCCCGGGTATTTCTATTCCAAATGGAACTGATAATCAAGGACTTCCTATTGGTTTACAAATTATGTCACAATATTTTACAGAAGCTCAGTTATTGGCATTCTCCAAAACTTTGACTGAAAGAAAGTAATCATACATTTTTTCATAAAAAGCGATAAAACATATTCAACATTGTTTTATCGCTTTTTTATTGTATGTTATAACGCCTATTTGCAAAAAAAATAAAACAAAACCAGCTAAAAATGAATTATTATAAAAACGAAACCAAACACTTTTTAAATCAATGAAAACCTTATTTTTTATTTTCCCGCTTATTACAGCGTTTTTACTGACCTTTAACAAACCTGTAACCGACAAAAAACAGGAGATTACGGTTTGCCATGGTGCTTTGCAGGAGTTTGGCAATATGGCTATTGACCCTTCTTATGTTGCCCTACATGGCAACCAACCTGGCATACATTTTATAAGTAATGCCGGAGGAAAAATGATAAGCTACAAAACACCGGATGGAAAAACAGCCACTGCTTTTGAAATCAAAGCCAAAAAGAAATCTAATAAATGGCTGTTTGTATATCAGGAATGGTGGGGATTGAATGACCAAATCAAACAAGAAGCCGAAAAATATTATCAGGCTTTAAACGGTGAGGTAAATGTATTAGCACCTGACATGTATGATGGTAAAGTAACATCAAAACCTGAGGAAGCCGGGCAATTTATGCAGGCTGCTACTAAAAGTCCTGAACGTTTACAAGCAATTATCAAAGGAGCCATTGGATATGCCGGAACTAAAGCAAAATTTGCGAGTGTAGGCTGGTGCTTTGGTGGAAGTTTATCTCTAAGTTCGGCTATGGCAGAGGGTACTCAGGCAGCAGGATGTGTAATGTTTTACGGATTTCCTGAAAAGGATGTGGAAAAATTAAAAACACTTAAATGTGATGTTCTTGGATTATTTGGATCTAAAGATGGCTACATTAATGTACCAGTAGTAGAAGAATTTCAGAAAAATATGGAAACAGCTGGTAAGAAAATAGAAGTAAAAATTTATGATGCCGGGCACGGATTCTGCAATCCTTCTAATCCCAGCTACAATAAAGATGCTACAGATGATGCATTTGCCAAAGCAACTACCTACTTAAAAGACAAGTTAAAATAGAAAAACTTTACCCATATTTCCTACTAAACCTATAGCCGGGAACAAATGGACCGAAAATAAAAAAGAGGATTTCAAAAAAATATTTTTTTGAAATCCTCTTTTTTTTAATATTGCCGTCGATTCATATTTAAGCAGCTATTTTTTCATTAAGTACCTCATCAAGATAATTTCTTGCAGATGTAAGTTTTTAGGTAAGATTAAATTTATAAAATAGGACTGATACAAGAATTTTTAGCAATATTTTATAAATTTGCAAAAACTTTTTTCCACTATTAATCGTTTTAGTATTAAGAAGGGAAAAATTTATATTTAATTAATCCAGGTAATATGAAAAGATAAAGACGCTTCGTTTTTTACTTTTTTTTACAATTTAATAATATGGTTGCTTAATGGAAAATCACAGAAAAAGTCGATATGTGAACATTGAGTTAGATGAAAACTACAAAGCTCTTAATATCACATTTTCAGACAAACGTACTACTAAACGAAATTTTAATCATACCATAGAAAAGATTATTCGTTTGGGAGTTCAACAATGCAATGACCCTCGTTTTCAGACTATATACCTGAAAAGTTATTCACCAAAAACTTTCAAGTATATGGGTGATTACCTAGCAGGTAAGTTTCAGGAGTTTCGAAAAAAAGTAGGCGAAACCCGTGAAGCAAGAATTGGATATGAAACGGTAGAAGTCAAATGCCTTTATAATGAAATGGAAGTAATGAAATTTCATTTTGATTTGCAGTCAGCTTCTTTTCTTTGGTAAATTGCCAAAGTCTCTATACATTAAACCGCAACGAAAAATCGTTGCGGTTTTTTGTTTTAAAGGCAACTTCCATTTTCATGAAATTTTTGATTTTCAGGTGCTTGTTAACTAAAATTCTATCTCCACCCTTGCAAACCCGAAAAGAGATTGAAAAATTTCAGCAAAAACGATTAGGGCAGTTTGAGAAAATAATAAGACAGAAGTCAGCATATTTTGCCAGACAATTACAAAAATGTGATAATCTCTCCAGTGTCTCTCTGATGGATAAATCCGTAATGATGGCATATTTCGACGAAATGAACACAGCAGGCATAAAAAAAGAAGATGCCTTAAAAGTAGCTTTGAATGCAGAAGAAACCAGAAATTTTGAACCCAAACTTAACAATATCACGGTAGGCTTATCTTCTGGAACTTCAGGAAACCGGGGAATATTTCTTGTTTCTGACACCGAGAGGGCTAGATGGGTAGCTGAGGTTTTATTCAGATTATTGCAGCCTTTTACTTTAAAAAAACGTAGAATTGCTTTTTTTCTCAGAGCTAACAGTAATTTATACAATGCCATTCAATCACAACTTTTTGACTTTCACTTTTTTGATTTAGGTTTTAATCTTCAGGCAAATCTTAATCACCTACACATGCTACAACCTGATATATTGGTTGCTCCACCTTCTATGTTGATGATTATTGCCCAGAATATAGAACAACAACATATTCATATTTCTCCCAAAAAAGTAATTGCTGTGGCAGAAGTACTTGAAAATCAGGATGCAGAATATCTCAAAAAAATATTCAATCAAATTATTCATCAGGCATATCAATGTACGGAAGGCTTTCTGGCAAGCACTTGTCAGTATGGGACATTGCATTTTCATGAAGACTTGGTGAAAATTGAAAAAGAATATTTGGATGAAAATCGTTTTTATCCGGTTATTACAGATTTTACCCGTCTTTCTCAACCTATTATAAGATATCGTCTCAATGACCTTATCCATGAAAAAAAACAAAAGTGCCCTTGTGGCTCCCCTTTTTTGGCAATAGACCATATTGAGGGCAGAAGTGATGATATTTTTAACTTCTGTGATACTGAAGGTAACAAAGTGCTTATATTCCCTGACTTCATCCGAAAAGCAGTGATAACAGCGTCAGAAACTATTGAAGAATTTATTGTAGAGCAAGATTCTGTTGAAAGCATTAAAATATATCTCAAAAGCAGGGATTTTGAGAGAGACACCCAACGAGTAGAAGCAAACCTGAAACAATTACTTGACGAAAAAAATATAAGAGATTGTAAGTTTGTATTTTTACATGATTTCCCAATTTTAAAAGATACTAAACTGCGTCGTGTAAGGAGAAGTTTTTGAGCAGTAGTTTAGCTTATTTTGTCTGATATGGCAGTTTTTATTTATAACTTTTTATTGAGAAGCTATGACCTTCTGGTTTGGCTGGCAGCTTTCCGAAATGATAAAGCCCGTAAATTTCTGGAGGGGAGAAAAAATATTTTTGCAAGAATTGAGAATAAAATACAGAACAACGCTCAGTCTAGGGTGTGGTTTCATTGTGCATCATTAGGTGAATTTGAGCAGGCAAGACCTGTTATTGAGAAATTCAGAGAGCAACATCCTGATTTTTTTATAATCCTCACTTTTTTCTCACCTTCAGGATATGAAGTGCGTAAAGATTATAACGGAGCTGATGCCATTTTTTATCTACCTGTTGATAGTCGGAAAAATGCATTGAAATTTTTAGAGATAACACAACCCAAGATTGTATATTTCACCAAGTATGACTTCTGGTACTTTTATCTTTCAGAAATAAAAAAAAGGCAAATTCCTGTCGTTCTATTTTCGGCACTTTTCCGAGAAAATCAATTGTTTTTTAAGTCTTATGGGGGATTGTATCGTAAAATGTTGGCTTGCTTCACTCATATTTTTGTACAAAATCAATTTTCAGCAGACTTATTATCTAAAATAGGCATAACTCAGGTAACAGTAGCAGGGGATACCCGTTTTGACAGAGTAAAACAAACCGTAGAACAACGTAAAGAAATTCCATTGGCTGCTACGTTTAAGAATGGTAAAAAACTGATTGTAATTGGCAGCAGTTGGACAGAAGACATGGAGGTACTGATTCCATTTATTAATAAGTTTACATTGCCTCTCAAAATTATTATTGCCCCTCACGAAATCAAAGAGCAATATCTGAACAATATAGAAACCCATCTTCAGTGCAAAACTATCCGTTTTTCGGCAGCAAATCTGGAAAATATACTCGATAAAAATGTACTTTTGATTGACAATGTAGGTATGCTAGCATCTCTGTATGCTTATGGCGACTTTGCATTTGTAGGCGGGGCTTTTAAGCAGGGATTACATAATATACTGGAGCCTGCTACTTTTGGGATGCCTGTTTTTTTTGGACCCAATATTGAAAAATACCCTGAAGCCGCAGCATTGGTAGCATTAAAAGGAGCGTTTGCTATTCAGGATGAAGCAACGTTTACAAATCTTTTTACCAGTTTATACCAAAACGAAAATGACCGCCTGGCTTGTGCCAAAATTACCCAGAAGTATATCTTAAGTAACACTGGTGCTACAGATAAAATTTTGAATGTTGGTTTAAAACCACAAGAACTCATACCTTCATAAAATCAAGTATTTCTTTGTATACGATTTTCTATAGACATATTTAATTTTTTTGCCAGCCATTGTGCATTTTCCAGAGCTTTTTCATAACTCCGGAAGTGCACAATTATATCAAACTTGTCAATATTCTTATAAGAAACACATATTCGGAAAATTTGGCTAACATATGGCGATTGGAAATCTAATCTTCCTACAACATTTGTAACTGAGGATTTTGTAGTCTGGGTATCCAGCACAATCATTTTGGCAACTAAAACCTGCTCCCATTTTCCTATTTCAACACCAGCCAATGCCCAATATTTTTTAACACAGTTTCTGTTAAAATCAAATATTACACCTTCATAAGAGCCAATATGAGCATAACCAAATAAGCATAAAAATACTGAACCTAAAATAAAAGAAACTATTCTTTCAGGAGAATGAAAAATCAGGAATAGAACAGCGATTCCGGCAACTATATAAATATATCCTCTTCCTTTCTTAAAATTCGGGTCAGGTTTTTGGTCTATTAGATTCAAAACGTTACTCTTATCATCCATAGCTTATTTTATTAACGTGAATTCGGAATCAGCCTTGCCACCAAGTTACTGATTATCAATTACTTGAAAATATAATTAATAAATGATCCATATCTTTTCTTCATTCTAGCACCTTCTTACTTTTTTATATGCAAAAAGAGTAAGCAGAAAGGAAGTATGTAAGTAAGAGAGATAAACTATAAGCTAATTTTACTTACCCAACTCATAGTTCATCCCTCATTGTTTACAGTTGTTAATTCTCTTGTTCATACTCCTGTTGCATCCCTACCCTCTTTTCTTAATCCTGAACTCATGTTTTATTAATAAATTTTTACTCCAAACCAATCATATTAAAAGCACCCCAATAAAGTGGCGATTTGTATTCTTCTTTCACTTCTTTGCGAGCTTGTAAAAACGCCTGACGTTTATTACGAGTAACAAACCACTTTTCATAAAATTTTGTCATCAGTTTTTGAGTAACTTCATCATTTACTTTAAACAAACTCATCACGACTGCATCGGCACCAGCTACGATAAATGCTCTTTGCAATCCAAAAACCCCCTCACCTACCTGTACCTCACCCAAGCCAGTTTCGCAAGCAGAAAGCAATACAAGTTCTGTTTCATCCAAATCTAAATTCATGGCTTCATTGGCAGTAAGAATACCATTTTCAGTTGCCACTAATCCCGGTTGCTTACTGGCAAGTACGTCACCTCCTCCTTTCAGCATTAATCCTGACCGAAGCAATGGATTTTTTGTGGCTTTTGCGGAGGCATTCTCTTCAGATAATTCATCACTATTTTTATTATCAGGCTGAAAATAGCCATGTGTTGCCAGGTGAAGTACCTGAATATGCTTCATTTTTTTGAGATTTTCTTCATCTGTTCCGGTTTCATTTTCTACATAAGCCAATACTTTCTTACCATTTTTCTTGGCGATTTCCTGAGCTTCTTTTACTTCATTTTCAGCTCCGGGTAATGAAGGTATACTACACTCTACACTATCTTTTTTTGTACAATATGTCGGATTACCAATAAAAACAAACAACCCAGCCGGATTGGGAGTCTTTTTTTCTTCTTTTGCAAGCAAATCTTTGGTATTACTTACAAATACAATATTATACTTATCAATTACATAACTACCATCTGACATCTGAATAGCATCAGGATTAAGTTGGTTATAAACCCCATCAGGCGAAAAATAGATTTTGCCGGGCTTCACTGATTTTTCAAGCGGTTCCCAAAATTGGCGATAGGATATTTTATCATCTCTTCTGGCTTTAATGGCATTTCTGTAAAAGTTCAGGTATTTTGTTTCGAGTTCGTTACCATTTTTCAAAACAATCAAATCGGGCTGTTTACGAGTTTGAGGTGTCACCACAAGGGCAGCATACAATACCGAATCTGAAAAAGCAGTAGAAAAATAACGGAAACGAATAATTTCAACTGCTGTCTCATTTTCTTTGAGCTTAGCTTTTATATTGCTCCAATCGTAGTTTTTGGCATTATACGCATCCGAAAATGCCCCTGAACGCTGACTCAAATCCTGCTCAATTTTCTCTATTTCAGCTTCAATATCATCTGGATTTACTTTCAGTTCTTTCATTTGCTCTGTATTAAGAGCAAGCACTGTATTAAGATATTCCTTTTTAGCTGTCCATTCGGCATATTTTGATTTGAGAAGTGTATCACGACTACTCATGATTTTTTCACGAACTCTTACAGACGAACTCAGCAAAATAGCTTTGGTTGCCAACTGAAAATTATACATTTTCTCTATCAGTTCCGGCTTTTCGGATTGTAGTTTTATAGCAAGTGTATTAAAAAACTCAAAATCTCCCCGAATGGCATTCCAGAACTTGGCTTTTTCGCTTTCACTTCTGGAAGGAAATATTTTTTTCAGATAATTGAGGTAAAATTTAGTGCTTTGCTCCAGGTTATCCAATGCCTTTTTGGTATCACCTTTGATATAATACATTCTACCCAAACGCCCTACTACTTTATTATAAGCAGGATATCGGTCGTTGAATATTTTTTCATACATACTTTTGGCATTGTCGTAGCTGAGTTCAGCATTTTTAAAATCTTTCTTTTTGCTGTACAAATCTCCTTTCCGGGTCAATACGTCTGCGGTATTTTTATTGGTTTTACCTACCTTTTTAATCCAGATGTTATTGGCTTCGTTGAGCAAATAAATAGCTTCATCGAGTTTGTCAGCTTCAATATATATATCAGCAAAATGTTTTTGTACATCAGCATACAACGGGCTATCTGTTCCCAAACTTTTAGCTACTATCTCTTTTGCCAAAGTCAGCGTTTGTTCAGCTTCTTTAAGATTTTTATTTTTTTCAAACCGTACACTTGCTAATTCTAACAAAGGACTTACTGATAAAATGTGATTTTCGCCACGATTGGTATTGATAATTTGTATCGCCTTCCGGAAGCTTTGCTCTGCTTTATCAAAATCACCCAGATTTTCCTGCACCTGCCCAAGTGTAACAAGACAATCAGCATTTTTGTCAGAATTAGCTCCAAAAAGCCGGGTTGCAATATCCGAAGCCCGCTTGATTTCCTGCTCGGCAACCACATACTCTCCTTTTTCAAGATTAAGTATAGCCCGGTAGGTAAGTGGGGCTATCAGGTTGCGGTGTATGTTGCCATAACGTTTTTCGGTAGCTGAAATGGATTGAGTCAGTGGCTCTTCGACTTCGGCATACTTACCTTGTTTTATTTTCAGTAAGGCTATATCGTCAAAAGATTTGATACTTATATTTTTTGTTTTGATGGTCTTTGCCACTTTTCTATTATCCGAATCTTCTAATAAATCTTCAGCTTCGTTATAAAAACCATAAATTGTGTAGAGCCGGGCTTTGGTCTGTAAAGCTCTCAGGTAATTGAGTGTCCGCCTGCCTGCTCTTTTGGCTTTGAATATAGTAATGGCTTTTTCGATATTAGTCTCAGCATCTTTATACTGCCCAGCTTTGATTTGCACAGAAGCCGTAGTTGAAAGAATGGTTGCCAATCCGTAGTTTTCTTTCTCTCCTTTTCGGGAAAGTATTTTTACTTCATCCTGTAATATATCCAGAGCTTTTTTATAGCGTTCGGTGTTGTCATACAATTTTGCCAAAGCTGTCTGAGCCTGAAGTAAATCCGGATTTTGAGGAGCAAGTTCTATTTTTGCAGTCTGCAATGATTTATCAAAAATTGTTTCGGCTGCTTTCAGGTCTTCGGTTACGTTTACATAGTAGTCGGCAACTTTCAGTTTCGTAAATTCAAACTCACGAGAGTTAGCTCCATACAAAAGCTTTTTCAGAAAGACCACCTGCTGCAAATATACTCCAGGGTCGCCAGCATCGTCATTAGCAAGGGCAAGTTCATAAAGTTTTGTAAAGATACGAATGCCTCTTGGATGATTCAGAGGAACAGCATAATCGCCATTGTCAAGATATGTCTCCGTTTCCGGAACAGGATTATCAATGATAAACTGAACAGGGTCAGCCTTTGGTGGAATATTTTTTAAAGCCTGAGTAGGCAATTTCTTCTCGTAATAATCTTTGAGGTAATCATTAACAACTTTGTCAATGTTTTCACTTGCCAGTTGCTTTTCTGTTTGTTCTATCTCAGCACTCCAGTTCTTATAAAATTTACTTCTTTTCTTTACTTCATCATCCAAATCATCCGACACATCTTTGGCATCCTTTTTTTCTTTATCAGTCCAGTAGTTTTGTATGAGTGACTGATGAACCTCAAAACTGAATTTACCAATTAGGTTAAATTTTTTCTTTACTGATTTTTTTATAGCTTCAAAAGCTTTGATATTATCATTTTCCTCTGTGTCGGGCTGTTTCATAACTGCCAGATAATATTTGGCTTTGAGGTTTGTAAAAAGCAATGCTCTGGAATCTGTTTTGCTTATTACTTCATTAAATACAGGCTCTGCCAGTTCTTTTTCTCCTTTTTTAGCCAATGCCCGTGCTTTGGAAAGCATCAACTGTGGATAGACAGACTGGTAGAGTTGTAATTCATATCTTTTGAGTTTACGGGTTTTTGTCTGTAGTTTCCCTTTTCGCAGTTGCTGATAAGTTACTTTGGTCATGGCAGACCTTGTTGAAGCATTTTTAGCAATTTTATTGATAAGGGCAAGAGACTCTTCGATACTTCCTACCTGCCAGAGGACATCGGCATAGTGGCAGTCTATCAAGAGGTTAATAGTTGTATCCGTTTTTTGTTTTGCTGCCGTTTCTCTGGCCTTTAATACATATTCGAGAGCTTTGGCAGGGTAACCATATTCATTATAAGATTTGGAAACAGCCAGCCATGCCATTGCCGTTTGAGGCGTTGGTATGGTTTGCTGGTTTAAAATAGAAACAGCCTGCAACAATTTCTCATTCATCTCTTTAAACTTACCCAAACCATCTTTGTATTTGGCTTCGTTAGCATAATGCCAGGCTTCTATTGATTTATCATTCTTTTCGGCTATTACTTTAGCAATAGACAGTATCTGCCCTTCCGCCCTTTTATAATCTTCTTTGCTGTAATAGCTTTCTGCTTTATCAAAGGGCTGTCCCCAGTAATTGAAATGTTTGGGTAAAGTATCCTGAGCCTGAACATCAGGAACTGAAAGCAAAACAATCAGGCTTAAAAAGAGTAATCGGATTTTCATATAGGAAAAAGGTAAGTACATTGATTGTGAGCAAGTTAATGAGGGGCTTCTGGAAATGCAAAATATACCTGTTTTTATGATATTTTAACACATTTTTTACCAGGTTTTGATACAATATTCTTCAAAAAAAATCCTCTCTTGTATCAAAGAAAGGATTTCATAAAACAAATTTTTAAAATTTTTAGGGCTTGGCTTGCAGGTCTTTTGCCAAAATATCTTTTGTCCACAATTCTTTTCCCTGTGTATTAAATACCCGAATATTCAGTTTGCGTTCTTTGAGAGTTCCTGAAATTTCCAGTGTAGCAAAATTGCGTTCTCTCACTAAAGTTCCTTTTACCTGAATTGGATTTTCATTATCAGGTGTATTAGCAGGACCAGAAGTAAGTGGAGAAACCGTTAAATCATACAAGTTGCCTAATTGAGTAAGTTCGGTGTGGTGTCGGTCACCAGAGAGGAAAATCACACCAGAAATATGGTTGGCTTTTATTGCCTCCAACAATTTGCTTCGTTCTACTCCATAATTGGCATAGTTTTCATATTTGAGAGCCGGACTTAATACCTGACCACCTACTGCCACAAACTTGAAAGTTGCCGAGCTGGAAGTAAGAGCATCTACCAGCCATTTGATTTGTTTTTCTCCAAAATAATCATTTTTATCAGTTTTAGAGTCGTTAGGACTACGATAATAACGGTCGTCCATCAAAAAAAACTCACAATCTGCCCAGGCAAAAGTACCTGTACATCCACCTGTTCCACCAACGCCATAATTTGGATTAGCCCAAAACAACTTAAATACGTCACTTGCCATGTCTTTTGCCCAATAACTTCTGTCAGAGTCATTCGGACCATAGTCGTGGTCGTCCCAGATGGCATATTGATGCACAGAACCCAGCAGAGCCTGCATTTCGGGAGTGCTGCGAGAATGAGTATAGCGATGTAACATACCTGTCCAGCTAAACCAGTCTGGCTCACGGAAGTAAACATTATCACCCAACCACAACATAAAATCGGGCTTTTCTTTAGCTATATTGGTAAAAATCTCATAACCAGCTCCATAGGCGGTGGGTCTGTCAAATTCTTTTTCATTAATATAAGCACAGCTTCCGGTAGCAAATTTAAAATTGGGCGGGTCTGTACGATATTGCCAAAGCACCTGTGTCTGAAATTCAAGAGGGTAAGGACGTTCTGTCTTTTTGCCATCTATATAAAGCTCATAGAAATATTTTTTACTGGGTAATACCTGGTCTGCCAGCAAATGAGCCGTATAGCCTTCTTTTTTCTGAGTTTGGACAAGATTGGTTTTAAATTTTTCGGCAGGTTTTGTTTTATCAAAATAGATAATCTGGACAGATGCCGACTTGGTGGTTTGCACCCAAAGCATTACTTCAAGCATTTCGGAATAACCCACCATCGGACCTGATTGCAACAAAGAGGTTTGTGCAAAAACAGGATAAGCAAGACTGAAACAAATACAACTCAGGAAAATGTAAAGATTTTTTTTCATAAAGACAAGTTTGTAAAACACAAAAATAACTGGAGTGCTTAAGGATGGCAAGTTATGTTTAGGTTAAGGAATATGTCTGTTACTGATATTTATCTTCAAATAAATCCAGTAAAGAATCATAACGAGCTATAGATATATATCAATTATTTGATTTTTTATTAAAATTTGAAGCACTTTGTGAGGATTGAAAAATATAGCACTTGATTTTCGGGAAAGAGTTATCTATTGCACAACCCATCAGAATTACATTCCCTTTTAATTGACTTACAATAATGAGGCTTCCACATTGAATAGCTTTATTGTTTATTTTTGTAAAAATAGCTGATAGAGTTTTGCTCAGAGTAGTGTTTACAATTCTATTACTCTTATGGTAACAATTATGTCTATCATCAGTAACAACAAAGCTGGCAATAAAAAATAATCGTACTTGTTAGAAGATATATCAATTTCTTCGCTGTCCTGCCAGGTTGCCTTAATACTATCCACACTCTCCATCAAGGATTCTGTAGAAGACGACGGTTCATTTATCTCAAAATACTTTCCTCCCGACACTTCAGAAAGTATTTTCAATAGACTACTATTGGTCTGACTGATTACTATATTGCCTTTTTTATCTTTCTTCCATTGCCCGTTTTGTAAAATTCTTCCCCCGGCAGATGTACCTATTCCTATGGTAAATAATCGGATGTTTTTATTCTTAATTGAAGCTCCAACTGATGTCAGGGCTTCTCCAAAATCCTCTCCGTCTGTAAGCAATATAATTATTCCAGAACTATTTTTCTTACCCGAAGCCATTTCTAATTTATTTACAGCCATTGTCAGACCGTCTCCAATATTAGTCCCGTTACGAGACATCATGTCAGTATTCAATGATTTAACATACATAATTAAAGCATTCTTATCGTATGTAAGTGGACACTGTAAAAATGCTTCGTCTGTAAATACAATAAGACCGATTCTGTCTGCTTTCCACTTTTCAATCCATTGCAACATTTCAAATTTAGCTCGCTCCAGTCTTGATGGCTGTATGTCACTGGCATTCATGGAAGCAGATAAATCCATTAACAGAAAAATATCCTTTCGCAAAGTAGTAACTTCTTTCTTGCTTTTGCCAAAAGAGGGTCCTAATAAAGATGTGATAATTAATGCAATATATATGGAGCGTACTATAAATTTTCCCCAGAAAACAGGGCGTTCAGTTCGCATCAGTCTGCCTACTCTTCTAAACCTCAAATAATAAAGTAATGTCGCTGTCAAAAAAAGTACAGTAAAAGTCAAATACACCGTTTGAAAAGGGAAATACCATTGCATATCCAAAAATAATTTTTTTTTGGAAATTTTCTGCACTTGTTTTGGAGAATCACAAAAAATACCTATTTTTGCACTCCTAAAACTTTAGAAGTAAAAGGAGAGGTGCCTGAGAGGCCGAAAGGAACAGTTTGCTAAACTGTCGTACTGGAAACGGTACCGCGGGTTCGAATCCCGCCCTCTCCGCTACTCATAAAAATGAGTTGCAGTAAAATAGATAAAAGTACCTCTCATTTTACTGTAAATTTTAGTTCGGGGTGTAGCGTAGCCCGGTTATCGCGCCACATTTGGGATGTGGAGGTCGAGTGTTCGAATCACTCCACCCCGACAAAAAGCTCTTAAGTCAAAAGATTTAAGAGCTTTTTTTATTTTTTAAATAGCACCACGCCAGATTTTACAGTTACTACAAAACATAGTTCTGTTCAAAAAAATATAATCAGTAAAACAAATTTTCATTAAATTATGTTTTGGAGGGGTAAATTGAATGGTATCATAACAATTAACCACCCACCAAAGATTTACAAACGTTTTAGTTAAACATAGCTACGGTTTTTATATATCTTTTCTGGAAAAACAATATAATATGGAAAATAATGCTGATGATAAACTCAACCGTATCGTGGAAGCACGTATGAAACTCAAGGCACGTTTTGAGGAACAAATAAAAAATACTCCTTCAGTTTCAGATGCCAAGCCTTTGGGTACAGGACCTATCAACCGGCACGGTATGCCCCAACTTCCGAAAGGACAAACCATAACAAAAAAATGGCCTGTTCTGGATTTGGGCATTCACCCTGAAATTAGTCTGGAAAACTGGAAACTCATTATTGATGGAGAAGTTGAACATCCTACTATCTTAAACTGGGCAGATTTTATGACATTACCTCAGACTGAAGATATAAGTGATTTTCACTGTGTAACCACCTGGTCAAAAATGGATATGCTTTGGAAGGGTGTAAGGTTAATGGATTTGGCTGCTTTGGTTCATCCTAAAGATACAGCGACACATATAATGTGTTATGGGTATGATAATTATACAACTAATGTGAGTCTTGAAGAAGCCCTTAAACCAGATGTACTGCTAGTTCATACCGTTTATAACGAACCCTTAGCACGAGAGCATGGCGGTCCTGTAAGAATGATAACACCACAACTCTATGCATGGAAAGGCTCAAAATGGATAAGTCGAATAGAGTTTTTAAAAGGAAATAAACTTGGATTCTGGGAACAAAGAGGGTATTCAAATACTGCTTACCCCTGGCGAAATGACCGGTACAGCAGAGGCTGGTAACTAATTTCCGACACTTATATTTGTTTTTTTGTAGCTAATCTCTTTTAGAAGGTTGCTGCTTAATAGCCTGTTTAGTAAATTAAGATTTGTTTGCTGATACCTTTCTCCTTCTATGAGATAAATATTTTTTTCACTACGGCTTAGAAACAAAATAGCATCCTCATATATTTCTTTTTCAGAAACAGACATATTATGGTAAGCAGAAGTATTTTTAAATTTAACAAACTCACTAATTACTTCGGCTCTTTCAATGATAAGTTTAGCAGAAGCTGTCTGGTATATAATTACGGGTTGAGTAATTAAATCCTGAGCATTTAGATTTGTATTTAAGAAAAGAATAGCGACAAGAGTGACAAAATTTTTCATAGGAATCAGTATTTACAACTATATATCGTAAAATTTAAGAAAAGGTAAATAGTAGTATTTAGCAAAAAGATTGTGCCTGTGTAAGATTTGAAGCCGAAAAAGGAAGTTTTTGCGAAAAAACAACTTATTTGTAGCAGAAAGACTGGAAAGAAGTTGTTTTTTCGCAAGAAAAGAATCTTATCTAATGTCATTTACTAAAAAACTCACAAAGTCAGTTTTTTAGTATTTTTTGAAAAATGTTTTTTTAACAAACAACACATAACAATATCCTGCCATTTGGGGAACTAACTAAACATCAGTGGAGTTATAAGAATAATTGATTAGTTTTCAATTCAAACATATCTAATAAATAATAAAATCATGGGAAAAGCCATTCAAGTAACTGACGCAAACTTCAATGAAGTTATTAACTCTGGAAAACCAGTATTGGTAGATTTTTGGGCTGATTGGTGTGGGCCCTGCGTTATGCTTGCTCCAACAATAGAAGAACTTGCCAATGACTTTGAAGGTACAGCAATTATTGCTAAAATGGATGTTCAGGAAAATTCGGTAACTCCAGCTCAGTTTGGTATTCGTAATATTCCAACTTTGCTTGTTTTCAAAGATGGTCAACTGGTTGACAAGCAGGTAGGTTTAGCTCCAAAACAAGTCCTTGCTGAAAAAATTAACAAGGCTGTAGCTGTTAAAGCCTAGTCTTGTTTGATAAAATTTAACAGAAAGCCCTGCACTTTTTAAAAAGTGCAGGGCTCTCATTGTTTTGATAATCAGTTCTTCTTAGAAAACTTTACATCAGTAAGTGTTTTCAAGAATGCAACCAAGTCATTACTTTCAGTTTCAGTTAGGTTGAGTTTATCAAAAGGCAGTGTTTGGTTTGGCAAGTTCATTCCCATACCCACACCACCACCTTTGTTGTAAAAATCCACAACCTCATCTAGAGTTGTATAAATTCCATTATGCATATAGGGAGCTGTTAATTCTATATTTCTAAGCGTTGTAGTCTTAAAAGCATATTTCCAGGGTTCAAGTGGATTGACTGCAAATCTGCCCAGATCCTTGTCTATTTCCATACTACCTGCTGCTTTCGGAACACCCAGTACCTCACTTTCGGTTCTGGTAAAATTAGGGGGTACTGTTCCATTAAATAAAGGCATAAAATGGCAGGCTCCACATTTTGCTTTGCCCATAAATAAATTAAATCCCTTTATTTCCTCAACAGAAAGCTTTGTTCTATCACCCCGCATATATTTATCAAAACGGGAATCAAAACTTAACAAGGTTCTTTCATAACTTGCTAATGCATTTTGCACCTGAAAAGAATTGATTTTGTTGTATTTCGGGAATGCTTTCTGAAAAAGCAACATATATTCCGGGCTTGCCTGCAATTTGGCTACAGCTTCTTCTATATTGCCATGTAGTTCATCTTTGTTACCAATTACATCCAGCGACTGGCTCTCTAAGCTTGTTTTACGAAAGTCATAGAATTGCCCTTTTTGCAAAGCAGCATTTAGAAGAGTAGGTGTATTTCTATTTACAGTGCCGGTTTTATGAATATTCTCACTTTTTACCAATCCGTCTGTAAAAGCTTTGTCGGGTTGATGACAGGTAGCACAAGAACGTTTATTGTTTGATGATAAAATCGGGTCATAAAACAATCGCTCTCCTAATTTTACCTTTTCCACAGTCAGTGTATCTACTGAATTATCTGAAAAGTAAATAGGATCAAAAGCATTTTCATCAAAAAATGTATTCACATCTGCACGCAAAGCCCTAAAATCTCTTACAAAAGGAATATTAAGTTCTTTTTGATATTGTAATAATTGTACGGAAAGAGGATTTCCAAATTCAGTGATAAATGTCATTCTATCAAAAGAATCAAACTCCATATTCAGCTGTAAATAAGTAATAGCCCTGGAAAAGGTTTGGTCTAATATATTCCATTGCTTGCTTTGAGGATATTGTCTGGCAAAATTTCTTATTACTTCCTGCATGGCTTTCAAAGAAACAGCAGTTTCTGCCATTGAGTTTTTGGAAAGAGGGGCATCAAATCCACTGATTCCTAAAGAAATTATTCGAAAAACTTGTAATCGCATTGCATCAAACAAATGACTTTCAAGAAATTGGTTATTTTCCCAGAATCGTTTCATTCCATTGGTAATAGATTTCAGTTTTTTAACCTCTTTTATTAATTCTTTACGCTGATTGCTGTCAAACTCCGGAAATAAAAACTCTTCAATAACCTGTAAGCCCGCAGGTTCAAAAATCCGATTTTCCTCTACTTCTATTTCAGGCAACGGTGGTCCGTTTATGAGTTTTACGGTAGTAGGCATAAAATACTCGGCAAGGTATTCCATCTTTTTATATACCAACCGACACGCCAGAAATGATCTTTGAAGAGAATCTGTATTATTACCAGATACTGCCAGCAGAAGTAACTGGCTGTCAATTACCTGCTGGAATTCAGCTATATTTTGGCTGATGTTTTCCTTTACATAATCAGTTGTATTTCTGGAAGCAGGCTTGCAGCCAGTAATACAAGTCAGGAAAATACTAAAAAGCAGAATATATAATGTTTTCATCTTTTTTGTATTAATTAAAGCAAATAACCCCCTGCTTGTATTGCAGAGGGTTAAAAGTCAGAAAATAATTATATGATATTATTTGGCAACACCTTTTACAATCACAACTTGTCCTCCTTCGGTGAAAGCACTGCTTATGCTTCCTCCTTTAGTTACAGAACTGCCGTCAGCATTGTCATATTTTACATCTCTCCAAGTATGTGGGTGAATATTGAGTAAGAACGTGTTGGGTGAACCTATAAGATCCGAAATATCATACATAGCACCATACTCCCAAGAACTTAGTAAGTTAGACTTTGTAGAATTATATTTTGCCTCAAAAGTGGCATCACCCCGACGGTGATTCATCTCAATCATCGGCTTTAATTGTTTGGTAGCAATATTGTATTGCCACACACGACCATCATGAGCTGTATTTTTATAAAAAGAATCACCATCTTCCTGTACATATACATAGTTCTGTGTAACACAAATATTATCAGGATTTACGATGTCTTTGCCGGGAGTAGCATCATAAGAGCCTTGAGAACCATCTAATATTACTTCAATTTTGCCTGCCAGTGGATTAGTTTCGTTTAAGGTAAGACGATATACACGTCCCCACATATTATAGTTAGGCACGGGTGTCACTTTATCAGCATTACTTATACCTGTGGCAGTAAAATAAATTTGACGATTATTAGCAGCTGAGCCTTTGCCATAATCTAAATCTTCGACACGGGCAAAGTTGATAGCTTTTTTAGCCTGGGTTTGGGCTGCTATTTCAGAGCCTTTCAGGGATGCAGCATTATCTACCTCTACAAACTCAACCTCATAAGATACTCCCAGAGTCATATCTGTTTCAATCTGATTTTGATTGGTACGACGTAGCATATAAAGTTTGCCATTTGTCAGGTCTCCTACAGCGTTAGACATATACATCATAACTTGCCCCGGTGTATCATCTTCTCCAACCATAATTACTGTTTTACCCGGGAAAGCATTTTTGTTGAGAGGAACAGCATTTTCCATAGAAGCCTTACCAAGCAAAGCTACTGTACGGCTTTTATTTTTCTTATCAGCAGTACCCAGTGGGTCAATGTTGTGTACCATAGACTCAGCACCACTTTCACCCGCAGTCAAGAAAGCTGGTCCAAAACCATGCTCTTCGGGAGTAGCCATTGTAGCAGAACAAAGTCTAAAACCACCACCCTCTCCATCTACAATATACTCACCTTTTACAGGTTTGAAAGTTTCGTCAAGATATACCCTAGATACACTCCACAAAATCTCATGGTTATTAATAAGAATATAACCCTTACCATTAGAGTTTTTAATCAATCCAGCACCATCAGGCTGGGCTCCAAACACAAAACCTGGAGATTCAGGCAATACATCATCAGAGCTAATGAGGGTATTAAGTTGCAAGTTTTCAAAACCTGAAAGTGTTTTTACTAAAACTGGATTTACAGAATAATCTTTCAGCACTACCTGTGTGGTCTCTTCGTTGTTGGTTTTACAACCATATACAGTCATTACCAAACCAAGCATTGCTGCTGTAATTTTGTTGAAATTCTTCATAAGTTTACAATGTTTTTTGTACAGAGATAAAATAGAGAAAGCTCTTATTTTGCTTTTACAAAATTGCAATCCACATATAAACTTATGTTTACCAAAGTTTTAAGAATGACTTAATAAAAGTAATTAAGACTAATTTTAAATAAATACTTAATATACTGTCTTGTAAAGGGATATATTTTTTTAAGTTTTTAATGACGAGAATGTAAGTTTACAATTCTTAATTCTCTGATAACATATTCTTAAACCAACGTTAAGCAAGCTTAATTTTTCGTACTTTTTAACCCACATTCATATATATGAAAAATATCTCTCGTCGCAGTTTTATTAAAAATTCTGCACAAACCATTATGGCAGGCAGTATATTTGCAGGCGATTTATTAACCGAAAAACCTGCCAAATCTATGTTTATTCACCATGTTTATTTCTGGCTTGCCAAACCAGATAGCAAAGAAGACCTCCAACAATTGCTCAAAGCCCTCCATGTTCTTAAAAATGTGCCAGTTATCAAGAAAGCACATATTGGCTTGCCTGCCACCACCAGTCGTGATGTAATCGACCGTTCTTATCAGGTGTCATGGCTGCTCTTTTTTGATAATCTGGAAGATGAAGAAATCTATCAAAAACACCCCATGCACCTTAAGTTTGTGGAAGAAAACAAACATCTCTGGACAAAAGTAATTGTATATGACTCAGTGGATGTAAGTATGTAAATGTTGTTTGTTAGTAGTGTTTTTCTGTCAGCAGAAGTCAGTATTTACTGTCTGACATGCTCATTTAATTAAAGCGAGAATACTACTCTCTCAATTCAAAAAGATAAAAGTCATGAATGATGTACAACAAACGGTGGCTGTAATTGGTGGAGGAAGCTGGGCTACAGCCAATGTAAAAATTCTTTCTGAAAAGAATATTAAAATAAAATGGTGGTTGCGTGATGAAGATGCAGTAAAACAAATTCAAACATTTGGCAGAAATCCAAAATACCTTAGTGACGTAAAAATAGATACAGACAAAGTATCTGTTACCACCCATTTGTCTGAAACAGTTGCCGGAGCCGATTATCTTATCCTGATGGTTCCGGCAGCTTTTATTCGACAAGCCCTTCATGGGCTGACTAGTCAGGATTTTGCATATAAAACTATTGTTTCAGGTATCAAAGGAATGATTCCTGAGCAAAATCTGTTGGTTACCGACTGGATAAGCAGGACTTTTCAGATACCAGAAGAAAATATTTGTGCCATTGCTGGTCCGTGTCATGCTGAAGAAGTAGCTCTTGAAAAGCAGTCATATCTCACCATTGCTTCCAAAAATATTCATACAGCCTCAGATTTTGCAGAACTGATGACTTGCCGTTATATCAAAGCCTCTGCTACACAAGATATGTATGGGGTTGAATTTTGTGCTGTTATGAAGAATATAATAGCCATCGCATGTGGCATTACACATGGGTTAGGCTATGGTGATAACTTTCAGGCAGTTTTAGTTTCTAATGCCATGCAAGAAATACAACATTTTGTCGATACACTTTTTCCCTATTATCGCAATATGAGCGGTTCTGCCTATTTGGGAGACTTACTGGTTACTTCCTATTCACAATTTAGCCGTAATCGTATGTTTGGCAATATGATAGGACGAGGCTATAGTGTGAAGGCTGCCCAGATGGAAATGAATATGATAGCTGAAGGTTATTATGCTGTAAAAAGTATTCACGAACTCAATATACTTTACCGGATGGAAATGCCTATTGTAAGTGCCGTTTACAAAATACTCTATGAATCTCTACCTGCCCGTAAAGAAATACAAAAATTAAAAGAGCTTCTCAAATAACACTTACCATTCCCTAAGAATTGCTTATGCTATATTTTTTCCTTGAAAAATTAAATTTGTAATCGGTATATTTTTTTAAAAGAAGCTGATTATTATAGCCTTTTCACTACCAAACAAACAAATATATCGTAAGAATATCCTAAAAAACCCGCAAAAATCATTCTGAAAAGGGCATTTTAGCCGAAAAATATTTTTCCTGTGCTTGTTTGATACAAATTATTTGAATTATCTTTACAGCGTTGCAACGTTTGTTCCAACGATAAGGATATACATGGAAAGTTTTGTCGGTTTGTGTTTTACTGCAAAAATCTTACTTAACACCACTATTCCTTCAAATTAAAAAATCTATTTCTTAGAAGAAATAATAGTTTTTACAAAAACTGCAATAAAAGAGCACAATAAATATTAAAAACATAATAATTATATGCTTTTTTTAAAATCAGCTTGGTATTTTTTTTAAAGATTATTTAATTTTGGCAATTCACATTAATCCTTAATTTTGCAACTATTGAATGACAAGCCTGAATCTTGAGTTAATTCGTATCAAATCTGCAAATTGATATTTAGCTACGCCAGACTTGTTTATTTATGGCTTTTCATCCAGATAATCTCTTTTTTAATTTTTTTAACCCAATTAAAACACATCGTTTTAACCTTAAAAACAACTCCCTTATCAACAACTTAAACTAGAATTGAAGAATGAAAAACACGACCCCAAGCACCGCAAAACCTGTAGCAAAAAAAGCTGAAAACAAAGGCAGCGGAAGTGCCATCTTTGCGACAGTTGCAATCCCGGCTATTATTATCTTATGTATTTTGTTGTATAAATTTTTATTATTAAATCCTGCCAACTTTACAAATGGAGACCCAGAAAAAGGACACCCTATTGATGGTAATCTTTTAGGTACAATTGGTAAGGGAGGGTTTGTAGTACCTGTACTAATGTCATTTGGTCTAATGGTAATCGTTTTCTCTATTGAGCGTTTCCTTACTATTGCCAAAGCTACTGGTAAAGGTTCTGTACCTGCTTTTGTACGTAAAATACAAGGTCATCTTGCTGCAGACAATGTTTCTGAAGCAATCAAAGAATGTGACAAACAACAAGGTTCTGTGGGTAATGTAGTGAATGCCGTATTACATAAATATGGACAACTGCTGAATGAACCTGGTATGAATAAAGATCAGAAAGTAGTGGCTATCCAGAAAGAACTTGAAGAAGCTACAGCTCTTGAATTGCCAATGCTGGAGAAAAACCTTGTTATCATTGCAACTCTTGCTTCGGTAGCTACACTGGGTGGTCTGTTTGGTACAGTATTGGGTATGATTCGTGCATTCTCAGCTTTGGCAAATGCTGGTGCTCCTGATGCTGCAGCCCTTTCAACAGGTATTTCTGAAGCGTTAATTAATACTGCCCTTGGTATTGGTACTTCTGGGGTAGCTATTATTATGTATAACTACTTTACTACCCGTATTGACAGCTTGACTTACGCTATTGATGAAGCCGGTTTTAGTATTGCTCAGAACTTCCAGTCTAAAGTTCAGGCATAAATCTTTGAATAGCGGGCTGAAAAATAATAAATAGTTTTATGGAATTTGATACAATTCTGCATCATTTATTATAAATCAGCCTCTCTGTTTCAAAAATTACACTTTTAACCGTTAAAAAATATGTCAAAAATTAAAGTTAAACGGAAAAGCGTCTCTCTTGACATGACTGCTATGTGTGATGTGGCATTCTTGTTGCTGACGTTTTTTATGCTCACAACACAGTTTCGTGAAGATGAAGCTGTTACGGTTAATCAGCCTTCTTCGATTTCTGAAATACCTATTCCAGATTCTGACATTCTCACACTCACAGTTTCTAAAGAAGGTAAAGTTTTTTTTGGTGTAGACAGACAACCTACCCGCTCAAAAATGCTGGAGAAAATGGGAGCACAATATAAAGTTACTTTTGATGATAGAGAAAAAGCCTCTATGCAGAAAGTATCTTCGTTTGGTGTACCTATGAATCAATTAAAGCAATTCCTGAGCAAAAGCAAAGAAGAACGTGATAAGATTACGCAGCCTGGTATTCCACTTGACAGTATTGATACCAATAATGAACTGAAAGACTGGATACATAGTGCAAGGATAGCCAATCAGGAAGTTTCAGGAAAATCACTCCGTATTGCTATAAAGGGAGATGAAGAAGCTAATGCTCCTGTTGTAAAATTGATTATCAGCACTTTACAAAAGCAGGAAATCAATAAATTTAATTTCATTACGGATGCTGAAACACCTCCTGCAGGACTGACTAACCGTAAATCTCATTTTTAAGATATAATTTAATCACTTTAAAAACGCTCTAATACTATGGCAGAAGTAGACACCGGGGGGGGGAAAGGCGGAAAAGGTAAAAGCAAGAAAGTCTCTACCAAAATAGATATGACCCCCATGGTAGATTTAGGGTTTTTATTGATTACATTTTTTATGCTTGCTACTACTTTCAGTAAGCCCAAAACTATGGAAATCAATATGCCGGATAAACCCAAGGATAAGGACGAAAAACCTCCAGAACTAAAGGAATCCAATGCTTTTACTGTTTTGGTTGGCGATAAAGACAAGATATATTACTACTCAGGTATAAAAGAACCAGAAGTAAATGTTACAAATTTTGATGCTGATAAGGGCATTAGAAAAGAACTTTTGAAGAAAAAATCAAACCCTGATATAGTAATCATTATCAAGTTTTCTGAAAAAGCCAAGTACAGAAATATAGTAGATATTCTGGATGAGATGGCTATTACTGGTATGAAACGATATGCTATCGTTGATTTTACTAAAGATGACCAAGCCCTCATTGACAAAGAAGATGAGAAAGCTGGAAAACAATAATAGTTGTAATTATCTATATACTATAATTTTTTAGCTTTAATTATGGAATTGTAACTGTTTTTGCATCATACATATAGAACATTAAAATTTTTACATGTATGGCAGAAATTGCAGAAAATTCCAAGTCTGATAAGGGTAGGACACACAAGGTTTCCACCCGAATAGATATGACCCCCATGGTAGATTTAGGGTTTTTATTGATTACATTTTTTATGCTTGCTACTACTTTCAGTAAGCCCAAAACTATGGAAATCAATATGCCTTTTGAAGCCGTAAAAACAAAACCGATACCAAACAAAAATGCAGTAACGGTTATATTGGGGGAAAATGATAAAGTATACTATTTTTTCGGGTTACCGGAAATTAATAAAGTAAAGAGAACTGATTTCTCGAAAGATGGACTTCGAAAAGTACTTGCCGAAAGAATCAAAACAAACGCTGATACTTTCGTTATTATTAAAGTAAGTGATACATCGAAGTATAAAAATCTGGTAGATGTAATAGATGAAATGGCAATTACCAATAATAAAAGATATGCCATTGCAGATTTTACAGAAGCCGACAGATTATTTATCACTCAGGCAACGAATAATTAAAATTGTTGTCTGAAAACTAAACTAAACATTAAACTCCAAAAACTATGCAGCCGACCAAATTAGTTATTACGGCGAATACATCGATGGATGACATAGTGTTTGCTAATCGTAATAAAGCTTACGGAGCATATTACCTTCGTAAGATTTACGACAACCACATTGCACGTTCATTGATTATTGGGAGTCTTTTTGCTATAGTAGCTCTTTCTACCCCTATAATTGCCAAGCTTCTTGAAGGTCTTGGTGAAAAAGAGGATAAATTTGTAATGAAAGAGGTAACGCTGGAGCCCCCGCCACCCATAGACCCGAATGAACCACCACCACCACCACCACCAGAAATCCCACCACCACCTAGAGTTGACATGGTACGGTTTCTTCCTCCGGAAATTAAGCCGGATAATGAGGTGAAAGAAGAAGAACCCCCCCCAACACAGGATGAACTGAAAGAAGCTACCCCAAGTGATGTAACTGTAAAAGGAGATCCTAATGCAGCTGATGTCATTCCGGATGTGGTAGTGGATGAGAAAAAAGAAGAAGTTGAGGAGAAAAAAGATGAAATCTTTACGGCAGTAGAGATTCCTCCAACTCCTCAGGGTGGTATGGCAGGATTTACAAAGTACTTACAAAAAACCCTCCAATATCCTAAAGCTGCTCAAAGAGCTAATATCGGAGGCAAGGTGTTTGTACAATTTGTAGTAAGTGAAACCGGTCATATCAGTAATGTGAGTGTAATCAAAGGTATTGGATTTGGTTGTGATGAGGAAGCCATACGTGTAGTATCGCAAGCCCCTCCCTGGAATCCGGGAAAACAAGGTGGTAGAGCTGTAAAAGTAAGATATACACTTCCTATTGCCTTTACACTCCAACAATAATAATGCTGCCCTACATGTAAAAATAAAAAACCACAGAAATGCATTTCTGTGGTTTTTTATTGGGTATTACCCGGGAAAAAACAATTTTTTCATTTAAAAAGAATACTTTTGTATAAGATTTGCTTTACATAATCTTAGTTTGAAAAATTTATAAAACCCTGTTTCAATATGCAACGCAGAGAATTTTTGAAAAATGCCGGAGCCTTGGCTGCTTCTGCTTTTATGCTTCCTCAGTTTTCAGAAGCTAAAACTTTGAAAAAGTTTGGTCTTCAGTTATATAGCCTTCGGGACGTAATAGCTCAGGATACACAAAATGTTTTGAAGCAAATAGCTTCTGCCGGTTATAAAGAATTAGAGGCTTATGGCATTGATAGTGGAAAATTCTTTGGTGTTTCTGGAAAAGAATTCAAGAAAATGTGTGATGATTTAGGTATGAAAGTAGTAGGTTCTCATGCCATGCCAGGCAGACTTGCCGATAAAGATGTAAAGAACATTGACGAATTTGCTCCAAAGTGGAAAAAATCGGTAGAGGTAGCCTTGGAAGGCGGGCTTAAATACATTACACAACCCTGGCTTGAAGAAAACTACCGAAAATCAGCTGATGAGATAAAAAAGACAGCTGAAAGCCTTAATAAACTTGGTGAATATGCCAAAAGTCAGGGACTGGAATTTAGTTACCATAACCATGATTTTGAATTTGCAGAATTAGATGGTCAACCTATCTACGACATCATGCTAAAAAACACAGATGCTAAGATTGTTAAATTTGAAATGGATCTATTCTGGGTATACTATGCCGGTAAAGACCCTGTAGCATATTTTAATAAATATCCCGGACGTTTCCACGCTTTCCATATCAAGGATATGAGCAAAACCGAGAAAAAAGTAAATGCTGATGTTGGTACGGGTGCTATTGATTTTGTTTCATTATTAAAAAATTCAGGTAAATCTGGTGTTAAATATTTTCATGTAGAACAGGAAACTGGTTATAATCCTGACTCTGTTACGAGTGCAAAAAATTCAGCAGCTTACCTAAAAACTATTACTTTCTAAATATAAGTTGATAGACTGTCATAAAATTGGATACAATTCTTATGACAGTTTATTACCTTTTATCCGGTAATTTATCCATTCTCCCTTACTGTTCTTTCGGACACTATTTTTGAATTATATATTAGAGTAAAATAAAATTAACTGTTTCTCAAAAAACACATTTCGATGAAAAAAACTATTTTATTGGCACTTGTGCTGGTATTTTCTATATCAGTATTTGCACAAAATGACCCTACCCCTCAGCAAATTGTTGAAAATTACATCAAAGCTATAGGCGGCAAAACAAAACTGGAAAGTATAAAAGATATTGCTATTTCTACTACTGGTAATATGCAGGGAGCCGATATTGCTCAGAATGTTCAGCATAAAATGCCCGGTAAATTTAAAATGACCATGAATATTACAGGTATGGGAGAAATGGTAAATGTAACTTCCGATGGTCAGAAAATTACCCTTAACATGATGGGACAAAATAAAGTGATTGAATCAGGACCGGAATTAGAAGCAATGAAATCACAAAATTCTCTATTTGCTGAGTTGGGCTATCTAAACGCTAAGGTACCCATGACTTTGGCTGGTAAAGAAACTATCAATGGCAGCCCTGCCTATAAAATAGATTTTACTATAGGTTCTAATCATATTATTAGTTTCTATGATGTAAAATCTGGATTGAAAGTTAGACAGGTTATGCCGGGAATGCAGGGAGAGAGTCAAACTGTAGATTTAAGTGATTATAAAGAGGTAGGTGGTGTTAAATTCCCTTATGTTACAACAGTTGCTACCCCTATGGGTGAACTCAGAATGGAAACAAAATCTATAGATATTAACAAAGGTATCGCAGATGATGTGTTTAGTACCAAATAAAATTTCTATCTCATAAAAAAGCCCTGCTATTTATTATTAGCAGGGCTTTTTTATTTCCACTTCTTTTTCGTTATTTATGTCCTAAGAAGCTAATACCAATTTAAAAATTGTGTTGTGGGACTTGGCAAGTCTTGAGAGGTATTTTATGAATTGAGATGGTTTCTCAAGACTTACCAAGTCTTTTACCCATTCTATTTTTTAAAATCGGTATAATATAGATTTTATGAATTACTTTAAAATAATGTTTGTACTGCTTTCAGCCATTGTTTCTCTGCAAATGGTAGCACAAGCCCCATACCCACTCTTTGAAGCAGATAATGCTAATATAAGTTATACAGGAAGAATTGATTTCTCTAATCCTAAAAAGCCTAAATTCTGGCAACCCGGTGTATATATAGAAGTTCGTTTTAAAGGAACTTTTTGTGAAGTAGTGATAAATGATGAGGTATTATGGGGTAAGAATCATAATTACATAGAAATCGTAATAGATGGCACACAATTAAGACGTATTCAGTTAACAGACAAAGAAAACCACATAAAAGTTGCCGAAAATCTGCCTGAGGGTCAACATACCATTCTAATTTGTAAAAATACTGAAGCAGGTATCGGCTATCTGGAGTTTATCGGCTTTCGTTGCGAAAAACTACTGCCCCCCTCAAAAAAACCTGTTCACAAAATAGAATTTTTTGGCGACTCAATCACCTGCGGAACAGGTAGTGATCTTTCGGAAATAGCCTGTGACAAACGAGAATGGTATGACCAGCACAATGCTTATCTTTCTTATGGACCACTAACAGCCCGCTCATCAAATTCGCAATGGCATTTGTCTTCAGTTTCTGGAATTGGTATGATTCATAGTTGCTGTGATATGAAAATTACGATGCCAGATGTAGCCGACAAAATAGATATGAGAGAAAATAAGCTGACTTGGGATTTTAATCGATATATACCAGATATAGTTACTATTTGTCTCGGACAAAATGACGGGTCACAAGACTCTGTAGCTTTTTGCAGTGCTTATATAAAATTTATCGAAACTATCAGGAGTCATTCTCCCAAAGCAAACATTGTTTGTATTACCAGTCCGATGGCAGATACCAGGCTCACGGGTATGATGAAAAATTATCTGACTGGTGTTCAAAATTACCTGAGAAAGAAAGGAGATAAAAAAATATCCACTTTCTTCTTTTCCAGAAGCTATAACAAAGGCTGTGGTGGTCATCCTGATTTGACTGATCATCAGCTTATTGCAAACGAACTTACTACTTTTCTTAAGAAAACTTTTCGCTGGTAAAATATTTATTTCACGAGTTGCTTCAGCTTAAATCGAATTACCTCGATAGCTTCTTTTTGCCGGGAGATTATCACATACATATAGTCTTTCTGAATTATGGTATATGGATACCCATATTGCCCACCTTTCCAAAGACCTTCTTTTTTCAGTGTATAAGGTTCATCAGCAATGATGTAATGCTTATCAAAAAATTTACCATCTTCCGAAATAGAAATTACCAGAGGTGTGCGAGCATAATGATGCAATGTATCCGGAATGCCTACATAATAAAAACGCTTATCAGGCAATCTGCCAAAATGAAATTTGCTGTCGTTGTCCGAAAAATTAGTTTCTACAGGAGATGACCACGTTTTGCCGTTATCATTGCTTTCAGTAAGCCACAGCTTTCCTTTCCAGCCTTTGCCTGTTACCCTTAGCAAACTATGAATAATGCCATCATCTGTTTGATAAAATGAGCCTTCACACAAAGGCGGTAAATTATTTTTGGCTGCCGGGGCATAAAAAGTAGCAGGATTGTCTTCTTGAAAAATTGATTCAGGGTAAAAACTACTCATTTGCCAGCCAGAAAGCCCTCTATAATCATCTGTATAAGGAAAAGTAAAATTCCCAGAGGTAATTAGCCTGCCTGAAGCTGTTTTCTGAGGTCCAAGATTAGCATTTACGGGCATGTGGGTATCTATCGCCTTACTCCATTTTTTGCCATCTGTTGTAAAAGTTGCCCAAAGGTGTGTATGTGTTTTATGAGGAGAATACTCACCATAATAAGTCACCAATGTATCATTAAACTGATGAAAACCGGCTGCTGTCAATACATTTAACGTATCGCCATTGTATAACGTGGGCTGTGCAAGGGTTTGTGGTTTTGACCAGTGAACAAAATCTTTTGATACAGAAAAAACTACTTTTTGTCCGGGCTTGTCTTCGTCTTTATAGCCATTTGACCAAATAGCTATAAACTGTTTTTTAAAATAGGTAATGTACGGATGATGTGAATAGAGCCAGGCAGTATCAGGTATATAAATCATACTTCTTTCTATTTTAAGGTGTTTTAGTCCTTTTTCAGAAGAGTAGTTATTTTTGATGCCAGCATTCTGGGCATAGCTGACAATAGAAACTAAAACAAAAAATACTGTTGCCAGCAATGTCCTTTTAAAAATAATATTCATAAACTTTTTAATCTCTGGTAATAACTGTTAGTTCGGCAATGGTAAAGCCTGTTTCAGAAGGAGTAGCAGTCTGTATAGATTCAAATCTGACAAAGCGGGCTTTCCTGGCAGCAAATACTGCTTTTTGTCGGATAGGATTATTTATAATATTAGCAAAAGTGGCTTTTTCTATCACTTTATCCCACTTTTTGCCATCTTCACTGACATAAAAATTGTATTCATAAATAATTCCGTTCTTTTTACCGTCTTGTCGGGGCAGGTAAGTAAATCCATTCAAAGTGATTATTTCTCCCAAATCAAGTGTGATTTCATTGGTTTGCTTGTTTATCCAGAATGTCTCTGTGTTTCCGTCAATAGCAGTATTATCTTCTGCATTATTCACTACCTTCCATTTTGCAGCACAAATATCAAAGGATTCAGAAATGGTAGTACTACTTTTCTGCATTTCATTTACAAAAGCTTTTGCCTTGATGATACCTCCCAACGGAAGAGAAAAAGCGGCTGTATATCTGGGGCTTCCATTGGTAGGCTCACTACCATCTATCGTATAAGTAATCACAGGGTCGGTTGTTTTTTCACAAACAATACTCACTAAGCCATCTTTATTACGATTAATTTTAGGCTCTGCTATTAATTCCAGCGTTTTATAAATTTCAATATTTGAAAGTATCGGGCAGGCTTTTGAAGATTCTATATTAATTCTGATTTTGTCAGTAGTAATTAATGGAAAGCGAAGTATTCGGGTATTGCCAATAGTAGTACCAGCGGCAAGGGGCTGATACCTTGTCCCATCCCACTTTTCTACAGAAAACTTCTTAATTCGCTGACCTAAAGCAATGTATTCCTGAAGCAAAATACAATTCAATGGGGTTGGCTTCTCCAAATCTACTTCTAATGAAGCCTGAGTGATGGCATCATCGGTTGTCCAGTATGTTTCTGGCTTGCCATCAAGCAGGTTATCGGCTGTGTATTTTTTGTCATTGCCACGCAAATTGGTAGCTGTAATCTTCTTATGTAAAGCCAGATTTTTAGCAAAAGACTCCTTGAGATAGTCTTTAAGGGCAATCAATTGGGTAGAATCATTTTCGTGTACCAGTCCTCTTCGGTCAACCGGAATATTAAGAAGTAAATTTGCTCCTCTGCCCACAGCATTATAATAAATAGTAGCCAAATGAGGCAGTGATTTTACCCGATTATCTTCACTGGCATGATAATACCAGCCGGGTCTTATAGAAACATCTACTTCAGCAGGCAGCCAGTGAGTGCCATCTTCATGTCCGGGCGTAAGTTCCCAGTATTGAGGATAGCCTGGATAAACTTTATCACGATTCAGGGTATTCCAGTTGGTTTCGCCGGCATAACCCTCTTCATTTCCTACCCATCGTACATCTGGTCCACCATCACTAAAAATAACTGCTTTGGGTTGGTATTTTCTGACAGTTTCTACAAAACCTTTCCAGTCATATACTTGTTTTTTACCGTTTGGACCTTCCCCATTTGCCCCGTCAAACCATACCTCAAAAACTTCTCCATAATTGGTCAAAACTTCTTTCAATGTATTTTTAAAAACTTCATTATAGGCTGGAGTGCCATAATCTGGATGATTTCTGTCCCAGGGAGAAAGATAAACTCCAAACTTTAGTCCATATTCTTTACAGGCAGCCGATAAGTCTTTTAATACATCACCTTTACCATTACGCCACTTGCTGTACTTTACAGAATGTTTGGTGTAAGCTGATGGAAACAAACAAAAACCATCATGGTGCTTGGCTGTAATAATAATTCCTTTCATGCCTGCTTGTTTACAAATTCTTGCCCATTGCCTGCAATCCAGTTGAGTTGGGTTAAAACTATCTGGCGATTCAGTACCATGCCCCCATTCAAAATCTGTAAAAGTGTTCATATTGAAATGAACAAAAGCATAATATTTCATTTCGTGCCACCGCAACTGATTGGCAGACGGAGTTGCTCCAAAAGGCTTGGGGGGTGAAATGATTGAAGAAAGTCCCAAGCTCAAAAAGAGTACAGGAATTACCAGATATTTCATGTATTAATTATTTTATGGTTGAATTGCTCAATGGTTGTTTATCAACAGTATAATCACAAATCAATCCAGCAATTCTATTATTTGAATATTTTGAAAGCTAAAGCCGGATAACTGGCATGACTTTTAAGAAAGCTATCTGGTAAAAATACAGTTGTGTGAGTTCCTTCTGTTTTCCATTTTACAGCTTTACCATCGGCAAGCAACACGATTTTGCTGCCTTTGGCAGGAACATTGCCTTCCCAGGTGATACTTGCCGGAATTTTTTGGTTTTCAGGTAATCGAACCAACGCATACAATTCACCATTTTTTCCTTTTGTAAAGAATGTTTCTTTGTCACGGTAAGTATCTGCAACCCGTGTACTATAAATGGCTTCACCATTTACTTTCAGCCACCCTCCTATCTCCTCCAGTCTGCCAATTACCTGTTGATTCAGCGTTCCATCTGGATTAGGACCAATGCCCAACAGCAGATTGCCACCTTTTGCCACTACTTCTATCAGGTTATGAACGACTTTAGCAGCAGATTTATAATTGTCATTCGCCACATAGCCCCAGGCTCCTCCCAAAGTAATACAACTTTCCCAAGGGTCAGCTGATTTGTCAGCCGGGATGCTTTGTTCGGGAGTGCGGTAGTTTTCGTAAGTTCCATGAACGGTTCTGTCCACAATCAGTAAGCCGGGCTGTTTTTCGCGAGCCATATTAGCTATTTTAGGCATATCAATATCCTGACTCCATGCAGGAATAGCTGCTCCCCATGCTCTTACTTCATCAGTTACTGTTTCCAGAGGTCTTACCCAGCCTCCATCTAACCAAAGAATGTCTATTTTTCCGTAATCATTCATCAACTCTCCAATCTGATTGTAGGTATATTCTTTAAATTTGTTCCAACGCCACGGATTTTTACGAATATCATAGTTGTTATTCCGGTCAGGTGTGGCATAACGACTCCACCAATAATACTGAGAATGCCAGTCAGGCTTAGAAAAATAAGCTCCTATCATCAGATTTTCTTTTCGGAAAGCCTCAAATACATATTTGGCTACATTAGCTCTGGGATTACTTGCAAAAGGTCCGTTTGTTATTTTAAAATCAGACTGTTTTGTGTCGAACATGGCAAAACCATCGTGGTGCTTTGTGGTAAAAACAAGATATTTCATACCGGCACTTCTGGCTGCTTTTGCCCACTGTTCAGGATTAAAGTTTACCGGATTAAATTGTTTATTCAATCCCCAATACCATTTTTTGTAGTCTTCATAAGCAAGAGTACTATCCCGGTTTATCCAGTCTTCTGAGCACAACTCCCATGATTCGATAATTCCGGGAACAGCATACAAACCCCAGTGTATGATTATACCAAATTTCTGGTCTCTCCAGGTTTCCAGCTTGGTTTGTACCAACGGGTCTTTGGGATACTCATAAGCGTGAGATTCAGGATGAACGTTTCCTTGTGCAAACCCTTGTGAAGCACTGATAAAAAATAGAAAAAAGATAAAAAATCTGAGGTTTGAGTGTAATATCATATCAATTGGTTTGAGTAATTATTTTGACATAGAAAAAGGGAAAGTACCACTTTCTGTTCCTCGTTGTGTATTAGGCTGGGCAGACATTTCAAAACTCATTTTTCCACCTTTAAGTAGCTCTGTGTAGCTTATCCAGTTGTTATTCAAAGATTTTTCATTCCAGGTTGCTGATTTTATGTAGCGTTTTTCAGCACTATTGGCAGGTGCTTCTATTACAAATATTTTACCATTTTCGAGTTTTAAGGTAATTTTTTTGAAGAGTGGGGTCCCCAATACATACTGGTCAGAGCCCGGGCAAACCGGATAAAATCCCATAGCTGAAAAAATATACCAAGCAGAAGTTTGACCATTGTCTTCATCCCCGCAATACCCATCCGGAGTAGCCGAATACAGCCTGTTCATCACTTCTCTAATCCAGTATTGTGTTTTCCAGGGCTGACCAGCATAGTTATACAAATAAATCATGTGCTGAATAGGCTGATTGCCATGAGCATAGTTTCCCATGTTCATAATCTGCATTTCCCTGATTTCGTGTATGACAAAACCATAGTAAGATTCATCAAAAACCGGTGGCAGGGTAAATACAGAATCCAGCATGGTGGTAAATTCTTTCTTACCCCCCATCAGGTTTATCAAGCCCTGCACATCATGAAAAACACTCCAGGTATAATGCCAGCTATTGCCTTCCGTAAAAGCATCTCCCCACTTAAATGGATTAAAAGGGGTCTGAAAAGTGCCGTTCTCATTTTTACCCCGCATAAGTTTGGTAGAGGGGTCAAACAGATTTTTGTAATTTGAGGCATTTTCCTTAAATCTTGCCAGTTCTTCTTCAGGGCGTTTCAGGGCTTTACCTAATTCATAAATACAGTAATCGGCATAGGCATATTCAAGGGTACGGGCAGCATTTTCATTGATTTTAACGTCATAAGGAACATAGCCAAGTTTGTTATAATAGTCAGCTCCTTTGCGTCCTACTGAAGTCAATGGGCCTTCGTGAGAGGCATTTTTGAGCATACCTTCATACAATGTGTTAATGTCATATCCACGCAGTCCTTTGAGATAAGCATCGGCAATAATAGAAGCAGAATTAGAACCTATCATGCAATCACGGTGTCCGGGGCTTTGCCATTCTGGCAGCCAGCCACTTTCTTTATAGGCATTTACTAATCCTTCCTGAATGTGTGTATTAAGTGTAGGTTGTGTGAGGTTAAAAAGTGGAAAAACTGCTCTAAAAGTATCCCAAAAGCCATTGTCTGTAAACATATAGCCGGGCAAAACCTGACCATTGTATGGACTATAGTGCACAGTTTTCCCAGTGACATCTGTTTCATAAAACTTGCGTGGGAAAAGCATGGTACGATACAGACATGAGTAAAAAGTTTTTAACTGCTCTTCTGTTCCACCTTCTGCTTTTATTTTGCTAAATTCTGTTTCCCAGGCATTTTTTGCTTTTTGCTTTACAGTCTCAAAATTGTCTTTTCCTATTTCTTTCAGATTTAATTCTGCCTGCTCAAAGCTGATAAACGAGGAGGCTACTCTGGCATATATTTTCTCTCCTTTGAGTGTTTTAAAGCCAATTACAGCCCCAGTATGTTCATCCTGTAATTCAAGCAAGTCGTTTACAGGCTTTTTGCTTTTAAATACTTTACTAAAAGCAAATGGCTTGCTGAAATAAATGACAAAATAGCTTTTGAAATTGGCAGGTACTCCACCACTGTTTTTAGTAGTATAGCCGATTATTTTATTTTCTGCAGGAATAATTTTGATGTAAGAACCTTTGTCTAAAGCATCTATGATTACAGATGAACTATCGGTTTTTGGGAAAGTAAAACAAAAAAATGCAGCCCGGTCAGTTGGTGTAATTTCAGTTGTTATATCATGGTCTGCCAGATACACGCTGTAATAATAGGGTCGGGCTGTTTCAGATTTGTGGGAAAACCAGCTTGCTCTTTTGTCTTCGTCAAATACCATTTTACGAGTTACAGGCATTATAGCAAACTGACCATAATCGTTAATCCAGGGACTTGGCTGATGTGTTTGCTTGAAACCCCGAATTCTATCAGCATTGTAAGTATAAGCCCAGCCATCACCCATTTTGCCAGTCTGAGGCATCCAACAATTCATTCCCCAAGGAACAGAAATAGAAGGATAGGTATTGCCTGTTGATAAATCTGGTTTTGACTGAGTTCCCATTAAAGGATTTACATAATCTGCCAAATTCACATTCTGAGCAAAAAGCATCTGAAAAGCAGGCAAAACTATTGCCAATAACGCAATATATTTTTTAAGGTATATTTTAGTTTTATTTAACATGGCGGCAATACTATAAATTGATTTAATTAAGCGAAGTCGTAAACTTACAATAATGATTCTGATATGGTAAAGTTATTTACGCCATTTAACATCCTTCATTCTCAGTAAGATAATGTCAAAAAGTTAGATTATTCTACTCTTTGAGCATCTACATTCCATCCATATACTTCTACTACTTTTTTCGTATTGGCTTCACTTTCAGGATATTCTACTAAAATAGTTTTGCTTTCGCCGGGCAAAACAGACACATAATTATCAGAGAAAAATGCCGGCAGAATACGTTGTCCTGTTGTTGTATTTATCAAAGCAATTCTGTTAAAAAAGGCAACCGGATTATTTTTGTCATTAGTCAATGTTACTTCTGTTTTGCCTTTACCTGTCTGACGGGTTTGTATTTGTAAAGTAGCTTTTTTCATCTGTTGTAAACCCTTGTAAATTCCATCAGTTCCCGGCAACCAATACAGATTTTCACTGATTATGGATTTATCTTCCCGCAATAATCGTAATGAAACAAAAGCTCCTTCGTTTAGCTTTAAAGCTTTAAGAAACTGATTCATAGAAAAATATTTCCTGACAGTTGACGGTCCAATCTCGTTAAATACCTGCGTATAAAGTGTGTCTTTGCCTGCCATTGTATAAACTTTGGCTTCAAGCATCATATTGCGATGAGTAATAAAAGTATTGTTCATGACCATCACCATACTATCAGCCGGACTCATCATAATGTGTAGAGGTTCACTGCCTTTTCGCAAGCCATACAGACAGGCATTTACATCAAGATAGTAATCATACATTTGTCCTCGTAGGGCAGTCCACGGATTTTGGGTTTTCCAGATTATAAAGCCTGTGTACCAATCCCATACATGAGATGAGAAGCCTTCTGCCAGCCCCCGGTATTGGTCATAATTTACTAACTGGGCTTTCATGGCAAAATCTTTGGCATCTTTTGCTCTGCCATAGGGGTTTATATACTGGTCGTAGCCAATGTATTTATGATAATCCCAAACGCTATCAAGAGATTCTTTATATTGGGGAGCTATCAGGTTTTCAGCAGGAATAAATCTTTGCAGAGAAACAAAATCTCCTGTTCCTACCGAACCTACTTCGGAATTATAAGGGAATGTTTTAAAATTCCAGAAAGTTTTAATATCCTGAATGCCATACGGACCATCGCCATTGCCTCCAAGTATGTTAAAAGACATACTATCAGAATTAGAATAATCAAAGAAATAGCGTGTACCATCCAGTTTTGGTAATATAGAATCCCGCAAAGGTAAAAGAATATCGTCAGGTGGTGTTATTTCATTTCCTCCACACCAGAAACCAAGAGAAGGGTGATTTCTGATAAGCTTTATCTGGTCAGTAGCTGCCTCAAGAGCCAGTTTGTGATTATCAGGGTATTTCCGGCGAACCCACTGGTCTTCTTTTTTCATGGGGTCAAGCCAGCGTCCATTGCAATCTCCACTAAACCAAAAATCCTGAAAAACCAGCAGACCATACTTATCACAGGCATTATAAAACTCAGGTCTTTCGGTAATTGCCCCACCCCAGATACGGATAAGATTGAGATTCATATCCTTATGAAAACGGATTTCAGCATCATATCGTTCTTCGCTGAAACGCAGCATTGCATCCGAAATAATCCAGTTTCCACCTTTAATGAAGATTTTTTGCCCATTTACCCACGCCTGCATACTTCCAGTGTGGCTGTTCCATGTATTTTCTATTTGTCTTACGCCTACTTTTATTGGCTCTTCATCTACCAACTGACCTGAAAGAGTAACAAACTGTAATGACAAATTATATAAATGTTGTGAGCCATATCCGTTAGGCCACCAGAGTTTTGGGTTTTGCAAAGTAAAATCAGGCAATTGTACTTCTATAACCGTTTTTGGCAGGAGAGTTACCTGTTTTTTAATGGTTTTGCCATCTAGCTGGTATTGCAAAAATCCTGTAACAGGTTGAGAGGAAGGATTATCTAATTCGGCGGAAACTTTAATAACAGCAGGTGATTGTATTTTACTTTCCGGCATTCTCTTACCCGGAACAAGTGTAACAATATGTGGATTCTGTAAATTAACACCTTTTGTCTTTTCAATAGTCACCTTATCCCAAATACCTGTATTACGGTCACGAATTGGCTGAATCCAGTCCCAGCCTGCTGTATATTGGGTTGTAAGTCCTTTGGCAATAGTACCATCTCCTCCCTGTCCACCATTAGGATTACCTACCACATCTGGTGGAAATACAATTACAGCCAAACGGTTGTTGCCATCTTTGGCTAATAATGAGGTAATATTGTATTGCTGACGCAGGTGCATGCCTTCATGGGTTTTAGTATTTACCTTTTTGCCATTCAGAAAAATTTCACATTTATAATTAATACCTCTGAATTGTAGCCAAACCTGCTCTCCACTTGTAACTGTCTCTTTAAAATCTTTTACAAACCAATACGTGTAATAAGCATTTCCTGTGAAATAAATGTCGGGAATTTGTTTGTTGTTCATCCCATAAAATGGGTCAGGCACTTTTTTGTTATTCAGGAGTGTGGTTAATACAGTACCCGGAACAGTAGCCGGTAGCCAATCTCTAACATTAAAAGAGGGCTGAGAAATATCTTCACCTTTCACAGATAGTTCTTTGATATTTTTGCAATGCCAGCCCGTATTCAATTCATACTTTTGCTGGGCAGAAAGCTGGCAAAATGCCAGAAGTGTAATAAGCAGGAGTGTTGTTTGTTTCATTTAAAAAAGAAAATAAGCTTTTAATATAACCCTTCGGGTTGTGTTACATGCTGGTGGTTACTTATTTACCCTTTCTAACCCGAAGGGTAGTGTTCATACTATACTATCTAAGGGTAAAGTCTCTTTATTGATAAGCCGGTATTCCGGCTGTTTGTAAAACTTTAATAATTCCTTTTCCTATACGCCTGCCCTGTTCCTGCCCACTTTCAATGGCATCTCTGTAATGAATTCCGCCATATAATCGTGAAACAGCAGCCTCTGCTGCTGCTGCTCTGAATGATTTAAAATTACGAGGGTTTAGCTCAAACATCACCTCTGTATCATCAGTGTATGCAAAATTTTCTCCTAACAAATAAGACAATACCTCAGCTGATGCTGTAGAAATCACACTATGTCCACTGGTATATTCAGGAAAAGGGGGCGTTTGTAACAATGGAGTCCATTTGGCATCTATGTAGCGGTTGATGTAAGTTTCAGGTCTGATTCGATTGCTCCGATATTTTTCATCCCAGCAACTGATAAAAGCATCCATCAGCGTAAAGGCTGTCAATGCCTGCACCTGAATACTTTTATCAAAATCCAGTCTGGCTTTCCGGCAGGCTACTGCTGCAATATTCATCCAATGCCCCCCCGGACTTATTTTCTTAAAACCTAATGACATGTGTCCTGCTGTTGCCAGCACAAATGGATTGCAATCCCAAAAAGCAGCAATGGTTAACTGTTCGGGAGTCATTTTTTTAGAAACATCATACACTTCTTTAGCCAAAGCATAAAACTTACTATCCGTTTCCCGGCTAAATTCAGTGGGTCTTACTGGTACAAACTGATTGCAAGAGTCTATTAGTAATGGTCTTATTATACGCCAGTTAGGTTCTACAGCTTCCATGTAGGCAGGTGGCGTAGGATACCAAAAGCCTTCACCACTGACCGGGGTATATCGAATCAGAGTGCTGAGTTTGCTATAATTGTCTGTTCTGGAGAAAGTAATAACATGAGAACTAACCTCTTCTGCTACTTTAATAGAGTTGTTAATGATTTCGGGAGATAGCTTTAGCTTTTTAAACCATTCAAGCATTTTTTTTTCTTCTTCCTCCATTCTGTAGCCCGATGGCAAAATCAACTCTCCGGTCTTAATAATACTCCACAAAGCTGCCACCTGATAATTGTATTTATCTTTTGAAATACTGATAGTAGCTGTTTTATAACTTCTGATAATTTTTGTGGGACTTTGGAACGATTCTTTATTTTGACTCACAATGTCATAAGCCCCCAGCATGCCATAGGCATAAAATCTGGCAGCTGCCGGTGGATTTACCACATCATGCATCATTATCATAGACAACGAAAAAACAGAAGGTTGTATCCTATCAGTAAAATTTTCCTTACTTTTCTGTGCAAAGACTAACCGACCAATAAATAATAAAACAATTGTTAATCTTTTCATTTTTTATTTTGCCTGTAAAACTCCAGCGAGCCATCCGCTACACCTGCTACAATATATTTTTCACCCTTGATTGTTATGATTTCTGATGATTTTATATCACCAGCTATACAAATACCAGATTTTGATTGATTTATATATTCAAAATTACCTTTACCATCTCCCTTCAATAAGCATCCATAGCCGGCATCGATACTGCCAATTTTCAGGCGATTATCTGAGTGATTGCCTAATAAAATCAGGTCTGTATTGCCATCATTTGTAAAATCAGTGGCTATTATTTTTGTAACTACCGAAAACTGAGCCTCTACTGGCAGAGGTATTAAATTAAATTTCCCATTTTTATTTAAAAAACAGACTGTTCGGGCTTCTGTAGCTATTAGCTTGCCTGCTTTAGACAGAGGCTCTGCACCAACTATTGTCTGCATGGTAGCAGTGCTGTAGTCTTTGTAAGAAGTAAATTTCTTACGCATGGCATACATTTGCTCATTGAGTTCATCCCGACTCACAAAAGGGTAACTTGTTCCCTGAATGTAAAAATTCAGAAAAGGGTCAATAGAGCCATTTCCATCAAAATCAGCGTAGTAAAGTTCGGCAGGCTGTTTTTCAGTGAATTTGAGTTGTGTATTCTGACCAATATTACCAGCTATTATGTCTTCATTCCCATCGTTATCAATATCTGACAAACTCAGGCTAAACCACATTCCGGTTTTCAATCCATCAAAATATTGTGTTGTTTTATCTACAAATCCTTCTTTGGAATTCATAAAAACCATGACAGGCATCAATTCTCCACAAAGTATCAAATCTTTTCTTCCGTCTTTATCTATGTCCAGCCATTGTGCATCTGTAACCATACCGATTTTGTCAAAAGGAATTTCTGCTACTTTAAACTTTCCATTCCCATTATTGACCAAAAGATAACTTTGAGGAGCAACAGGATATTTGCCAGGTACAACTCTGCCTCCCACAAACACATCTATATCGCCATCTTTATCAAAATCACAGGGTCTTATACAGCTTTTTGCAGAGGCACTTACATTTGGTAAGCCCACCGGAAAAAACTGAAAACCACCTTTCCCATCGTTCAGGTATAATTCATCCTGCAAATCACTGGTTCCTGTTTCAAAAAGATGATACCCACCTCTGGCAACGTATAAATCCGGAAAATTATCACCATTGGCATCAAAGAAAGTTGCTGCTGCTACGTTTCCTTTTTTGTTGTTTGACAACACAACGTTCTCCTGAAAACCACCCTCTTTTTGTTGAATAAAAACTTTGCCTGGTTGCTGTGCATCACCGCTTATATACAAATCTTCTAAACCATCTTTATTTACATCTGCTTTCGCTATCACAGGCAATGTAGATGAATACATAAATTGCATAAGCAACTGACGCTTAAAATCATTAACTGCTACATTTTCAGTTTTATAATTGATGATATTGTTTGCTTTAACAAAAATTGGAGCCTGTGTAGTTGAAGTTGCTAACGGATGGGAATCTTTGTAAGCTATTGTAAGTTGTTGGTTAGCAGCAATATTTACAACTAGTTGTTGTGAATTATCGGGCCAGATAATTTTAATTGAATCTACTTCTGTAGCTTTTCCCAAACCAAAATTAACTGTGACAGGCAAGCACGAAAGATAACCTCTATTGGGATTTACTTCCTGATATTGTATTTTATTTCCTTTATAGAGATAAATTTTTGAACCTACGGCACTGATATTCGGCTTTTTGTATTGTAAATGCAATGAAAGATAATTGCCAGATTTTGTTTCGGTAGTCATATTTTTATAGACTGCTACTGGCTGATTAATGTGACTAAAAACTAAATCCAAGTCACCATCATTATCTAAATCCACATAAACTGCCCCACTCGAAATACCTGATTCAGTAATTCCCCACTCATTTTGCACATTGGCAAAAGTAAGATTACCATTATTCTTAAAAATATAATTGGTAAGTGTTGTGGAAGGCATTGCACCAATTAAATCCATAAGCAATACTGGTTCCCGGTCTATTGCCTTTTTTACTTTATAATCTCCCCAATACCTCAAAAAATCTTTGTTTGTATAATCTCTAAAATAACCGTTTGTAATAAATAAATCCTTAAAACCATCATTATCAAAATCAGCAAACAACGGACACCAACTCCAGTCTGTATTAGATACACCTGCCAGTTGTCCTATTTCACTAAAAGTACCATCCCCATTATTTAATTGTAGCATGTTACGCATATACTGCTTATGCAAATCCTGATTGAGCATCAGTTGAAACGATTCATAGTTTTCCTGAAGTTGTAACAACTTTTGGCGTCGGTTGTCTTCGGGTAGCATATCAAGGGTAATGATATCTGGCAGGGCATCATTGTTAAAGTCTGCTATATCTACACCCATCGAAAACTGACTGATATGTCTGAAAGCTTTTTTTGAAACATCTGTAAATGTACCATCATGGTTGTTGATATACAGATAGTCATGCTCATTGTAGTCGTTGGTTACATAAATATCCTGCCAGCCATCCTGATTTATATCAGATATGGCTATGCCCAAACCAAAAGTAAGTGGGCTTTGTCGGATGCCTGCTTTTTGAGATATATCTGTAAAAATATTCCCTTTATTTTCATAAAGTTTGTTGCCCGCCAGCTCGTCTATTTCATTCCTGTATTTGGCAAGCTCCAGATTATCAATCTTTTTAGTACTGTGATTCAGCAAAAACATGTCTAAATCACCATCATTATCGTAATCAAAAAAAGCTGCCTGAGTACTGTAACTTTTGTCATCTAACCCATATTTTTGGGCTTCTTCTTCAAACTTAAGATTGCCTTTGTTTATAAAAAGCTGGTTTCTTCGAACCTCATCTTCTACCTTACCCGAATAACAAACATAGATATCAGGCAATCCGTCACCATTCACATCTGCTACTGTTGCACCTGTCTTCCAACTACCCTTTTTTCCTTCGAGCTTAGCGTTTGCCTCTTTGGTAATATCTTTAAATTTCATATTTCCCAAATTAAGAAACAACTTGTTTTGTCCCATATTAGAGGTAAAATATAAATCTGGCAAACCATCATTATTAAAATCTCCTGTTGCTACGCCTCCACCATTATAGAAATATTCATATGCCAATACATTCTGATTTTCTGATTCATTAATCGTATTGGTAAATTTCAAGCCTGTATCTTTAAAAAGCTGTGGCTGAAATAGCGTTTGCTGGGCTACTGAAGACAGGGTAAAAATCCAGCAACATAAGGAAGTAAAGAAGAAAGAAAGGTTTTTGCGAAAAAAAAAGGGTGACTTGAGAGGACAACAAAGGGCTTCCATAATAACCGTAATTGATTTGCAAAACAAATTAAACAAAAGCCGGTAATGACAAAGATACCTGAATATAGCTGTAAGTCATCAGTTTCTATATGAAACATATATTTTATATGCTTAATAGATACTGATAACTCACAGCTAATTCTGCTGGTTAATACTACTACTATCTACTATTCAATCAATTTTTATTTATCCCACCAAACCCTTGATGACCAGTTATCTCCGCCAGAGAGTCTGCTTACAGCATCCTGATAATTTTTTCCATTGAGTGAGCCTTCTGTTACAGGATAAGGATGTCTGCGTGGAATAACTCCGCCGGAAAAATTACCAGTATAATTTACAGGTGTTAATACAGGATATCCTGAGCGTTTCCAATTAATCCATGTTTCCACGAAATTAAAGAATGTACTATTAGTTGCCCAAAGCTGCTCATTGATTTGTTTGAGTGAATTGGTAGTGGAAGTAATGTCCAGTGGATGAGCCAAAGCATAAGCATCTGCTACAGTAGCAGAAATAGCACCATCAGAACCAAAAGAAACCAGCGACTGTAATGCTGCCGAAACTGCATTTTTGTAGTGAGTACTTTTATCACCTGTATTCCATCCTCTTACGGCAGCTTCTGCTAATAATAATTCTGATTCGGCATATGTCAGGATAAACGAAGCCCCATTTCTATTACAATACAGAGAAGTTCTCGGACGAGAATATTTACCAATAGGTGTAACATCTGCACCAGAACCGGTAGAGCCAGGATAATTCGGTTCTTTTGTAATATCAGTAGCTCCTCCCTTCAAATCATAGCCATTTGGTAGTCCGATTTGTACTGCAGCAGAGGTATTACCAGCTCCGGTTGTCTGGTTTGCTTTTAATCCGTCAGCAGGCACTTCTGCTACTATACTAAGTCTTGGATCACTATTTGCTTTCAGATAATCTATCAGGGTTTTACTCCATCTTGTCTCATAAACATCTACATTCAGTGCTTTTGAAGCAGGTGTAGCAAAACCAGTACTGTTATCACCTTTTACGATAGCATTGTCTGCTATACTTGAGAAAGTACCTCCGGCAAAGGCTTTTTCAGCATATTTCTGAGCAGTAGCAGCATCTACTTTAGTTAAACGCATGGCTAATTTAAGCATTAGAGAATAACCCAATTTTTTCCATTTTGTTATATCTCCTTTGTAAAATAAGTCAGCAGTTGGTGCTTTTTTACTTGCATCTAGTTGAGTAATTGCTGTTTCGAGTTCAGTAAGCATATTAGTGTAAATACTCTGCTGAGTATCATAAACAGGCTGTGTAATGTTGTTCGTCTTTGCCTGAAGAGCCTGAGTATAAGGGACATCACCATACACATCTGTAATTTGTTGCATAATCATCACCTTCATAATGATACTCACAGCATTAAGATTAGTATATTCCTCTTTTCCTTTAGTCAGGTTATACATTTCAACAGCCAGAGAAGCCGCACCTGTGCCAAACTCATCACTGGAGCCATATCCCAGATTCCAAAAACGCCCCTGATAATCAAGCGTGTTAGAAGATGGCACATACTTATCACCATTACTCAGGTAGTTAGAGGTTACAGTTGAGGTAGAAGCCAGCGTCTGAGTCCACATACTTTCAAAAAGAAAAGTATTGTAGTAGCTCTGATTAGCCACTAAGTATTGTGAGCTTGAGAGCAAATAGTTAGGGTCAAAAACAGAAGCTCCTACTTGTAGCGGATCAGTATTGATGTCATCAAAGTTTTTAGTACAACCCGGTAGAATGATGGCTGCTAAAACCAAGTATATAAGTGTTTTTTTCATGTGTTTAGAATTTGTTTTAGTAATAAAGTATCATCTTTCTCTTCCACCTGCATTTCCCTCTGATGATTTCGTTTAGAAATTTTATATAATACTTTATAAAAGCCGATTGTATATTTTGGTATTATGACTGGTTACTTAAACTTAAAATTAAGATTAAAGCCATAATTTCGGGTAGATGGCAAACTTGTTCCTTCTATACCTGCATATCTAACCAAATTTGAGAAACCTGCTTCAGGGTCAATATTGTCAGATTTTTTCATGAGTGTAAGCAAATTACGAGCTACAAAAGAAAACTGAATTGATTTGAATACAGGTTGCTTAACAAGTTTATCCATATCAAAGGTATAACCCAGAGTTAGCTGACGCAGTTTGATATAATCGCCACTTAGAACGTTCTGAGAAGATACATTGGTAACTAATGCCTGATAATAAGCCTGTGCAGAAGCAGTTACTGTATTGGCTGAACCATCGGCTAAGACACCTGTCTTAATACCAGTTTCTCTTCCTTCAAGTGTTGATTGGTTTAATCCTCTAAATACACTGTAATGATTTGTTGCAGACAATATCTTGTTACCATAGTTATAATCAATCAAAAATGACAGATTGACACCTTTGTAATTAAAGTCATTTTTAAATCCTCCGTATAGGGTTGGCAACACACTTCCCTGGGCTTTCAGCTCACCTCTTTGTGGTAAGCCGGCAGCATCTACAATGATATTTCCACTTGCATTTCTTAAGAAATCATAAGCCATTACCTGAGGACCTGACATGCCTTTTACAAAAGCTGTATTGGCATTAAGAGGACGGTATGTTCCTAAATTAATAGTACTACCATTTGCATCAGTTTCAAGGATTTTATTTTTAACACTGGTAAGGTTAAATGACACGTTCCAAGTAAATTTTTCGTTTGTCACTGGTGTACCTGTTACCAATACTTCTAATCCTTTATTTTGTGTAGAGCCTGTACCTACAAAACCGCTTGTGAAACCTGAAGCAGATCCATAGCTTGCATTCATAATTTCATTTTTGGTTTTGCGTACAAAGTAAGAAATATCAAGTCCTAAGCGATTATTAAAGAATTTCAATTCAGTACCAAACTCCAACTCATTCACAGTAAATGGTTTCAAAAAGAGGTTGGGCAACCCACTACCAAACGACCCGGTTGGGATACCATTGATAGCACTTCCGATATTATAGTAAACATTTGTTTTATACGGGTCTTCAGGCTCACCACTCGTTTGAGCATAAGATGCTCTGAACTTACCAAAACTCAGGTTAGGCACATTCACTAAATCAGAGAAAATAAAACTACCCGTTACAGAAGGGGTAAATATCTCACGATTGCTGCTGGGCAGAGTTGAATAGGTATCATATCTTCCTGTAGTAGTCAAAGTCAAAAATCCTTTGTAAGCTAAATCCAAGGTATAATAGGCAGAATGAACTTCCTTTTTCCAAAAATCATAGTTTCTATTGTAATTCAGCACATTGCTATAACTATAGAAATTAGGAAGTACAAAAGGGCCTCCACTGATACCTACAATTTCGTATTGATTTTTACGCAGGTTAGCTCCAATAGCAAAATCCAGTGTAATATCCTCTCCTATTTTCTTGTTTGTACCTAATAATATATCAGTATTCAACTCAAATGCTTCAGTCGTACTCAATTCTTGAAGATTTCCTTTTTTATCCTGAGTATAAGCTGTTCCTGAAGGTTCTACTTTAAAAGTTTTATCATGTGAAATATCATATCCTGTTCTTGCTTGCAGATATAGCCATTTAGCAAAGTCATAGCGAGCTGTAATTGAACCAATTAAGCGTCTGCGACTCAAATTATTGATGTATTTATTTACCACAAACCAGGGATTGGTAACATAAATATCATCAAAAGCTACAAGTTCATTACCACTGGCATCGGTTCCAGGTTTTAAGAGATTTTCATCAATATTACTTGCTAAAAACAACCCATTATTTGCATTCATAGGTCCATCGCTCAACTGTGGTTTGTTCTTATCTTGTTGGTCTATGTAGTTTGCAGCTACTTTTACACTAAGTTTACTCGTAAGATTATAATCTGCGTTCAGATTGATAGTCTTACGGGTTAAGCCGCTATTTCGTACAATTGACTGGTTATCAAGATTGGAAAGTGATAAACGAAAGGCTCCTTTTTCATTGCCTCCGCTTACAGAAACAGTATTTGTAAAGTTTGTACCATTCCGGTAGAAATTTTTTATGTTGTCTTTCTGAGCAGAGTAAGCATATGTCTTACCATCAAACTGAATAACCTGACTTCCGTCTAATTTAGCCCCCCAACTCAAGCGTGAGGTATTTTGAGCATCACTGGCATTAGCAGGCTTATTTCCGTTGGCACCCTGTCCGTAGACATACTGAAAATCGGTAAAATCAATAGCTCTGTCAACAGAATAGTTGGTATTATATTCTAAACTTATGCTTCCTTTTTTGCCTGATTTGGTTGTAATCATGATTACCCCGTTAGATGCCCTGGACCCATAAAGAGCAGAAGCAGACTGCCCTTTCAATACCGTCATGGTTTCTATGTCATCAGGATTCAGGTTTCCGATACCGTCTCCATTATCAGCACCACCCCACTCGCCTGAGCTACCTCTTTGTGTATTAGTCATTGGCACTCCGTTTATAACAAAAAGAGGAGACCCACCTGTCATACTTGGCAAACCTCTTAAAAGAATTCTTGCAGAAGAACCCGGACCGCCACTTGACCCATGTACATTTAAGCCAGCTACTTGTCCTGATAATGACAAAGCAAGATTTGTTTCACGGGCTTTGTTCATCTGGTCGCCATTTACTGTTGTGACGGCATAACCTATTTTTTTAGCTTCTTTACTAATACCCAAAGCTGTAACTACTACCTCATTGAGAGATTGAATATCCGGTATCATTGATACATTGATAACGCTCTGATTGTTGATAGGAGTCTCACTGGTCTGATAGCCGATAAATGAAAAAACAAGTGTCCCTTTTTCATTCCCATCAGGTATATTAATAGAATATGTTCCGTCTGCTCCGGAAGAGGTTCCAAGTGATGTGCCTTTCAACGAAATATTTACACCAGGCAAACCATTTCCATTTTCATCTGTTACCTTTCCCGTTACTTCTATAGCAATGGGAGTATTAAATTCTTCATAAAAACCCTTTTCATACATTCTTCGTAGGATAATCTGTTTACCTACTACTTCATATTCTACTTTAACAGGCAGAAACAACGTCTTTAAAACATCTTCAAGACGCTGATTATCTACTTGTAAAGAAACCCGACGATTGGTCTTTACTGATTGTGAATTATACATAAACTTCACTCCTGCCAGCTTCTCAATTTTGGCAAGAGCAGTCTTTATATCTTTATTATCCAGGGAAATAGAGACCTGTTGATTAAGCAACTCCTGGGCAGTAATATCATGTGCAAAAGCCATATTGGCAAATGCAAACCAGATAGCTACCTGAGTCAATGAGATTTTCATAAAGGTTAGAAAAATCTTTTTGATAGTGTACTTTTTCTGCATAAATTTGTGGTGTTTTGTTAGTAGAAAAAAGGCAAAACAAAACCTACCAGACCTGCCAAAGTCTACTCAGGTAGGAAAGTAAAATTCAAATCATGTCGGTAGTGCTGCAACCATTACCGGCATTTTCTTTTTAACAGTTTTTTATTGTTTCATAAGCAAAAATTATTTTGTTGAACATATAAAAAGAGAAATAATTATAGATAAAAATAAGTTCTTTTAGTTTTCGTTTCCACAATTATTTTTTACATCCTTCACCTGTTACAATCACCTGTCCATCAATCACTTCGTAATTAAGTTTAAGTGTACGACAGATCAAATCAAGCTTTACGTAGAGTGACTCATCCTCTAAATTGGCAGTTAGTTCACATGCTCCCAACAATTCCTCATCATACATAATGTCTATTCCATAAACACTTTCTATTTTCTTAAATACCTCAGCCAAAGGAGTATCTTCAAAATCAAAGAAATCTGCTTTTTCTACTGTAATCAACATCCCTGGTTTAGGTACTAATTGTTTTTGTATTTTATTGTCTACCCGCTCATATACCAACTGCTGATTGGGTTTCAATACAATATTATTTTGTGTAGCTTTTCTGTTTTCACTCACTGAAACAGCTACTTTACCTGTTTTCACAGCAACCATAATGGTGGGTTCCTGTTCATAAGCCTTAATCCTGAAGCTTGTCCCTAATACTTTAGTCGTTACTTCGTCAGTATAAACCACAAAAGGTTTTTGGGTATTACGGGTAACTTCAAAAAAAGCCTCTCCTTTTAAAAAAACTTCCCTTAATTTTCCACTAAAATCCTGATTATAGCTCACTTTACTATTTTTTTCAAGATATATTTTTGTGCCATCCGGCAACACTATTTTCTGAGGATTATTATTTATATTATTTTTTTCTATCAGATGTCCTTTATATGCAACCACCTGATTTTCATAAGATTCCTCCTCACTTCTTGATGCTTTTAAATTAAACAACCAAACCCCAAACGTTATGGCAATTATTGCTGCTGCTCCAAGCCAAATCTGAAAGAGACTTCTGTCTGGTCGGTGTGTACTATCTTCAAGCTTCTCCCATACTTGTGCTGCTATCTCCTCTACCTGTATATGATTTTCATTCTTTATTTCAGCTTTTCTTATTTCTTCGATAAGTACTCTGGTTTTGGCAATTATTATTTGCTTCTCAGGGTATTGAATAAGAAAGTTTTGCCAGAAAGAGTTGGTATCATCTGATGGATTTTGTACCCAATTCAAAAAATATTCATCTGTCAAAAAATCTTCCACTCCATAAGTCTGATACTCTTTCATTTTTTTAGCTTTTTTATATAAAGTAAGGTATTAGCTTTTTATAATGATTTTTTCTGAAAAAAAATATAGTTTTTTTTAAATCTCATAAAAAACCGCACTTTATATTGTGAAAATATAATTCTAAAACAGAAAATATGGTAAATAATAATGGCGGTGTTATGTAAGAATCAACTTGTATAAGTTAAATCACAGAGGGCTTTTTTAATAAAAAAACAGTAAAAAAACAGCTACTATCATAATTAAAAGTTCTTTCTTTAGTTCTTTCAATGCCTGATAAAGTGTATTGGTAACCGTTTGATAACCAATACCCATAATCTGGGCAATTTCTTCATTTGAGAAGTTATGATAATATCGGAGATTGATAGCTTCTGCCTGTCGTGGTGTGAGGTTCTTAAGAGCTATTCTGAGTTTTTGATGAAGTTCTTCTTCTTTTTGGGTATCTATCAATAAAGTCTCATATGGCTCTTCAATTAATTCTCTGATCCCCAACTCAGTATCAATTATTGTCTGATTACCTGCTTTTTTAAGTTTATTTCTTAACTTATTACGAATAGAATGGAAAAGGTAAAACTTTACATAATCTATTTCTTTGATAGTGTTACGGTTTTTCCAGATTTCGAGAAAAAGCTCATGAATAGCATCTTTTATAAGTTCAGTATCATTTGTTAGCCTATAGCAATAGCCAATAAGCATTTTTGCATACTTCTTATACAATTCACTATATGCAACTGAATTTCCTTCACGCAGAGATTTCCAAAGTTTTGCATCAGAAACAGCATCTTGACTCATTATTTATTTATTAATTCATTAGTTCCAATAATCAGTTATCATACTTATCAGATTAATTTTAAAAAAATACTTATAAAAAAAGTTTAACTGAGAAGCGAGTTATTATCAAATCTTACAAAAGTATGAGGCATTTTACAGAAAAAAATGAAGTAAAGCAATAAAAATTACTCATGACTCTCTGTAAAAATACCGTCTATAGGCTATATCCTGTTATAATTCAACTTTTATAATATTTCTATACATTTTATTTTTTCAAAAAACCAGAGTTACCCTGCCTGGCTTTAGGGGTAATGTTCTGCCTTTATACATAAAAGTACCTGTCAATCCTGGAGGCATAGTAACCTCGGCAGACAGATTTCCCTGATTATCCTGAATATATTTTAACACAATATCTCCCTTGGGATGCGGGAAACGGGTATCTATATTTTTTATTCTGCCTGGATTTGGTTTAATCAATACCGTTTTGAAACCCGGACTTGCAGATTCTATACCACTTACTATTGAAATAAGATCAAAGCTCGGCGAAGCACTCCATGCATGACACTCTGAGCGGGGATTTACTTTCCATTCACCAAAAGTGGTCATTCCTTCTGAGAGCATATATTCCCAATCAGACAGATTTTTCAGGTATTCGTTGCCCAAATCTACTTTTCTCATTGCCCTGAACATATAAAACTTAAAGTAGGATGTACATTGGTACAAAGAAGTATCTTTTAGTGTAGCCGACATGAGATTTTGTAACTGTATTCTGTCAGGCAAAGCATCTGTAAGTACCGCAAGAATATTTGCATGTTGTGAAAAAGATTTTTTATCAGGAGTATCTGCAAAATATTTTCTTACAGGATCATAACATCTATCAGTTACTGATTTTTTGAGTTCCTGAGCTATTTTTAAAAAATGCTCTGCTTCTATCATTTTTCCAGATGATTTCAGTAAAGGAATTATCTGTTCAATGGTATATACATAAAAGAGTGTACTAGTTGAGAGTAACTGACTTTTTGAATTTTTCAGAATAACTTCTTTGTTATAAAAAGTATCCAGAAAATCAAGATAAGGCAAACTACCTATCATTTTTTCAGTGCTTATCTGACGTTCAAACCAGTCTAATACCCCTAATATTCCGGGAATAAACTGTTTCACAAACTTATCATCTTCACGATGCATCCAATAATCATTTACCATCAATACCCAAAGTAATGAATATAGGGGTGAATATTGGGGCAAATCAGAAGGATAACGACTCATAGTGAGTCCTTCAGGATTTCTTGAATTATTAAATTGCTCCAGAGAGTTTCTTATAAGTTTATCGTCAGTTGAAGCAAATAAGGTAGCCAATGATTGCACACGAGTATCTCCGACATACTGCATTTGCTCATAATATGGGTCTATCTGGTTTTCCTGAGAACATAGCCTAAGAGTTCTCCAAGATACCTCCCATAACTGGTTGATTGTAGCATCATCTGTTTTAAAACCAGTTTTGGCGGGGAGTGGATATGCTGAAAAATAAAATTCCAGATCACGTAAAGTGAGTGGATTATCTCTGGTTTCAATATCAATTTGAATATAGCGAAAAGTTCTCATCCAAAGTGGCTGAAAAAAACGATTATCTGCCCCATCCGGTAAAAAAATGTCATAAATACCATATACCCGTTTCCCTTCAATTTGATTACGATTGCCTTTGCTTACTTTAAATTTTGCAGCTGACGCTTCCTCACATAAACCGTCAGTATACGTCATTTTAATAATACTACCTGCTCCTCCGCTTACCTCCAGCTCAGGATATCCAGTTGTCACGTATTCATTATCAAGCAATATCGAAACTTTTGTCTTTGCCGGAATTTGCCAATAAGTAGATTGTGCAAGAAAAAATGGGTCTGTATCAACTCCTGTAACTTTTCTGATTTTAGAAAGACGTTGTGGTGTATATTCCAGCAGAGGAATATTACGTGGTATGAGTGTCCATTTATCCGGATTAGTCAGATTAGGAGGACAACCCTTATTAATTTCCCGACTTTTTTGCCACTTTGTATCATCAAAGTTAATTTCCTGCCAATTCCATGGATAATTTCTGGCATCTAAACTATCAGTAGCTCCAGCTACATAATACTGATATAATAGCCGTTTGTCGTTAGGTGCAAAAACCACTGGCTTATATCCTTTATTTTGTAAGCTTACCCAGGTTTTGTTAGTATTTACAATATTTTCTTTTTCAGAGTTTCCCTGAACAATCAAAGCAGTTTTATTGGAATGTTGAGAATATCCATTGTGCTCTCCCTGATTCCATACTACTACAGCAATATTATTTTTACCATTTAATAAAAATGTTGAAATATCATACGTATCAAAAAACCAATGAGCAAGGTCAGATTTAGCAGGTCCTAATCCGGCAAACTTCCCATTGATATATAATTTGTAACGAGTATCAGCAGAAATATGAATAACAAAAGAGGCTGGCTTGGCTGAAAGGGTAAAACTTTTACGAAAATGTAACACATTATAGTCTTTTACCCCAATCTCAGGATGAGTAATCCAATAAGCCTCCCAGTAATTTTTGGCAAGATTGGGATTAACTTGTGAAGTTATTTGTGCACACAAAAAATGATAAACCAATAGCAGGCAAATTGTCAGTAAAATTTTCTTCATCGTAGGAAGGTAGTTTATCAGCAAAATTCAATATTTTCTTGGTAAAAGCAAGTTTTATAGAAGGGGAGAAAGTCCTAAGCCAGGTTTCCCATTTACAGAAAGCTCCCCATCCTTTAATATGAATCCACCGGCGACTACATCTCTGGCAAGATCAAAACTCCCGTCCAGATCTAAATATCGGGTATGAGGACAAGCCAGTGCAGCATGCAAAGCTCCTGCAATGCTGATAATACTTTCATCATTGCAGCCCCACATTAAATCTATCCCCGAAAACTGAGCAATGGTGGCTATCTGCAATGCCTGCCTGATACCTCCACATTTCATAAGCTTGATATTAAAAATACCACATGCTTCTCTTTGTGCCAGCTCAAAAGCACTTACTGGCGTGAGCAGGGTTTCATCAGCAGCTATCAACTTTTTATGAGTTGGGGAAAAATTGGTATGTAATAACCTGCTTTGTGAAACTGGTTGTTCAACTAATTCTATGTCTAATTTCTCAGTTTTTTCAAACCATAGTATGGTTTCTTCATCTGAGTAACCCTGATTGGCATCGACCCTGATTTTCATTGAGCTACCCAGTATTTCTCTCAGTTTTACAATTCTTTCGATATCTTCTTCCAATGATTTTCCGGTTTTAACTTTTAGAATTTTAAAACCTAACTTTCTAAAATTCAATGCCTCCTGCAAAGTCTCTTCTACACTCATAATACCAATGGTTACAGAAGTAGGCAAACTCGTTTGTTTTTGACCAAAAAACTGAGTCAGGGGCAAACCAATAAATTGTCCGAAGGCATCATGTAGGGCAATATCCAAAGCAGCACAAGCTGACGGATTTTTAGGTAATCTTAATAAGATTTCATCTGAAAGCTGCTGAAATTCCCGAATATCTCTCCCTATCAAAAAATCTATATTAGTCTGTTGCAGAGCCTCTTCTGCCATGTCTATACTTTCTCCTACTACCTTCTCACTGGGGTTTCCTGCTCCATATCCTATTAATCCATTTTCCAGCTCTATTTTTACTATTACATTCTCTACAGTTGTAATTGTTTTGAATGCAATAGTATAGGGCTTCGCAAGCTCTAAATTTTCACGACTTATCTGTATATTCTTAATTTTCATGGTATTTTATTTTTTCATCCAGTTTTGAATAGCTATAACTACTTCTTCTACACCTTCTTCTTTTGGTAACACAACAGGGATATTCAATTTTTCCCGGTATTCTTTTTGATAAATTTTTGCTTCCTCCAAAGAAAGTCCCATTGTATTAAAAGTAACGGCAATCACCTCTGCTCCATACATTTTAATAAGTTCTATTTCAGATTCAATATTGGGGATACGATTTCCTGCCCTCTCCTGATGTCTGAAGAATTCACGTTTAGGAGCATGTTGTAATACAACCCCTTTAGCTTCTGCTGAAAGCAGGTATTCAGCACCACAAGGACCTGCCGGATTACGTAAAGATGATTGTCCTTCGATGAACATAATTTCAGGCATTTCATTTTCCCAACAACTAACTACTGCATGTTCCATTTCACCACTTACGAAATCATTGAGTGTAGAATCAAGCACAAAGCCATATTTACTCCCCTGCATCCAACCGGTTTGTCCAGTATAAATCATTTCAGCTTTCACCCCAATTTTATTAAAAGCCTCTGTAAGGAAACGGGTAGTAGTACGTTTTCCCATGTTCATATCTGTTCCCAATACGGCTATTCGGGGGCAAGTTACTTTTTTAATATCACCAGTCCAGCTATGAAGTTGCTCAAAAGGCTTTGGCTTACGAATATCCAGCAATTTGGCTCCTGAAATTTTAGCAAGCTCTATAAAGTAGGGGTCATCATTTAAGTACTCATGTAACCCGCTGACAACTGAAATTCCCTTCTTTATTACTTCAGCTAAAGCAGGCTTTAGCAAATCAGGTATTTTGCCGCCTAAAGTGGCTACACCTATGATAAGATAGTCAATAGAAATCTGTGGAAATTTCTCAAAAAACTCGTCTATTGATGATACTATTGGAATATTGCGATTCTTTCCATCCAACAAATCACCTGCTTCTTGTCCGGCACAAACATTATCAATTAATCCTACTATCGTAAATCGTTCAGTTCCTCTTACCAAACCATGAGCTGTTTTAGCTGCCGGTTCGCAATACAGACCATTTGTGAGTACTAATGCATTATTCATTTACAGATTCAAAGTTTGATATTACAAGTAGTGAATTTCAAAAATATAAATTTTTTTATAAAAAAAGCGTCAGAATTGATTCTGACGCTTTTCATGTTATAACAAAATACAATTTTCTACTCAACAACGAATCTAATTTTTTGGATGGTACCATCATCTGCTTTGAGAATGGCAATGTAAGTTCCAGCTGCCAGTTTCTGAGTAAACTCTACTTTCAAATTACTTTCATCCATACTTACCTGTCTGAATGGCATCTCTCTTCCTACCATATCTACTACATATCTGAGTTTGTAAACCTGATTATAGCCAAAGTTGAGATTTATTCCATTTGATGGATTAGGATATAAAC
>JAESFG010000068.1_pt1 | contig 73823 bp, 57 predicted proteins | sample 9269371 | NCBI WGS metagenome assembly JAESFG01 (sample SAMN14506227, study PRJNA617093) | algae metagenome | isolation source: Aetokthonos hydrillicola CCALA 1050 (B3-Florida) and co-occurring... | place: USA: South Carolina | collected 2013-01-01
CACTGTGATCAACACGCCGGTCGCAGCGCAAAGAGCACCCAGAGTGAGGAACCCGAGCTGAGGCGGGCAGTCCAGCACCATGACATCATAGCGGTCGGCGACTTCACCGAGCGCTGTCGCCACACGGCCGAAGAAGGCCTCGCTCTCGCCCTCGACGAGAGCTTTCGGCGTATCATGCTCGAACTCCATGAGCTCGAGGTTGCCGGGAATGATGTCGAGTCCGGCGATGTAGGTGGCCCGCACCACGTCGGCCAGCGGACGCCGCGCCACGTCGTAGCGGATGGCGCCATAGAGCGTCTCGTTGGCGCCGATGTCGAATTCGGGCTGATAGCCGTGCAGTGCCGTCAGAGAGGCTTGCGGGTCGAGGTCGACGGCGAGGACACGGTACCCATGAAGCGCGAGATACTGCGCCAAATGGGCTGCCGTCGTGGTCTTACCGGAGCCGCCCTTGAAATTGACCGTCGCCAACACCTGACAATGCTCGCTTCCTGAACGATGGGGAAGGTAGCTCTTGCCCTTTCCGGTCTCATGCAGGAGGCGGCGCAACTCGTTAATCTGCGCGAGCGTGAACGACCGCCTGCCGCTTGGGCTGATCTCGGGCTGCGGACCCTTGCCGCCGCCGGAGAGTTGGCGCAGATAGCCGTCGGCGATGCCGATCAGCTTGGCCGCTTCGCCAGACGAGAACGAGCGCAGCACCTTGCGGGAGGCAGGCGGAAACAACGTCTGGCGCAGGGCATGCAGCTCCTCCGACAGAGCGGCTCCATCGCCAGCGATGATCTGCGTCATCCGGGGCTTGGCCATCGTCATGGGACGGGCTGACACGCTTTCTCTTCGGTACCTACGCTTGCAGATAGAGTTCTGCACGCTAACCGTAGATTTTATGGCTCCGATTCGATGGCTATGGCAAGCCGGAAAGGGTTAATGCCGGTTAAGCACTCAACGTCCGAAAGAAAGAAGTTGCGGTCGAGTTGCCAGTTGGCAACCACGATTGCCGACGCCGTGTCCGGCCGCCTGAAGACAGCAGGTCAAAAGTCGGACGGCCTCGCCAACTTCCGTTGGCCTAATCCGCCGATGGACCAGAGCGAGTCGGTCGCCGCCCGACTTCAAACTCTGGATCAGCAGAAGCAGCGTTCGATGGGACAAGGTGCGCCAATGCTTGTATCCGCGCGACGCAGACTGGACAATGGCCGACGGATTCCATCGGCGTCTCGCTATTGCGGAGCGAGAAACCTTGCTCCCGACCGCCCGCAATCTCGAAGCGCCAAGTGCCGTCGCGGCCGAAGACACGGATGTATTCCCGTCGCTGCTACTGGACGACGCCCACCTCCGCGTTCGGGCGGATCACTCGCGTGCATCGGAAACGTCGAAATGGACGAGAGCCGTCGGCGATCTCTTGGGTGCTCGGGCGTACGCGCCAAGTCAGTGACCGGCATCGCCTAAGGGCGCCACGACCCGAGAATAGAGCCGCCCTCGCACTTGAATGAGCCGTCCATGCTTGGAATGGGCGGCGCGTTCTCTTGAATAGATGCGGCGCTTGGTCATCGTCGCTGCTATCGCCGCTACGATGGTGGCTGCGGAACCTATCCGGCTCCTCCAAGCGTCTCGCGCCCACAGACTCGTGGCCAGCGGCGCGACTACGGTGATGCGACCCGTCGTCATGCCGATGGTAGGTCTGATCAACCAGGTGGACTTGAGCATACGCCTCGCCCGCGAATGCAAGGGATCGCCCTCCCCGGATGACAGCGCTTAGACGGCTCGCTTTCAAGAAGGAGGCCCTGACTCCAGACATGCTTGTTGGGTTGGTTGGCCGCCGGCTGAATTGAGACGTTACTCAGATAGAACGGTATGCGGTTTTCAAGCCAGGCGGCTTTCTTGCGGGCTCCGCAGAACATCGGCTTATTGCCGCGCCGCATCTCGCTCTTGGCTCAGGAGGATGATCTCGATGCACCGCCGAGGAGGGGCGTGCCGCTGGCGGCGTTCGGCGTCGCCGCAAGGCAAGTCCGTCGGACGACCGATCTTTGGTCCCTGTTTGGCCCAACAGGCGCGTTGGCCATCATGACAGCGCCGTACATTGCCGCTAGATGGACGACGGGCTCAAGCTGCGTTTCGCCTTCGACGAATCGCGTTAAGGCAGGTGTCAGAGAGGGCCCATGCAGACCATCGTGATCGGGGCCGGCGTTGTCGGCTTGGCCGTGGCGCGCGCGCTGGCGCTGCGCGGTGATGACGTGATCGTGCTGGAGACCGCCGGACATATCGGGTCCGGCACCTCCTCGCGCAACAGCGAAGTCGTGCATGGCGGCATGTACTACCCGACGGGTACGGCCAAGGCGCGCTTCTGCGTGGAAGGGAGGCGGCAGCTCTACGCCTATTGCGAGGGCCGCGGCGTGCCGGTGCGCCGCTGCGGCAAGCTCATCGTCGCGGCCTCCGAGGCGGAAGCCGCCAAGATCGAAGCGATCGCGCGGCTCGGTTGGGAGAACGATGTCGAAGGCCTCTCCATGCTCACTGGCGCCGAGGCCATGGCGATGGAGCCGAACCTCCGTTGCACGGCGGCCCTGTGGTCGCCAGAGACCGGGATCATCGACAGTCACGGCTTCATGCTGGCCCTGCTGGGCGACCTCGAGAGCGCGGGCGGCGCCATCGCGTTCGAGACGCCCCTGGAAGCGATCGAACGCGTCGGCAGCGGCTGGCGCATAAGGTTCGGAGGCCGGGAACCCGGCGCCATCGACGCAGATGCAGTGGTCAACGCAACCGGCCTGCAGGCTTGGAGTACGGCGCGGCTTGTCGATGCCTATCCGAGCGACCGCATCCCGCGCCGGCACTTCGCCAAGGGCAATTATTTCAGCTGCGCCGGACGGCAAGCCTTCTCGCGTCTCATCTATCCCGCACCAGTGGACGGCGGACTCGGCGTCCATCTCACGCTCGATCTCGCTGGCCGCATGCGCTTCGGCCCGGATGTGGAATGGCTGGGGGACATCGAGCCGGCGACGATCGACTACCGCGTCGACCCTGGGCGCGGCGATGTCTTCTACGCCGCCATCCGACGCTATTGGCCGACGATGCCAGATGGCGTGCTGGCCGCCGACTACGCAGGCGTTCGGCCGAAACTATCCGGCGCCGGCGAGCCGCCGGCCGATTTTCTGCTTGAGGGCCCTGGCGCCCATGGACTCCCTGGACTCGTCCACCTTTTCGGCATCGAAAGCCCGGGGCTGACTTCCGCATTGGCGATCGCCGAGGCGGTGACGCCGCTCCTAGCCTGACAGCCGGCCATTCCAATCCTCTCAGGAGCCGCATTGCATCGGTAGGAGCCTCGCCTCTATAGCAACCTCATTCGGGATCGGAACGGCGGCGACATGAAGATCGTGATGGTAGGGACGGGCTATGTGGGCCTGGTGTCCGGTGCGTGCTTTTCCGATTTCGGGCACAGCGTCGTCTGCGTCGACAAGGACGCCGGCAAGATTGCGGCGCTGGAGCGGGGCGAGATGCCGATCTACGAGCCGGGGCTGGCGGAGCTTGTCGGCAAGAACGTCGCGGCGGGGCGGTTGTCGTTCGACCTCGATCTCGGCCAGGCGGTGGCTGGCGCGGATGCCGTTTTCATAGCAGTGGGCACGCCGTCGAGGCGCGGCGACGGGCATGCCGACCTCAGCTACGTCCATGCTGCGGCGCGCGAGATCGCCGAGGCGCTCACCGGCGCCTGCGTGGTGGTGACCAAATCCACCGTGCCGGTGGGCACCGGCGACGAGGTGGAGCGGATCATTCGCGAGGCGCGGCCCGAGGTGGAGGTCTCGGTGGTGTCGAACCCTGAGTTCCTGCGCGAGGGTGCGGCGATCAACGACTTCAAGCGGCCCGACCGCATCGTGGTGGGGGCCGAGGACGAGCGGGCGCGCGAGGTGATGCGCGAGGTCTACCGGCCGCTCTACCTAAACCAGGCGCCGCTGCTCTTCACCGACCGGCGCACCTCGGAGCTGATCAAGTACGCAGGCAATGCCTTCCTCGCCACGAAGATCACCTTCATCAACGAGATCGCCGATCTCTGCGAGAAGGTCGGCGCCGACGTGCAGCAGGTCGCCCGCGGCATCGGTCTCGACAACCGCATCGGCGCGAAGTTCCTGCATGCCGGGCCCGGCTACGGCGGCTCCTGTTTCCCGAAGGACACGTTGGCCTTGATCAAGACCGCGCAGGACCATGACGCGCCGGTCAGAATCGTGGAGACCGTGGCGGCGGTGAACGACAGCCGCAAGCGGGCTATGGCGCGCAAGGTGATCCAGGCGATGGGCGGGGAGGCGCGGGGCAAGCGCGTGGCGCTCCTGGGTCTCGCCTTCAAGCCCAACACCGACGACATGCGCGAGGCGCCATCGCTAGCCATCGTGCAGGGCCTGCAGGACGCAGGCGCCCGGGTCACCGCCTACGATCCCGAAGCCATGGCCCAGGCGAGCCTCATGCTGCGCGACGTTGAGCCGGCAAAGGACCCCTACGCCTGCGCCACGGACGCCGACGCCCTCGTCATCGTCACCGAATGGGAGCAGTTCCGCGCCCTCGACCTCAAGCGCCTCAAAAACATCATGCGGCACCCCATCATCGTCGACCTGCGCAATGTCTACCGCGCTGACGAGGTGCGGAAGCTGGGATTTGACTACGCCAGCGTCGGGCGGCGCTGAACCGGTCAAACCTTTTTTCAGCACTCATCTGCAATCATCGCTTTCGCAGCGGAGCGGCAACTCGACGCCGCGGCTTGCATGGATCGTCGAACGATGCTCATCGAAACAACGGCCCTCGCCGATCTCCTTATCGTCACGCCGAAGCGGCATGGCGATTCGCGCGGCTTCTTTTCGGAAGTCTTCCGCATGGACACCTTCGGCAAGGCTGCGGGAGACGTCAGTTTCGTCCAAGACAACCATTCACGCTCGGCCAAGGCCGGCACGCTGCGCGGGCTGCATTTCCAGAAGGCGCCGCGGGCGCAGGGCAAGCTCGTCCGCGTCACGCGCGGCGCGGTGATCGACGTCGCCGTGGATATCCGCCTGGGCTCGCCAAGCTACGGTAGGCATGTGGCGGTGGAACTGTCGGAGGAGAACTGGCGGCAGCTCTGGATCCCGCCAGGTTTCCTGCACGGCTTCCTCACGCTCACGGACGACGTAGAGTTCCTCTATAAGGTCACCGACTATTACAGCGGCGAGCATGACGCCGCCGTAGCCTGGGACGATCCGGAACTGGCGGTGATCTGGCCGGAGGTCCCGGGCGGCCCGCTGCTGTCGGAAAAGGATCTCAGGGCTCCTCGCCTCAAAGACCACGGCCCCCTCTTCACCTACGGCGCTTGCTGACGCCCGTCGGGTCCATTGGCGCGTCAGGGCACTGAGCTAGGATATCGAGCATGCGGATATTGGTCACGGGCGGAGCGGGGTTCATCGGTTCGGCGGTCTGCCGGCATCTCGTTGCCGATCTCGGACACGAGGTCCTCAACGTCGACGCGCTCACCTATGCGGGCAACCTCGCCTCGCTGACCTCGATCCAGAACCATGCTGGCTACCGCTTCGCCAAGGCCGATATCCGCGACCGCGCCAGGATCGACGCCCTCTTCGCCGAATTCAATCCCGAAGGCGTGATGCATCTCGCCGCCGAGAGCCACGTAGACCGCTCGATCAACAGCTCCGGCGACTTCGTCGAGACCAACATCACCGGCACCTTCGTGATGCTGGAGGCGGCGCGCTTCTATTGGAGCGGCCTGAAGGGCGAGGCGCGGGACGCCTTCCGCTTCCTGCATGTCTCCACTGACGAGGTCTACGGCTCGCTCGGCGACGAGGGGCTCTTCGAAGAGACGACGCCTTACGATCCCTCATCGCCCTATTCCGCCTCGAAGGCGGCGGCCGACCATCTCGCCAGCGCGTGGACCCGCACCTACGGCCTGCCGGTGGTCATCTCCAACTGCTCCAACAACTACGGACCGTTCCACTTCCCGGAGAAGCTGATCCCGCTCGTCATCCTCAATGCGATGCATGGCAAGCCGCTGCCCGTCTACGGCGACGGGCGCAATATCCGCGACTGGCTCTATGTGGAGGATCACGCCAAGGCGCTGCACCTGATCCTCACCAGGGGCCGCATCGGCGAGAAATACAACGTGGGCGGCCGCAACGAGCGGCGGAACATCGAAGTGGTGCGGACGATCTGCGCGATCCTGGACGAGCTGCGGCCAGCTGGCGCGCCGCATGACCGGCTAATCACCTTCGTCACCGACCGGCCCGGCCACGATGCGCGCTACGCGATCGACGCCACCAAGCTGGAGACCGAGCTCGGCTGGCGCGCCGAGGAGACGTTCGACACGGGCATCGCGCGGACCGTGCGCTGGTATCTCGACAATGAGTGGTGGTGGCGTCCGCTGCGCGAGAAGGTCTACGCCGGCGAACGCCTGGGCCTCGTGGCAGGGGCTTGAACGGCATGCGCCTGCTGGTCACCGGACGGGACGGACAGGTGGTACGCTCGCTTCTCGAGGCGGCGGAGGGCGCCGGCGTGACCGTGGTTGCCTGCGGCCGGCCCACGCTCGACCTGGAGCGGCCCGAGACGGTGGCCGACGCCATTCTGCCGCATCGTCCCGATGTCGTTGTCAGCGCCGCCGCCTGGACGGCCGTCGACCAGGCGGAAAGCGAGCGGGAGCGCGCCTTCCTCGCCAACGAGGCGGGAGCCGGCGCCGTCGCGGCCGCGGCGCGCGGCCTCGGCGTCCCGGTCATCCACATCTCCACCGACTACGTCTTCGCCGGCGATCTCGACCGGCCCTATCGCGAGGACGATCCGACCGGTCCGACGGGCGTCTATGGCGCCAGCAAGCTGGCGGGGGAGGGGGCCGTCGCGGAATCCAACCCCGACCACGCCATCCTGCGCACCGCCTGGGTGCATGCGCCCGAGGGCAAGAACTTCCTGCGCACCATGCTGCGCCTGGCCGAGACGCGCGACGAGGTCGGCGTGGTGGCCGACCAGATCGGCACGCCGACCTATGCCCCGGACATCGCGGACGGCGTCATCGCTGTGGCGCGCAACCTGCTGGCTCGGCCGGATGACAAGGGGCTCAGAGGCGTCTTCCACATGGCGGGCGGCGGCGAAACGGCGTCCTGGGCGGATTTCGCCGAGGCGATCTTCGCGGGCCGCGAGCGGCGCGGCGGCAAGCCCGTTCGCGTGAGGCGGCTGACCACCGCCGAATTCCCAACCCCGACGCGCCGGCCGCCGAACTCCCGCCTCGATTGCGGCAAGCTCCGCGCCGCCCATAGCGTGGCGTTGCCTGACTGGCGCAGCGGCGTCGAACGCAGCCTGGACCGCATCCTCGGTCCAGTTCAGGACACTCAAGAAAGGCAATTGACGTGAAAGGCATCATCCTGGCCGGCGGCAGCGGCACGAGGCTGCATCCGATGACCCTCGTGACCTCGAAGCAGTTGCTGCCGGTCTACGACAAGCCGATGATCTATTATCCGCTCTCGGCCTTGATGCTGGCCGGCATCCGCCAAATCCTGGTCATCTCCACCCCGCACGACCTGCCGATGTTCAAGCGCCTGCTTGGCGATGGCATGCGCTGGGGCCTCGAGATCTCCTACGCCGAGCAGCCGCGGCCCGAGGGGCTGGCGCAGGCCTTCGTCATCGGCGCCGATTTCGTGCGCGGCGGCCCTTCGGCGCTGGTGCTCGGCGACAACATCTTTCATGGCGACGGCTTCTCCGCTCTTCTCGCCCGCGCCCGGCAGAATCCGTCCGGCGCCACCGTCTTTGGCTATCGCGTGGTGGATCCGGAGCGCTATGGCGTCGTCGAGTTCGACGCCGAGGGTAAAGCCGTCTCGATCGATGAGAAGCCAGCGCAGCCGCGTTCCTCTTGGGCTGTCACGGGGCTCTACTTCTACGACGAGCAGATCGTCGACATAGCCGCCTCGATCAAGCCCTCCGCCCGTGGCGAGTTGGAGATCACCGACGTCAACCGGCGCTATCTCGAGATGGGGCAGCTGAAGGTCGAGCAACTCGGCCGCGGCTTCGCGTGGCTGGACACAGGCACTCCTGAAAGCCTCACGGACGCCATTAACTTCGTACGCGCTCTGGAGAAGCGGCAAAGCGTTCGCATCTGCTGCCCAGAGGAGATCGCGTTCGAGCAGGGCTGGATAGGCGCGGCGCAACTGATGAAGCTCGGCGAGGCGCTGGGCAAGAGCGAGTATGGCGGCTATCTGATGGAGGTAGCGCGCAGCAGCCGCTGAGAGTGAGGTCCTCTCACGTTTCATTCATGTCTCAAGCGGGGCGGCGAAGCGGTGAGACTTGTGCGTCAGGTTGCTCAAGAAGACCGGAGCACCAACGCAGATTTCTTGAGCGATCGGTTCGGTACGCGTGGCCGCGACGGGGGCGCGAAGCACCCGAATTGCCGGTGAGTCCGCTTGGAAGGACGAACCGCGCATCGCCTCGGCGCTTCGACGGTTAGCTGCTGGCTGAGGGCCGCGAGCGGGGAGCTGACGGGGAGGGGCTGTTGAGGAACCCGATCCCCCATTAAGCCTGTCCGTTCGGGGTGCGCCCGCCCGAACGGAACGCGGCCGGGAGCGCCGCCCGGCTTGAGGCCGCGGTCAGCTCACCGCCACGCGGTCCGTGACGCGCCGCCAGACGGCGCCGTCGGAGAAAGCCAGCACCGCGCCGCCCGCTTCGTTCGTCACGAAGACGATGGCTCCGGCGCCGCTGGCTGTCGCGCCCGGCAGCCCCGCCACGGTATAGGACTTCACACGCACAGGACCATCGACGTCGAGCTTCGTCTGCGCCACGCCGTCCGCGCCGATGCGGACATTGCCGTTATCGAGGATACGCAGCCGCTCCGCTCGTTGGGCACTCGTCGCGCCAGCCGGTGTAGTGCGGATGATAACGGCGCTGCCATGTGACGCCGCTGTCCAGTCGCCGCTCGCCAGGATGTCGACCGCTGCCGAGAACGGCACCACGAATGCGGAGCCGTCGTAGCCCGAGCCGACCACGGCGAAAAGGCGATCTCCATTCCGCGTCGCGGCGGGCGTCGCCAGCGTGCCCCTCGCGCCGAAGCCCTGCAGGGCAGCGTTCGGCCCGGCATCGGAGACGCCGCGGCATTCGATCCGCTCGGCGCCCAGGCCGCCCTTGACGACGATCGCCGCCTGCCCGGCGGCTAGGCCGGTGGCATCCGTCCCCACTGTCAGCGGCGCCGCGGGAGACGCCCCCGCCAGTCCCCAGAAGCCCGTTGCGCGATCGATCCGCGCCGCTTCTCGCCAGGTCGTCCCGTCGCCGCTCACCTTGAGCGAGAAATCCTCGCCACCGGCCAGGCCGATTTCGGCTCTCCCGGAGAAGCCCGTCTGGAAGAGCAGGCTGCCCGTGTCGGCGGCGGTCGCCTTGTTGATCTTGAGCTGATGGCCAGCGCCTTCGTGATTGAGGAGGACGCCCGGGCTGGCCACAGCCAGGCGGTTGGCGGCATCGGCTGTGGCGTTGACCCCGAGCCGATCCGCCACGCCGATCTTCAGCGGAACCCAGGCAGCGCCGTCATGCACCAGCATCGACCGGCTGTCGGCAGCCCATAGCCGCCAGCCCTTGCGTGGCGTGAGGAACTGCCAGCCGGCATCCTGAAAGATGGCGATCTCGCCCGCATGGCCGGCCCAAGCGCCGCCGGCTCCGGCAGCGATCAGATATCTGTCGCCGGTTTGGGGAGCGGCCGGCGGCGAGATGCGCTGCGTGTCCTCGACGGCGAGTTGGACGGCGGCATCCAACTGCAGCAGCGCCTCGTTATGCGTCACATGCTTCTGGGCCTGGCCCGCCGCCATGAGTGGCAGCTGCAGACGAAGAGTATCGGAACCTGTCGACACGGTCACCTCCGATTTAGGAGTATAATCATAGGCTTTTATTCATTATTGGTCAAGAGCGATCGTCGGCGGGGCCACGGCCGCAGCGCACAAGCCGGCCCGGGGAGGAACGCGACAGCGCCTTATGGCGTGACGGAGCCGTTCGGCAGCTCGACTTCGGGAGCCGCAGACGGCTCAGCAGGTGCCACAGATACCGGCGAACCGCGCGAGTCGGCCCAGTGCGGCGCGAGGGCAAGCAACGACATCGGAATGGCGGACACGTTGGCGCTTCCAGCATCCCTGCTCCGCCGACAAGGGCGGATGCCAACGACGGAGAGACGGCAACTCCAAGCATCGGCTTACTGAACGGCGCCGTCCCTTGCGAGTGCCGCGGATGGCCGGTTAGAGCATGCGCCGGAAAGCGGCCACCGATCCTTTCGATGAGAACGGACTCAAAGCATTGACCTGGCGCGAAGTCCTTCCGCCCTGATGACGCCAGACCAACGGCAAGCGCGCTAGACCGGCAGCTGGCGCATCAGCGCCCGCTCCAGCGAGCGGCGCAGTTTCGTCGGCTCGCAGGGCTTCACCAGATAGTTGTTGGCCCCTGCGGCCATGGCGGCCGAGACCTTGGAGACGTGGTTCTCCGACGTCGTCATCAGCACCACGAGCTGCGTCGGGTCATGCTCCTTCCGGAGCGCCTTCACGAGATCGAGTCCGGACATGCCGGCCATGTTCCAGTCGGCCAGGACCAGATCGCAGCCCGATTGCTGCACGGCCTGGAGCGCCGCCTCGCCGCTCTCGGCCTCATCGACCTGGGTGAAGCCCAGGAGCTTCAGCGCATGCGAGGCGAGGCCGCGCATGCTCTTCTGGTCGTCGACCACCAGCACCCGGAAGGCGGCGATCGGCTTCGAGCGCAGGTCGCCGCCGGTGCTGCGGCGGACCTGCGGCGCCGCCGATGTAGTGGTCATGCGCAGCACCCAGTTCGGCAACAGGGTGAGCGGCAGCGTTTCGGCGGAGGGCTCGAGCTCCAGCGCGACCTTCGGCATCCCGTAGACCACGGCCGTCTGCTCGTTTTCGACGGCGACCTGACCGCCCGCGCGCCGGATGGCGCGCAGGCCCTCGGCGCCGTCGCGGCCCATCCCGGTGAGGATGACGCCGATCGCGCGATTGCCCAAAATGCGCGCCACCGACTGCATCATCACGTCGACGGATGGACGATGACCGCTGACGGGAGGGCCATCTTCGAGACGGCAGCCGATCGAGCCGCCGATGTTCTCGATCACGAGATGGCGGTCCCCCGGCGCGATCAGCACTTGGCCCGGCACAAGCCGGTCGCCATCCTCCGCCTCCTTGGCCCGGAACTTGGTCGTTTGCTGGAGGCGCTCGGCGAAGCGCCGCGTGTAGCCGGCGGGCATGTGCTGCGTGATGAGGATGGGGAGGTCGAGACCGCCGAGCCCGCCGAGCAGGTGCTGAATGGCGGCCACGCCGCCGGTCGAGGCTCCGATGGCGATCACGCGTTCGCGCTTCAGCTGCTGCGGCTGAAGCGATGCGGCCTGCGACGGGCCCGGAGCTTCGAGCTTGGGCGCAAGTCGCGTCAGCGCCTGGCCGGATCGCGCCGCCACGCGCAGCGTCTGGATGAGATGGCCGCGGAAGGCCTCGACCGAGATGTCGATCGAATTCGGCTTCTCGATGAAGGCGACGGCGCCGGCCGAGAGCGCCGCGACGGTGGCGGCGCTGCCCTCTGCGGCGTTCGCCGAGACGATCACCACCGGCGTCGGACGCTCGCGCATCACCCGGCGCAGCAGATCCATGCCTGGCCGGTCCGGCAGTTCGAGGTCGAGGATCATCACGTCGGGCGGCTGCCGCGCCACGGCCGCCCAGCCCTCGGCCGCGGTCTCGGCCATGGCGATCACGCGGATGTCGGCCTCCGGCTTGAGCAGCAGCTCCAGCAGCTGCCGCATGGCCGGAGAATCGTCGACGATGATGACGTCGATGGTTGCGCCCGGCATCAGAACACCTCGAGATCAGGAGCGCTGCGACGGCGCAGGATGGATTGACGATAGGCCTGCTCATCCTCCGCGATGGCCTCGGCGCGGAGCGGAGCGAGACGGTTGACCCAAGCCCGGCCCGTCGCCGGCTCGTAATTGGCGCGGCGCGGGGTCGTGCCGCCCAGATCCTGCGCCGCGACGGGGATGCCCTCGCGTCCCAGGAAGCGCAGCACGAAGGCGGCGTTGCGCGCGCCGACCGACGCCTCGCTCCGCTCGCCGATCATCGCGGCGCCCCCGAACACCTTGGCCTCCAGCCGGCTGCGGACGGCGCCGCGCTTGAGCAGCGCATTGATCAAGAGCTCCATCGAGGTGACTCCGAAGCGCATATCGTCCGGCGAGGATGCATCGGCGCCGCCATCGCCGGGCAGCAGGAAATGGTTCATGCCGCCGAGATCCAAGCCGGGATCGCGCAGGCAGGCGGCGACGCAGGAACCAAGCACCGTCGAGAGCACCTCTCCCTTGGTCGAGGCGAGAGCCTGTCCCCCGGGCGCGACATTGATGATGCGGGCGTTGAAGCGCTGGTCGAAATAGCCGCGCTCGGGCTCGATCTGCCGGGTCATGATGCTGGGCTCCGGCGGTAGATGGTGCCGCCGCAGGGCTGCAATCCCGGCAGCATGGCGGTCAGCGCCTCGGAATGGCCGAGATAGAGGTAGCCGCCGGGCGCCAGCATCGCGACGAGCCGCGCCAGGATATCCGCCTTGGTCGGCTGGTCGAAGTAGATGAGCATGTTGCGGCAGAAGATGACCTGGAAGGGGCCCTTGAAGGGCCAGTCATGCAGGATGTTGAGCTGCCTGAAGCGCACCATTTCCTGGAGCGCTGGCTCGACGCGCAGCTGGCCAGAGGGCGTGGGCCGCAGTGCGAGCTGCCGGCGCTGCGCCTCGCCGAGCTTGGCGATCGCGGCCTGCGGATAAAGGCCGCGCTCGGCCGTCGCCAGCACGTCGCTGTCGATGTCCGTAGCGAGGATCAGGCAGTCCGGATGCCTCCGGCCGCCGAGGGCGGCCCGCAGGGTCGCGGCGATCGTATAGGGTTCCTCACCGGTCGATGCGGCCGCGCACCACAGACGCAGGCGCTGGCTCCTGGCGGGATCGGCGAGCATCTCGGGCAGCGCCACCGTCTCCAGATGCGCGAAATGATGCTCCTCGCGGTAGAAGGCCGTGTGGTTGGTGGTGAGAGCGTTGAGGAGGCCGGGCAGTTCCTCTTCGAGGCCAGGGCCCTTGAGACGATCGCAATAGCTCTTGAGCGACGGCAGGCCGAGCTCGCGGGCGCGGCGCACCAACCGACCGCGCACCATCGCCTGCTTGTGGTCGCGCACGACGATCCCGGCTTCTCGGCGGACGAGTTCGGCCACCATGCGGAAATCCTCCTCGGCCAGCTCGTGGTCGACGTCGGTCGCGAGAGACGGGAGCGCCGTCATCAGAATTCCGTCCAGTCGGCTCCCAGCCGAGAGCCGCCGGCCGCCGTGCGGGGCGGCGCGAAGGCCGCCACGGGGCCGGCCGCGGACGGACCGGCTGCCGGGGCCGGCCCGGGCCGCGTCACGCGGGATTGCTGGAAGGCCTCGGCGGCGAGCTGACGCAGGCGGTCGGGCTCGCTCGTCGGCGCGGGCGCCGGGGCGCGGGCGGCGGGAGCGTCGTCGATCCGGAACGTGGCGACGAGTTCGTCGAGTCGCTCCAGCTGCTTGGTCAGCTCGGAGGCGCTGGCGGCGCTCTCCTCGGCCAGCGCCGAGTTCTGCTGCGTCATCTCGTCGATGCGGGCGACGGCCGTGCTCATCTCCTCGATGCCGTTGGCCTGTTCCGACGAGGCGGAGTGGATCATGGCGATCATCTGCGCGACCTCGTCGGAGGCCCTGACGATCTCGTTCAGCGACTGGCCCGTGGCATGCACGAGCTTCACGCCTTCCACGACCTGTGACGCCGAGCCGACGATGAGGTCCTTGATGTCGCGCGCGGCCTGGCCGGAGCGCTGGGCCAACGCCCGGACCTCGGAGGCGACGACCGCGAAGCCCTTGCCGGCCTCGCCGGCGCGCGCCGCTTCCACCGCTGCATTGAGCGCCAGGAGGTTGGTCTGGAAAGCGATGTCATCGATCACCGAGATGATGTCGCTGATCTTGCGCGACGCCTCCTCGATCCGCTCCATCGCATCGATGGCGTCGTGGACCACCTTGCCGCCGCCCGTGGCGAGGTTCTTCGCCTTGTCCGAGAGCGTCTGCGCGACGCTGGAGTTATCGGCGGTCTGCTTGACGGAGGCGGCGAGCTCCTCGGTCGTCGCCGCAGTCTCCTCGAGGCTGGAGGCTTCCTCCTCGGTGCGCTTGGCGAGGTCGGACGCGCCAGCGTTGATTTCCCGCGCGGCCCTGCTGAGGTCGCGCGCCGAACGCTGGATGGTCGCCACGGTCTCGGCCAGGCGCGAGACCGTATCGTTGATCCCCGTCGCCAGCTCGGCGATCCGGCCCTGATGCTCGCCTGCGACGCGGACTGTGAGGTCGCCGTCGGCCACCTGCCGGAGCGAGCCGTTGAACTCGTCCATCGCCGTCTCGACGATCGTGTTGATGCGGTTCAGGCCCTGGGCCAGATCGTGCATTGCGCCCGTCCGCCCTTCGAGGCGCACGCGGCCCGAGAAATCGCCGCGCACTGCGGCCTCGACGACCTGCGTCACCTCGGCCATCGCGCTGAGTTCGGCGGTGAGATCCTGCCACTCCACCACGGTGCCGATGCGATTGCCGTCGGCATCGAGAACGGAATTGACGTTGATCTCGATCGTCAGGTTGTCGATCTTGATGCGGTTGCGCTCCATGGACGAGCGCTTCCAGCGGTCGTCGTTATGGAACTGCTCGACGGTGGCGCCGATCATCTGTTCGGCGGAGAAGTTCGGGAACTGCTTGCGGAAGCTCTCCGCGCGGCTGCGGAAGAGGTTGAGCAGCGCCTTGTTGACGTAGACGATCTTGCCGTCGAGGTCGGTGATCATCACGCTGACGCCGACCATGTCCAATCCGGCGCGGACCTGCGCCGCCGCGACGCCGGCATCATGCACCTGGCGGAGCGAGCGCGCGAGGTCGCCAAGCTCGTCCTGCCTCTGTTCGCCCGGGATGTCGGCTTTCTCGCCCGCCGCCAGTCTTCCGACCGCGTCGCGCATGGCGTTGACCGGCTTGGTGATGTTGCGCGCCACCAGCAGGGAAGCGCCGCAGATCGTCAGGACGATGACGATACCCACCATCCCGTTGCGCAGGGCGAGAGCGTGGATCTTGGCGTCGATCGTCTCGCGCTTGATGTCGGCGACGATGGCCCAACGGCGTCCCATGAACTCGACCGGCGCCATGGAAACATAGGATTCGGCGCCGTCGAGCGAAGCGACGAAGCCGCCGAAACGCTTGTCGCCGGAGAACGCGCTCCTGGCGGCTTCGGCATAGGGCGTCGTGTCGAACAGCTTGTGACGACCGCGCGTCTCGACGGCCGTCCGCAGCCGCCCGTCGAGGCCGAGCGCATAGACGGCGCCGGTATCGGAGAACGGGTGGGAGATGGCCGCGGTGATCGCGTTGTCGGGCAATTGCACGGCGAGCACGGCGAGCACCCGCCCATCGTCGCCGCGGACGGCGCGCGCCATGAACGCGGCCGCCGCCCCGTTGCTCGGCGTATAGGGCTCGTAGTCCTCGAAGGCGATCTCGGCGCCGGCCAGCGCCGCCTCGAAGGCGCGCGCCAGTCCGGTCCCGCGCCATGGTCCCGTCCGCAGGTTGGTGCCGAAGTCGCTTTCCTTCTCGACGGTGTAGATCACTTCGCCGGCAGGGGAGATCAGGAACAGGTCGTAGAACTTCCGCTCATCCGCCATGGCGCGCAGCATCGGATGCCAGCGCTTGTGGCCGATGCCGTAGGCCGAGCGATCGTCCTGACCCTGGTAGTCGCGCTTTTCCTTCCCCTGCGGCGGCACATGGCCGACGTAATGCTTGTGCACAGCGTCGTCGCGGCCGCCCTTCTGGTCATAGACGCCGGACAGGAATTCGTAGGCCTCGCGGATCGCCGGCGCATCGGCGATCAGACGCAGATCGCTCGCGAAACCATCTCCGACGCGCTTCAGCACGCCAGCCCGGAAACGAGCGATGCTGTCCGCGAACGTCACTTCGGAGCGCACCATGATCTTCGTCGCCTGCACATGCGAGTTGATGCCGACCGCCAGCGCCGCGGTCAGGGCGCTGGCGATCAGCAGCAGCGGAATGCGCGCCGAGAGCGAGCCGAAGCGGGAAAGGAGTTGGCGCATGGAGCGAGTCCAGATTGGATGAGTCGGGGCGTGTCCGTGCCTTGTTCAGGCGGCTTGGGCGGCTGGCAGCGAGAAGGCGTCGTCGCGCAGGATGGCGTCGAGCCGGAGCAGCGCGACCACCGTCTGCTCGATCAACGCCACGCCCTCGATCAGCTCGAGCCCGTTGGTCGCGACCGCCGGAGCCGGCCGCACGTCGCCGACCTGGATGTCGACGATGTCGGAGACGGAATCGACGAGCAGCCCGGCGGTCCGGTCGGCCACGTCGACCACGAGGTTGACGTGCTTCGGCGTCGGCGTGGTCAGGCCGCCGCCGAGCCGCGCCCGGAGATCGTAGACCGCCAGGATCAGGCCGCGCAGGTTGATGACGCCGCGCACGTAGCTGGGCGCATGCGGCAATGGCGTCGCTTCCTGCCATCCCTTGATCTCGCGCACCACGCCGACATCGATGCCGAACAGGCCGCCGCCCACGTTGAAGGTGACGATGCGGCGCTGCGACGCTGTGGCGGCCTCGTCGGGGCTCCTGAGGAGATCGTTCATGCTCATGGTCACCTCATTGCAGGATCGGGCGCGGGGAGTGCTGATCGAGCCCGCCCGGTGCGACGCCCATGGCGGGAATGGCGTCGACATCGACGATCAGCGCCACGAGGCCATCGCCGAGGATGGTCGCCGCCGAGGCGCCGGGCACGCGGCCGTAGCTCTGCTCCAGGCTTTTCACCACGACCTGCTGCTGGCCGACGATCTCGTCCACGAAGAGGCCGATCTGGCGGCCGCCCTCCGACTCGGCCATGACCACGACCTGCTCGCCCCGCGCGCGTCCCAGGCCAAGCACCTCGCCGAGCCTGACCAGCGGCGACAGCCGGTCGCGGAGCCTCACGTATTCCTGTCCGCCCGGCAGGCGCTCTACCGCCATATCCGAGCAGCGCAGCGTCTCGCGGATGCTGGCGATGGGCAGCACCAGCCGATGGCCGGCGGCGCGGATGATCATTCCGTCCATCACGGCGAGGGTGAGCGGCAGCAGCAGCGTGAATCGCGTGCCGCGCCCCGGCTCTGACGCGACGAGCACGCGGCCGCCCAGCGCCTCGACGTTCTGCTTCACCACATCCATTCCGACGCCGCGGCCGGACACGTCGCTGACAGCCTCGGCCGTCGAGAGGCCGGGATGGAAGAGCAGCAGGTCGATTTCCTGCGGCGAAGGCCGCTGCTCGGCGCCGACGAGGCCGCGCGACCGCGCCTTGGCCAGCAGCCGATCGCGGTCGATGCCGCGGCCGTCGTCGCTGATCGAGATGACGATGCGGCCGCTGCGCTGCTCGGCGCGGAGCATGATCACGCCTTCCGGCGGCTTGCCGGCCGCGACGCGGTCGGCCGCCGGCTCCAGGCCATGGTCCATGGCGTTGCGGATCATGTGGGTGAGGGGGTCGGCCAGCTCCTCGATGATCGTCTTGTCGACCTCGGTGTCCTCGCCGACGATCTGCAGCCGCGCCTGCTTACCGAGCGACTGGCCGAGCTCGCGCACCAGGCGCGGCATGCGCTGGAAGACGTTGCGCACGGGCTGCGCACGCACCGCCATCACCGAATCCTGCAGCTCGCGGGTCTGCCGGCCGAGGACCTGCAGGCCGTCGGCGATCGCCATGGTCTCCGGCGTGGAGAGCTGCAGCAACCGCTGATCGAGCATCGACTGGGTGATCACGATCTCGCCGACGAGGTTCATCAGGCGGTCGATGCGATCAAGGTCGACGCGGATGCTTCCGGTGGCCTTGGGCTTTTCGCCGGCCTTGGCGTCGCGCGCCGGCGCGGCGGTTTTCTCCGCAGGCGCTGACGCTTCGGTTGGGGTGGGGGCCTTCGCCGCCGGCGCTGGCGACGGCGCGGCGATCGCACGCTCCGCCGGCGGTTCAGGCGAGACGAAGGCAGGCGGCGCAGGGATGGGCAAAGACGGGGAATCAGCCAAGACCGGCGCCGGCGCAGCGGGCTGCGCCGGCGCATCGCCGAAGTGGAACTCGTCCGATCCCATGTGCAGTTCGATCGCCTCGGCCACGCGCGCAGCCGGGGCCTCGCTCTCGAGGACGAGATCGAATGCGAGCCGGCATTCCATCGGATCGAGGGCGTCCAGCGATGGAAGATCGTCGGTCAGGACCGTGACCGCGAGCGGCCCGAAGGCCTCCAGCGCGGCGAAGACATGGCGGGGATCGACGGCGCGGCGGTAGAGATCGCGGCCCGGGCGGAGCGCAATGCGCAGCACGCCTCCACCAGCGGCCGGGGCGGCGGCCGCCGTCTCGGAGGACGCGGCTTCGAGCTGCGTTGGGTCGATCCGCTTGAGGGCCTGGATCAGCGCCTCGGGGGCCGCCGTTTCCTCGCCCCGACGCCCCGCCGCGACGAGCGCAGCCACCTGGTCGAGGCCTTGCAGGAAAAGATCGTAGGGCGCGGCACGGGGCGAGATGCGGCCGGCCCTGAGGTGATCCAGCGCCGCCTCGAAGACATGGGCGAGCTCGACGAGCGCCTTCAACCCGAAGGCGCCTGCGCCGCCCTTCACCGAATGGATGGCGCGGAAGGCGCCGTTGATGTCGTCAGCCGCGTCCGAACCGTCGCGGAGCGCGCTCAGGCGCTCCTCAAGCGCTCCGAGCAGCTCCTCGCATTCCTCGAGGAAGGCCGCTCTCAGTTCGGTCAGCGGGTTCATCGCGCGAGGCTCAGTTGGCGAAGCGGTCGAGCAGGCCGAGCAGAGTCGGCGGATCGAAGGGCTTGACCATCCAGGCCGTGGCTCCAGCCTTGCGGCCCTGAGCCTTGATCGCTGGATCGCTCTCGGTGGTCAGGATGATGATCGGGATGGCCTCGCCCTGCGGACGCCGCCGCGCCTCGCGGGTGAACTCGATGCCGTCGCAGTTCGGCATGTTGAGGTCCGAGATCACCACGTCGGGCGTGAAAGCCTCCAGCCGGTCGAGGCCCTCACGGCCGTCGGCCGCCTCGGCCACCTCATGGCCGGCATGGCGCAGCGTCGCCACCAGCAGATCACGGAGGCTCTTGGTGTCGTCGATCGCGAGAATGCGCATCAGCCGAACTCCACGGTGAAAGGTTCGTTGTCGCCGCCGAGGCCGTAAGCCTCGAAGGCGAGGGTGAAGGCGAAGGAAGGATTGAGCACGGCTGCGCGCTGGTCCCCGGCGGCGCTTGGAACGAGTGCTGCGATCAGCACCTGCATCGCCGGGGCCGACAGACGCTCGACCGCCGAGGCATCGAGCCGCAGCGGCTCGCCATCGGGGAAGGCCAGCAGCGCATCGTGCAGGGCGCGAGGGGAGGGGTTTGCTTCCAGCGCCACGGCGGGCGGCTCGAAAGACGAGGGATGGCCAGGCGCGGGATCGCCGGCCGCGGCGGCCCAGGCGGCGGCGATTTCGTCGCCAGCCGCGCCTGCGTCGGTCGCCTCATCATCCCAGCCCATCCTGCTCTCCTCGCCATGGCATCGGCGCATGCAACCATTCCGGTTGCGAAATACAACTAGGCGTTGTTCGTTAAGGCGTGGTTAACGGAGCGGAAACTCCCCGCATTTGCCGTTCTCAGGCCCCCGCAGAAGCGGCCGGCCGACGATGCGGATGATCGGACATCGGTCATGGCGTCATTCGATCGATCAATCCCACTGCGGATTAACCATCGCCGCTCCTGCAATGAACGTTGTTCAGGAAACGACTTGAACAGCGTTCAATTCCGCGCCATAAGAGTCGTGTGAACGTTGTTCAAAGGAGGAAGCCACCGATGTTCAAAACCATCGTCACCCTGATGCGCGGCAGCGCCGCCGCTGCGGCCGAGGAGGTCGCCGACCGCCACGCGCTGCTCATCCTCGACCAGCAGATGCGCGACGCCGCCGGCGCGTTGGAGCGGGCCAAGCGGGCGCTGGCGCTCGCCATCGCTCAGGACAGGCAGGAAGGCCTCAGGCTCGATCGCATCATCGCCCAGATCGCCGATCTTGAAACGCGCGTCGGCGCGGCGCTCTCGGCCGGGCAGGATGCTCCCGCGCGCGACGGGGCCGAGGCGATCGCGCGGCTGGAGGCCGAGCGCGACGCCGCGGCGACAGCGCGCACGCTGTTCGCCAGCGAGATCGCGCGCCTCCGAGCGCACGTCGGTCAGGGCGAAGCGCGCATCGAATCGCTTGATCGCGGCCGCCGAATCGCACGCGCGGCCGAGGCCGTGCGCGGTATGCGCCAGGGCCGCATCGAGGCGGCCGGGCTTCACCGCGCCACGCTCTCCGAGGCTGAGCAGACGCTGCGGCGGCTGCGCGAGCGGCAAGCCGAGGCCCAGGCCGCCGAAGAAGCGCTCGACGAGATCGACGCCGCCGCCGGGCCGCTGCAGGCCGCCGAGCGCCTCGCGGCGCAGGGCTTCGGCCCTCGCCTGAGGACGAGCGCCGATGACGTCCTCGCCCGCCTCAGGACACGCGCGGCGGCGACCGGCGCAGCCTGATCATCCCGCAATCCCCATCGATTTCGAAAGGAGACCGACCCATGACCACCGAAACCCCCGTCCTGCGCAACTCGCATGCCTGGAGCCTCTTCACCTACGCGAGCTTCGTCGTCGCGGCCGGCATGATGGCCGGCGGCATCTTCTTCATGGAGGCGAGCTTCGCCGCCAAGGGCTTCTACGCCATGGCCGCGCTGATGCTCGTCCACACCTCCGTCTCGATCACCAAGACCCTGCGCGACAACGAGGAAGCCGCCCGCCTGATCAACCGCATCGAGGACGCCAAGACCGAGAAGCTGCTGATGGAAGTGGGCCGCGCCAACTAAAGGCAGCAGCCCGGAATCTTCATTCACCCTGCGAATGCAATTGTTGCCGTCGAAGGATCACGTTTATCCTTTGCCGGCATCCTCGCCAGCCGTCAGGACGGGACCCACCGATGCTCAAGCTTCTCGCCACGCGCCGTTTCGCGCCATTGTTCTGGACTCAGTTCCTATCGGCGTTCAGCGACAACATCCTGAAGAACGCGATCGTCTTCCTCATCCTGTTCAAGCTGGCGGGATCGGAAGGCGAAGCCCTGGTCACCTTGGCCGGCGGCGTGTTCATCGCGCCGTTCCTGCTGCTCTCGGCGCTGGGCGGCGAGATCGCCGACCGGTTCGACAAGGCCTTCGTGGCGCGCCGGCTGAAGCTCGCCGAGATCGGCGCGGCGGTGGTGGCGGTCGTCGGTTTCGCCTTCCACGCGCTGCCTCTACTGTTTCTGGCGCTGTTCCTGTTCGGGATCATCGCCGCGCTGTTCGGCCCCGTGAAATACGGCATCCTGCCCGATCACCTGACTCCGGAGGAACTGCCGGCGGGCAACGCGCTGGTGGAAGGCGCGACCTTCATCGCCATCATCCTCGGCACCGTGGCGGGCGGCTGGCTCGCCAAGGGCGGCGGCCACCCGGCCGTCTTCGCCGCGGCGCTGATGGGCCTCTCCACGCTCTGCTGGCTCGCCAGCCGGCTCATCCAGGCCACGCCCGCCGCCGATCCCGGCGCGGTGCTCGACCGCAACGTTCTGCGCTCCACCATCAGGCTGACCGCCGAGCTCCGGCAGGACGGCCGCCTGTGGCGAACGGGCGTGATGGTCAGCCTGTTCTGGCTGATCGGCGCGGTGGCGATGTCGCTGCTGCCTTCGCTGGTCAAGAACACGCTCGGCGGCGACGAGAGCCTCACCAGCCTTTTCCTCGCGGTCTTCGCGGTGTCGATCGCCATCGGGTCCGGCTTAGGCTCCTTCCTGTCGAGCGGGCGCATCGTGCTGCTGCCCGTGCCGGTGGCGGCGGCGATCATGGGCCTCTTCGCCCTCGACATCGCCTGGACCGTGGCGGCGGCCTCGCCCAGCGCCTGGCGCGTGGCCATCGATCTCGCCGGCCTCGCGGCGGCGGGCGGCGTCTTCATCGTGCCGTCCTTCGCGGCCGCGCAGCACTGGGCGCCGACGGACCGGCGCTCGCGCATGATCGCCGCGATCAACGTGCTCTCCGCCGCCTTCATGGTGGCCGGCGCCGTCGCCATCGGCGCCATTCAGGCGGCCGGCGCCTCAATGACCATGCTGTTCGTCATCGTCGCCGCGGCCTGCTTCCTGACCGCGATCTGGAGCTTCGCCGTGCTGCCGACCAATCCCTTGCGCGACCTGCTGTCGATCGTCTTCCGCGCCTTCTACCGTACCGAAGTGCGTGGCCTCGAGAACATCGCGAAGGCCGGCCCTAACGCCATCGTGGCGCTCAACCACGTCTCCTTCCTCGACGCGCCGCTGGCGCTCTCGATGCTGGAGAAAGAGCCGATGTTCGCGATCGACCACGGCATCGCGCAGCGCTGGTGGATCAAGCCCTTCCTCAAGCGCATGCGGGCGCTGCCGCTCGACCCGACGCGGCCGCTGGCGACGCGCAGCCTGATCAACGCGGTGAAGAAGGGCGAGACCCTGATCATCTTCCCGGAAGGCCGCCTCACCGTCACCGGCAGCCTGATGAAGGTCTATGACGGCGCTGGGCTGATCGCCGAGAAATCGGGCGCCAAGGTCGTGCCGGTTCGGATCGACGGGCTGGAGCAGACCATGTTCTCGCGCCTCAACCGGCTGCAAGTGCGCCGCCGCTGGTTCCCCAAGGTGACGGTGACCGTGCTGCCGCCGGTCGAGCTGAAGGTCGACGAGGCTCTCAAGGGCAAGGCGCGCCGCCAGGCCGCCGGCGCCGGCCTCTACCAGATCATGTCGGACCTCATCTTCGCGACCACCGACATCGACCGCAGCGTCTTCCAGGCCGTGGTGGACGCAGCCGAGAAACACGGGCCCTCGCGCCTCGCGGTCGAGGATCCGCTGACCGGCGGCCTCAGTTACAAGAAGCTGCTCATCGGCGCGCGGGTGCTGGGCTCAAAACTCGCCCCTCTCGCGCCCGAAGGCCAGACGCTCGGCGTGATGCTGCCCACCGCCAACGGCGCGGCCGTCACCATGCTCGGCCTGATGTCGGCGGGTCGCGTGCCGGCGATGATCAACTTCTCGGCCGGCCCCGCCAATGTCATGGCGGCCTGCCAGGCGGCGAAGGTCACGACGATCGTCACGTCCCGCGCCTTCGTCGAGAAGGCGAAGCTGCAGCCGCTCGTCGACCAGCTCTCCCCCGCCATCAGGTTCGTGTGGCTGGGGGACGTGCGCGCCGGCGTTTCCACCGGCGACAAGCTCAGGGCGCTGCTGAACTGGCGGAAGCCGCTGGCGGAGGTGCGCGCCGACACCCCGGCCGCGATCCTGTTCACTTCGGGATCCGAAGGCACGCCGAAGGGCGTCGTGCTCTCCCACCGCAACATGCTGGCCAACGCCGCGCAGGCGGCGGCGCGCATCGATTTCGGCCGCCAGGACAAGGTCTTCAACGTGCTGCCGGCGTTCCACTCCTTCGGCCTCACGGTGGGCATGGTGCTGCCGCTGACCTCGGGCGTGCCGGTCTATCTCTATCCCTCGCCGCTGCATTACCGGATCGTGCCGGAGCTGATCTACGGCTCCAACGCGACGATCATGTTCGGCACCGACACCTTCCTGACGGGCTACGCCAAGACGGCTCACCCCTATGACTTCCGCTCCGTCCGCTACGTGCTCGCCGGCGCGGAGCCGGTGAAGGATTCGACGCGACGCACCTACATGGAGAAGTTCGGCCTGCGCATCCTTGAAGGCTACGGCGTCACCGAGACGGCGCCGGTGCTCGCCATCAACACGCCGATGTTCAACCGCTTCGGTACGGTCGGCCGCGCGATGCCAGGCATGGAGACGCGGCTGGAGCCCGTGCCCGGCGTGACGGAAGGCGGCCGCCTGCATGTGCGGGGGCCGAACGTCATGCTCGGCTACTACCGCGCGGAGAAGCCCGGCGTGCTGGAGCCCGTGGTCGACGGCTGGCACGACACCGGCGACATCGTCACGATCGACGAGCAGGGCTTCATCGCGATCAAGGGCCGCGCCAAGCGCTTCGCCAAGATCGGCGGCGAAATGATCTCGCTCGCCGCCGTCGAGGCGCTGGCCGGCGAATGCTGGCCCGGCAAGCTCTCCGCCGTGGCGACGCTGCCCGACGCCAAGAAGGGCGAGCGCCTGATCCTCGTCACCGATGCGAAGGAGGCGACCCGCGCCGCCTTCCAGGCCTTCGCCAAGACGAGGGGCGCGTCCGAGCTGATGCTGCCGGCCGAGGTGATCGTCGTCGACGCCATGCCGGTGCTCGGCTCCGGCAAGCTGGATTTCGTCGGCGTGCAGAAGCTGGTGCGGGAGCGGCAGGAGGTCGCTCGCGCGGCCTGAGCCGCGCCGTCCGGTTTTGCGATCGTGCTTCAGCGCAGGTCCGGCGCGCTCCAGCGCCGGAAGACCTCGAAGGCCGCCTTTCTGGTCGTCTTGTCCTCGGCGATCAGCCCCTTGCGGTTGAGGCCCTTCTGGAAGCCGGTCTGCCGGCGCTCGGTGCGGAAGTCGTAGAGCAGCCAGGCGGCGATGCCGCGGACGTAAGGCGCGGCGGCGATCCGAGAAAGCTGCTGGCGGTAGAACTCGGCCTGCCAATCCTCGGTGAACAGCACGCGGCCTCCGCCGCGATGGCCGGGCAGGGCGTCGGCGCCGGTCTCGCTGACAATGACGGGCTTGCCAGGATCGGAATTGGCGAGCAGCCGGTCGAGGCCGGTGAAATCGGGCTCGTACCAGCCGAAATACTCGTTGACGCCAATCACATCGAGATGCGCGGCGAGACGGTCCTCGATGGCGAAGCTCGTCCTATTGATGAGGCAGGCGGCAGCGGTCAGGCGCGACGGATCGAGCCGCTTCGCCGTCGCGGCGAGCTCGGCCATGAAGGCGAGCCTGTCATCCGTGTCGGCATTCTCGTTGCCGACACCCCACAGGATCACGCTGGCGCGGTTGATGTCGCGTTGGATCAACTCGGAGAGCTGGTTGCTGGCGTCGGCCAGCGTGGCAGGATTGGCGAAGTCGATGGCCCAATAGACCGGAATCTCCGACCAGAGCAGGAAGCCCTCCTCGTCGGCCAGCCGCGCGACATGCTCATGATGCGGATAATGCGCGAGCCGCAGGAAGTTGCAGCCGAGCTCGCGCGCATGGCGCAGCCGACGGCGGACGTCCTCCTCGGTCGAGACTTTGCCCAGTTCTAGGTCATCTTCATGCACGCAGACGCCCTTGAGCCAGAGCGGGCGTCCGTTCAGGAGGATCTCGGTCCCGCGCGTCTCGATGGTGCGGAAGCCGATGCGGTCGATCACGGCGTCGGCGCCATAGCTGAAGCGAACCTCATAAAGGCGAGGCGATTCGGGCGACCAGCGTTCGACGGCAGCCGGTACGAATATCCTCCCCTTTCCGGCAATGATTGGGACGCTCGTTCTCAGTCCAAGCTCGGCGATCTCGACTTCTGCTGTCGCGGTCACGGGGTCGGACAACGTCATCTCGAAGCGGATGTGGTTCTCCTCCAAGGTCAGCCCTGCGACCGCGCTGCGGATGAAGACACTCGGCAGACGCAGCAGCGACACCTCGCGGTAGAGGCCGCCGTAGTTGAACCAGTCGATGTGATGCATCGGCACGCGGTCAGGTCGTCGCCGGTTCTCTACGAAGACCTGCAGGCGGTTGCGGCCTGGCCGGAGCTCCGCCGTCACGTCGATGCAGAACGGCGTGGAGCCGCCCCGATGCCCGCCCACATGCATGCCGTTGAGAAACACGAGCGCCGCATAGTTCGCGGCACCGAAGGACACGATCGCCCGCTCGCCGTCTCCGCCTGGGCTCCAGTCGAGCCATCGCGTGTACCACGCGCCACCCTCGAAATGCGTCCACACCGGCCTAAGCACGTTCCAGCACGAGGGTACGGGGACAAGTTCACCCGCCTCGATCTCGTAGTCGCGCGGCGTCGCCCATTGCGAGGGCGGCGTCTCGTCCAGCGCGAACCACTTCTGGCGAAGTCCCTCGTCGAAAAGGTCGAGCGTCATCCGCCATTCGCCGTCGAGGCTTTCAAGCTTGCGGCCGGCAAGCGCGACGAGCGTTTCGGCCGTCGCCATCCGGGTGCGAAACGGGCGCGCGTAATCCTCGTCGTGGAGGTGGTGGAACGGGTCTTCGGCCTCGCTCATCGCGCTGTGCGCCAGTCCGCCATGCGGTAGCCGATGCCGATCATGCGGCGGAAGCGCCAGTTCCAGCGGCCGGGCCAGAGCACGTCCGAGATCATGGCGATGGCGATCCAGCGGAACCAGGTGGCGAAGGTGTTGGAGAGGCCATGGGGCTCCTCGTAGCCCTTCACCCAGCCGTCCTGACGGCGCATGCCCTCCCTGATGTCGCAGAAGCCGCCGTCCTTGTTCTGGAAGGCGAGGAGAGCGCCCATCAGCTCCGTCAGCCAGGCCTCGATCTCGCCGCGGCGATGATCGATCAGCCGCCAGCCATGGATCAGGACATCAACGGCGTCGACATCGATGCAGGCGCTGTCCACGCGGGGCGGCAGCGACAGGCAATAGTCGACGGCCTTGTCCTGACCTTCCAGGCGCAGGCCCTCGTGATACCAGATGTGGAAATTGTGCATGGAGCCGGCGAAGGCATGCAGGAGCTGCCTGGCGTCGGACAGCTGCCCCACCCCCCAGAAGCCGGTGGATGGCTCGCGCAGCCGGTCGTGCCAATCGACAAGCTGCTTCAGGGCGGCGGCAACGATGGGGCGCCAGGCCTCGGCGCTCCGTCCCGCGCCGCCATGCTGCCTGAGCAGCAGGAAGAAGCTCGCCAGATTGACGATGTTGTTGCCTTCCTGCCAGGGGTCGCGCAGGTCGCGCAGGCTGAGCCAGTGCCCGAGAACCCTCTCGTCGAGGAAGTCCGTCGTGAAAGCGAGGGTCGGCTGGCGCTCCGGATCCAGCGCCTCGATCGCGCCGAGCGTGTAATTCGTGACGTGGAAATCGATGTACCGCCAGGTTTCAGCGGGGTCTGGCTTCTTGAAGACCTCGCCGTCCCGCATGCCCGGGATACGGAAGCGGCCGTCCGCGAGCCGGTGGCTTTCGAGCCACCCGATGAGCGACGCGCGCTGCTCCGGCGTGAAATCGGCAAGCCCGCCCAGCAGGTCGAGGCACATCAGGCCGTTGTAGGTGCCGGGCAGCAGGACGCCTGTCCAACGCTCCGGATCATGCGCGGCGCTGATCCGCATGACGCCGCGCGGCGCTGCGGGCGCCTGCATCGAGCCAAGCCAGGAAAGCGTCGCCAGCCGCGCGGCTTCGACCTCCCTCGCCAGCCGCTCGCGCTCCGTTGTCGATTGCAACATCGCTTCAACCTTTCACAGCGCCGGCGGCCATGCCTTCCATCACCCGCTTCTGGGCGATGAGGAACAGCAGCGCCACCGGCAGCGTCGTGAGCACCGCGAGCGCCATGATGCCCTGGAAGTTCGAGCCCAACTCGCTGTTCATGGAGAGCAGCGCCACGGGCAGCGTGTAGGTGTCGGGCGAGCGGGAGATGACGAGGATCGGGAACCACTGCGACCAGTTCAGCAGGAAGGTCACCAGGAGCACCGTCGCCGTGATCGGCGCCGCCATCGGCAGGACGACGCGGGTGAGGACCTGCCATTCGCTGGCGCCGTCGATGATGGCGGCCTCGATCACCTCGGGCGGAATCCTCCGGAAGAACTGCTCGAACAGGAAGAACTGCAGCGGTCCCAGCGCCAGAAACAGGATGATGCCGGCGTAGCTGCCGAGCAGGCCGAGCCTGAACATCACCAGATAGACCGGGATCACCAGCAGCATGTAGGGATACATGATCGTGACGAGGAAGCCGTAGCGGACCAGCGTGAAGCCCGGCGCCCTCGGCCGGCGCACGAGCGCATAGGCGCCGAGCGCCGTGACGATGACGCCGAGCAGCGTCGAGAGCGTGGTGATCGCGAGCGAGTTCCAGGCGTAGGTGGAAAGCGCCACGCCGCCGATGCTGCCGATCTCGGAGAAGATCGCGAAGCTCAGGGTCTCCGGCCAGAGACGAAGCGGCGCCGACATGATCGCCCGCGTCGGGCGGAAGGCCGAGACCAGCATCCACCAATAGGGATAGAGGAAAAGCAGGCTGGTGAGGATCGCCGCGGCATAGGCGGCGATCTGGAGCGGACGGTTGACCGGCGCGTCGTTCATCGCCCCGGCTCCCGGTCGCCGATCCGGTAGGCGGTGAGCGACAGGCCGATGACGATCGCGAAGAGGATCGTCGCCATCGCGGTGGCCTCGCCGTAACGGGCCTGGTCGAAGAGCTGGTAGGCGTAGTAGCTGACGAAATTGGTGCCGTCGTTGGGGCCGCCCTTGGTCATCACCACCACGACCGTGAAGGTCTTGAGGAACTGGATCAGCGCATACACCGTGTTGATGACGATCGCCGGTCTGAGCTGCGGCAGGATCACGTAGCGCCAGCGCTGCCAGGCGCTCGCTCCGTCGAGATGGGCCGCCTCCTCGAGCGCGCGGTCGCGGATCGAGAGGTTCGCCAGGAAGATGATCATGTAGAAGCCGGCGTGATGCCACAGCTCGGCGACGAGCAGCGACAGCATCGCCGTGTCGGGGCTCGACAGGCCGCCGAAGGCCGGGAGGCCAAGCATCTTCAGCGCCGTGTTGATGGCGCCGAAGGAGCGATCGTAGAGCCAGCGCCAGACAACGTAGCCGGCGACGTCAGGCGTGATCACCGGCAGGAAGATCGCCAGCCGGAAGAAAAGGTTGCCGCGCTCCAACAGCCTCGAGTCGAGCAGCACTGCGACGCCGAGCGCGAAGACGAGGTTGGCCGCGACGGAGAGCACGGTGTAGAGCAGCGTGCGCCAGAGCGAGGCCAGGAAGAGCGGATCGGCGAGCACCGCCGCGTAATTCGCAAGGCCGACATAGGTCGGGCTCGGCCTGAGCGCCGTGGCGGAGGCGGTGAAGGAGACCTGGATCGACAGCAGGATCGGCCAGACGCCGAACAGGATCGTCAGCGCTGCGAAGGGCGCGACGAAGAGGTAGAAGATCCGGTCCTGGCGGAGGGTCTGGAAGGCGGATGTCACGCGTGTGGACTCGAATTCAGGGGTTCGCGATGCCCCTCACCTGACCTCTCCCCGCAAGTGGCGGGGAGAGGTACGCGTTTCAGGTTGCAGCGCTGACGATCGAGAGCGTTCTTCTCCCCGCGTTGCGGGGAGAAGACAGATGAGGGGCACGCCCGCCGACCTCATTATTCAGAACCGTCCCCGCTCACCCCTTCAGCTTCGCCGCCAGGTCCCGCATCTCCTTGGCGGTCTCGGCGATGAAGGCCTTCCAGTCCGCCGGCGGATTGGCGATGCCGGCGAGCAGCTTGCGGTGGAAGGCCGCCTCCAGCTCCGGATAGAAGGCGTGGATCGACTCCGGGAAGTCGTAGGCGACGAGGCGATGCTCCGCCTTCGCGAAATACTGCGAGCGCGGCGAGAGCTTGGAGACGTCGAGATCCTTCCGGACGCCCGCCCCGACGTTCTCGAGGCTCGCCTGCTGAGCCGGCTTGGTCAGCATGAAGGCGGCGAATTCCTGCGCCAGCGCCTTGTTGGGGGAATTCTCGGGGATGGCGACGCCGCGCATGCCGCCGATCACCACGGCGTTCGGGCGATCGGCCGCGAACTTCGGCCAGGGGCCCGAGACGAAGTCGCCATTGAGTACCTGCGCGCCATCCCACTTGCGCACGTTCCAGTCGCCGACGCGGAACATGCCGCCGCGGCCGCCCTCGATCACCTGGTACATCTCGTTGAACGAGTGGTTGATCGTGTCGGGCGCGACGAACTTGTAGGTCGAGTAGGTCTTGAGGAATTCCTCCAGCACCTGCGCATGCGCCGGCTGGTCGATGGTGATCTTGCCATCGGGGTCGATCAGCGTGTGGCGCAGGCCCGAGCCGAAGACGAAGAGATCGAGCATGTGGATCAGGTCGCGCGGCTTGGCGGCCTGCAGAGCGAAGCCGAAGGTGTCGGCCTGGCCGTTGCCGTCGGGGTCCTTGTCGCGGAAGGCGGCGGCGAGCGTCTTCACCTCCTCCCAGCTGTCGGGGAACTTGCCGCCGTTCTTGTCGAGCCAGCTCTTGCGGACGCCGAAGGCCATCTGCACGCGCTGGATCGGGATGATGATCTGCTTGCCGCCGAAGGTCGCGACCCGCATGTCATCCTCGGACAAGAAGGACTTGTCGGCGATGCCGGCGGTCAGCGCTTTCAGGTCCATGACCTTGTTGGTCTGGGTCTGGATGCGGATGACGCGCTCGTAGTTGTTGAAGATGAGATCCGGCGCCGTGTCGGTGTTGATCGCGCTGATGACGCGGCCGAACCATTGGTCGGTCGGAAAGCTCTGCGAGCGCACGGTGACGCCGGGCTTGGTCTTGGCGAATTCAGCCGAAAGCGCCTCGAACCACTTGATGCCGTTGTCGCCGAGATCGTGCCAGACCGTCAGCTGCTGGGCCTTGGCTGGCAGGAGCGAGGCCGCAAGCGCGAAGGCCGCGGCGGCGAAGCTGCGTAGGATGCCCATCTGATCCTCCCTGGGCTGATGCGATGGCCGTTGGCCGGCCTTGACTTGGTGGGAAAACGAAGGAAAACGTTTTCCTTCTCCAAGACTATCATCAGGCCGGGAAAGCGCAAGCGGCATGACGAGACGCGGCGGCCCGACAACGTCAATCAGGACAGTGGCCGCGATGGCAGGCGTATCGATCGCCACCGTCTCTCGCGTGGTGAACGGCGTCGCCAACAAGGCCTCGCCCGAGACGATCGCCCGCGTGCGCGCGGCCGTCGCGGCGCTCGATTATCGGCCGACCAGCGCCGGCCGTTCGCTGCGCCAGCAGACGAGCCGCCTCGTGGCCGTGCTCGCCGCCAATCTCGCCAATCCTACGATGGCTGCGATCGCAGCCTCGGCGGAGACGGCGCTGCGCGAGCAGGGACTCGTCATGGTGCTCTGCGACACGCATGACCGGCCGGAGCTGCAGGACGAGTACCTCAGGGAGATGCAGGCTCATCAGGTCCGGGCGATCGTGCTCCTCGCCGCCGTCGAGAGCCCGATGCTCGCAGCGATGCGGGACGGCGCCACGCCGCTCGTCTTCGTCAACCGCCGCGACCCCGGCGGCGGCGCGGCGTCCCGCTATGTCGGGATCGACAACCTGGCGGCGGGGAGGGCGGTCGCGACCTATTGCATCGAGATCGGCCTCGCCTCCGTCGCCCTGCTGCACGGCTGGCTCTCCTCCTCGGCGACGGCGGACCGCGTCAGCGGCTTCCTCGCCACCTGCGCCGAGGCGGGGCGGCCGCTGCCCGATGGCAAGGTGATCCCGCCAGCCATGACGGATCACCTCGCCATCGGCTACGCCGGCGCCACGCGGCTGATCGATGCGGGCGTCCAGCTCGACGCGGTGATCGGCACCAGCGACCTGATGGCATTCGGGGCGCACAGGGCCTTCGTCGAACGCGGCGCCGTGCCACCGCGCTTCATCGGCTTCGACGACAGTCCGATGAACGACTGGGTGGCGCCCTGGCTCACCTCCATCCGCATACCCTACGAGAGCTACGGGACCGGGATCGTCTCGCTCCTCGCTGAGCAAGGCGGCAGGCGGCAGCCGTTAGCCTCAATCCAGCCGTTCCGTCTCGTCGAGCGGCTTCCGCAGGCTCGCTCCTCGCAATGATCGGGGTTCTTTTCGGTGAGCGTTCGCAGCTCAGGCATCCAACGCATCCACGAGCGGCCGGCGATACAGGGCGGCAGCGGGGATCAGCGCCAGCAGGCAACCGCCCGCAAGCAGAACCGCGGCCAGCTGCAGTTCCTCCCACGACAGGGCTGGCGCGAAGACGACGCCAGTCTCGCGGCCGAGAAAGCCCGAGGCGAGCCAAGCGAGCGCCAGGCCCGCTCCAAGCCCCAGGGTCGAGCCGGCCGTGAGCACGCCCACGACGTAGCTCCAGACCACGGCGAGGATATAGGAACGCGGCGCGCCGATTGCGCGCAAAACGGCGAGGCGCTGGCGGTTGATCTGCATAATCGCCAGCACAGCGGCCAGGATCGCTGCGACCACGAGGCCATGGCTCGCGATCGCCATCAGGCTCATCAGGCGTTTGGCGTCGCCCATTACCGCATAGAGCTGCACCAAAGTCTCCGCAGGAAAGAAGGCGGTGCTCCCCGCCGTCCGATAGCGCTGGCGTAGGCTATAGGCCTTAGCGATGCTGCCGTCCTTTGGCCGCACCACGACCGCCGGCACGCCGCCGAGCCGATCGGCATCAAAAGGCGGGCCGATCCGCTTCGAATCGTCTGGACGGCCCATGGGCATCGCGTGCGCGGACCAGACCTGCTCGATCGGCACGATGATCGCGCCGTCCCAGGGAGTGCCGGTCGCGACCATGCGCCCCACGACCCTCAGCTCGCCATGCTCGTGGACACCGCCGGCGCCCACCGGCCATAGCCCGTGGACTGGCCGGAAAGCGGCGCCGACGGCGAGAGGCGAGGCGGCGCCGACGACCGCCTCCTCTTCGGTTGCGAACATGCGGCCCTCGGCGGGCTGGCCCGCGAGATGCGTGGCAAAGGCCGCCGTCGTGCCGACGACTGGCGCGCGGCGATAGCTGTCGCCGAAACCGATGGGCGCGACCAGTTCGGCATCCGGGTCCGCAAGCAGCTTGGCCAGGATCTTGGGATCGAGGAGCGGCCCCGGATCGGGCCTGAGGTAGACGACGCTCATGAGCAGCGCGGTCTGGCTGCCAGGTGCCGCTACGATCAGGTCGAACCGGTCGGCAGCCGCAGCGCCGCCCTGTCGCAGCGCGCGCTCTTGCATGGACAGCGCAGCGCCGAGAGCCACGGCGGCGGCGATCAGCAGCACGAAGAGCAGCGTCGCGCCTGAGTTGCGGCGGACGATCGACCAAACGACGGGAAGGGGGTTCATGCGTCGACCGACGTGAGCGCGCGCCCCCGCTCCAGACGCAGCACGTCGTCGGCCAGGGCGATGACGCGCTCGTCATGGCTGACGACGGCGACGGCGCGCCCCTGGCCGCGCGCGAGGTCAGCGAGCAGCGTCGCGACGGCGGCGGCGCCTTCACCGTCCAGGCTCGCCGTCGGCTCGTCCGCCAGGACGAGGGGCGGATCGAAGATCAGCGCGCGGGCGATGGCGACCCGCTGCCGCTCGCCGCGTGACAAGGCCGCGATGCGCGCCCGCGATGCGGGGACACCTAGATCGGCGAGCAATCGCCGGGCGCGGGGGCGCAGTGAAGCAGCCGAGAAATGGTTAAACCAGGCCGCCACCAGGACATTGTCCTCCGGCGTCATCTCCGCGATCAGATGGAAGTCCTGGAACACGAGGCCGACATTGTCGCGGCGCCAGCGGTCTCGCCGGCGCTCGGACAGGGACAGGATATCGACGTTCCCGTGGCGCAGCGCGCCGGCATCGGGACGGCGCAGCCCGGCCAGGACCTGGATGAGCGTCGACTTGCCGGATCCAGAGGGCCCGGCAATCGCCATCATCCGGCCCGGCCTGAGTTCGACATCGACCGCGGACAGGGCCTCGAAGCGGCGGCCCGCCGCATCCGCGTAGGCGACGCAAAGACCACGAGCCGTTAGCGTCATTATTCTCACGCCGATGTGAACGACGCCTCGACGATGCGGATTTGGCTGACGAAGCCCGTGTCCGGATCAGTCGCGGAGCCCACCTCCAGCCGACCCGTCACCGTAATGAGGCGATCGAAGGCCATGGCCTCGACCACGCTGCGCGCCTTGACCACGACGATATCGACCGGCCAGTCGGCGTCGCTTTGGCAGAACGGGCAGAGCGCCATGGGCTCGGCGGTGAGCACGAAGAAGCGGCTCATCGCCTTCAGCGGCGGCGCCATGAAGCCCCGCATCGAGACCATGGCGCCGTTCAGCGCCACGACCTCGTCCGAGAAGACGAGGCCGCGCACGCCGAAGCTCTTGTAGAGCCGCTGGAAGGCGAGCGGCTTGGTCTCGGCGACGGAAATCGACGATGCAGCCACCGCCGCGAGAAGCAGGATGGCGCCGCGCCGGTCCATCAATTCCGCCGCGCCTCCGGGGCAAGCCCAAGCGCATCCACGATCACGCGGAACACCTTGATGTTCTCCAGATGGCCGCGGAATTTCTCGGCGTTAGGACCCATCGCCGTGAGGACGACATCGTCTCCCGAATGCACGCCGGATGGAGCGTCGAAGGGCAGGTTGCCGGTGACGCGCGTCGCGCCTGCGCCGCAATACTTTTCATTGGCGATGTTGGTCTTGCCGTCCGGACCCTTCACCGCCGGCACGAACTCACCATCCAGGAAAGGCTTGCCGCTCGTGCAATAGTCCGGATAGGCGCTGTACGGGATAGCCATCCTGCGCGAAACGTCGATGCTGGTGGGATAGCCGTCCTTATCCGGCGGCGGGTAGTTGGGGAAGCCGGCTTCCGCATAGGTCCCGAGCTTGTCGCGCAGCAACTGGCCGGGGCGGGCATCGTCGTAGGTGCCGATGATCGACATGCCATGCGCGTGGTCCGGAACGACGATGATCAACGTGTCGTTGCGGGCGCCGGCGAAGTCCTTTGCGATCTTGACGGCATTGTCGAGCATGATCGTGTCGAAGACCGAGCGCTCCCAATCGAGAGAGTGGCTGTACTTGTCGATACGCCCCGATTCCACCATGAGCACGAAGCCGCGCGGGTCCTTCGACAGGATGTCGATCGCAGTGCGGGTCATCTCCGCGACATCCGGCTGGTCGGGGAAGCGATCGACCGTGCCCTTCTTCAGCAGGCGCAGATCGAGCGCGCCGTCGACGTTGCTGGTGTTGAAGAGGCCGAGCAGCTTCGTGGCGCCGGCGGACGCCAGCATCTCTGTCTTGGTGGTGACGAACTTGTAGCCGTCCGCCTCGAACTTCTTGATGAAATCCTCATCGTCAGTGCGCTTGGAGCCGGCGGTCGACTTCGGCAGGAAGTTCGGCGAGCCGCCGCCCATGATCACGTCGGGCTTGGTGGCGTGATACATCTTGACGATGTCGTTGTAGTCCGAGCGGCGGCGCGTATGGGCGATCATCGCCGCCGGAGTCGCATCCTCGATCTCGGCGTTAGTGACGACGCCGACAGCCAAGCCGCCATTGCGCTTGACCAGTTCCGTGATGGTTTCGACCTTGGGATGGTCGAGCGTACCCTTGTTGCGCGCGCAATAGACCCCGAGAGCGTTCACGCAGGATTTGTGGCCGGTCGTGTAGGCATGCGCCGAATTGGCGCTGTCCGTGACGATCGAATCCGTGCCTGCCGTGGAGATCATCGCCATGGCCGGCATGTCGTCCATGGCGAGTTCACCGCCATAACGGCCCTCGACGATGCCCTTGGACATGATCCGCGCCGCGGTGCGGTTGGCGATGGTCATGCCGTCGCCGATGAAGAGGATGACGTTCTTCGCCTTGCGCGGGCCGGTGCCATAGACCTCCCAGCTCACGGCCGCCTTGGCCGCGCCGCGCGTCGCCTCGACCACGTAGACGCCTGGCTCCGTGATCTGCGTGTCGCGGATCCAGTAGGCCGAGTGATCGAGGCCATCCTCCTTTTGCGCGAAGGTCGCGGGCTTGCCCAGTACCGCGTCGGCCGGACGGCCGTTGATCGTGACGGTCACCTCGCCCTGCGCCGGGCCGCCCGGGAATTCCACCTTCAGGTCGAAGCGCGAGCCGGCGAGGATCTCGGCTCGATTGAGCGGATAAATGGTCTGAGCCTGGCACAGGCCCAATCCTGCAAGCCAGAGGCCAGCGGCCGCGGCGATTATTCTCATGGTCTCGCACCTCCAAAGGGCATCGACATCACGTAAATATCGCGTGTTCGATGACCGCCTCGTGACACCAGACCCAAAGCGGGGAACCGGCGTCGCCCCAGGAAGTCGGAGCGCCGCCGCACCACTCAGAAGTAGGATTGCAGCGCCCCGCGCCGGCGGATGTCGAGCGTGGCGCAGTGGAAGGCGCCGCCGAAAGGTCCGTAGCTCATGAAGTCGCAGGGGATCGGATCGAAGCCCCAGTCCTTGAGCGCCTTGATCAGCGTCGGCTGCTGCCGCTCGACGACCACCTTCTTCTCGTCCAGCGACAGCACGTTGATGCTGGTCCAGGGACTGCACATCGAGAACTTGCTGATCAGGTTGTCGACGGGGTCGGGCCTCGGCGCGATCAGCACGTCCCATGTCTTGAGGATCGGCGGCAGCCGCTCGACGTCGATATAGTCGGGATTGACCAGGACCTTGCCGGGCGCCAGCGGCATGAAGCTCGAATCGATGTGCATGGGCTGTCGGCAGATGTTCGGCAGCTCGTGGATGCGGTAGCCCTCGCCGAGGTGGCGGCGCAGCCAGTTGATGCCGGCCATGTTCGTCACGTTCGAGCGGATCACGAAGAGGTCGCGGCCGCAGCGCACGAAGTCGGCAGCGTCGAAGACGGGCTCGTGCTCGTTGACGACATAGCGCAGCGGCTCACCCTTCTCCGGCAGGCGGAAGTCGTAGTCGAAGAGCTCGTCGCTGAGCTCGGGCCGCGGCGCGGAGGTCCAGCGCGCGCCGGCGTGGAAATACTCCTTGAACAGCGGCTTGTAGGCGTTGCCCTCGAAATAGCGGGAGCGCCAGGCCATCGGCGTCTCGATGATCTCGTCGCCGACCACCATGTAGCCGTCGCGCGGACAGGCGACGCAGAAGCCGCGGGACGACCACAGCGGGCTTCTGAACTTGGCGCGGTGGTTGATCAGCGCCGGGCGGCGGACCTTGATTCCCTCGCCCGTGAGGATGCCGATGAACTGGTCGAGTTCGGCCTGCGCCTTGCGCTCCAGCCAGCGCGGGTACTTGTGGCCGGCGGCGATCCGGTAGAGCCGCGAGATCAGCGGCGGCAGGTTATAGGTCACCGTGACATGAACGGAGGGGACGGTGGACCCTTCGAGCCGGCCGACGATGACCTCCTCCAGCGGGTCCCATTCGTTGTGGGCCATCACCGGCGAGGCCGGGGCCGGGCTGACCGCAGCCGCATTGCTGCCGTCGGTCAGCGCGTCAGAGCGCTCCAGGACATCACCCATGCCGTCGCTTCCCGAAGCCATCCCCACTCTGTCCTTTCTTGCCGTCCGCCGGCGCTGGCCTTATGGCGAGCCGCAGGCCGATCCCGGCATGGTGTTTGCGGAGGCTGTTAGACTAGGGAACCTCCGTGTTCAACAAGTCGGCTTACGACACCCGCTCACAAGTCCGACAGCAGGATCCTCGCCAAGCATGCCTCATGTCCTGATCGCGGCCGTCGCGCTGGCGCTCGCCGCCGCGGCGGCGATCCAGATTGATCTCAGTTTCGCCGATGTGGCCGGAGCGATCGCTCTCGCCGGTTGGGGCATCCTGCTGATCGTCGCCATCCGCTTCGGCGTGACGCTTCTCCTGGCCGTCGCCTGGCGGTTCGTCATGCCGGCCGGGTCGGTGCTGCCGTTTCACGAATGCGTGACTCTACGTCTGATTCGTGACGGGGTGAACGGCCTCCTGCCGTCCGCGCAGATCGGCGGCGACGTGATCGGCGCCCGCCTCATGGCGCAGAGCCGGCCGGCGCCAGCGGCGGCGGCGAGCGTGGTCGTCGATGTCTTCGTGCAGACGGCCACGCAATTCCTGTTCACGGCCGCCGGCGTGGGGGTGCTGGTTTGGCTCGGCGTGGGCGGGCCGGTGGCGGCGGCCGTTGGTTGGGGCCTGGCGATCGCCGCGCCGCTGCTCGTCGGCTTCCTTGTCTTCCAGCACCAGAGCTCAGGCGAGCTGGTTCTGCGCGCCTTGCGACGATTGTCGAACGGGCGCGAATGGCGGGCCATCGCCGCAGCCGACGCCTTCTACGAGGCCGTAGCGGCCATCCGCCGGATCCGTGGCGGCTTCGCCGGGAGCGGCGCCATGCATCTCCTGGCTTGGCTCGCCGGCAGCGCCGAGGTCTATATTGCGCTATATTTCATGGGCCACCCCGTCGGCATCGCGGAAGCAATCGTCATCGAGAGCCTCGCGCACGCGGTGCGCAGCGCGGCTTTCGCCGTGCCCGGCGCCGTGGGCGTGCAGGAAGGTGGCTTCGTCGTGCTCTGCGCACTGTTCGGCGTTCCGGCGGAACCGGCCATCGCGCTATCGCTCGTCAAGCGCATCGCGGATCTTGCGCTCGGCGCGCCGGGCATCGCAATCTGGCTGCGCCGCGAATGGCGGCCGCCAGCGACGTCGATCGCTCGCGCGCCAAGCACCGAATCGTGATCCTTGCGTGCTTGCCTTCGGTCCGGCCGCATGGCTTCCGGGCAGCCAGAACGAGTCCATCGAGTAGTCGCATCAGGAGACAACGTCTTGGAGAAATCCTTGAAGACATCCGGAAAGATCGACAGGCGGGTCCTGTTGTCGTTGGCGGCGCTGGCCGCGGTCGCACCGGTCGAAGCCTTCGCAGCGGATCCCGCAGTCGGGTTGATCGAGCGATTCTATGCATCGCTGCGCAGCGCGATGCAGCGCTCCTCCGGCGTATCGGTCGCTGACAAGGCGAGGATGCTCTCGGGTCCTGTAAACGCCACCTTCGACACGGGCTCGATGACGCGTCTGGCCGTGGGCCAGGCCTGGGGCAGCCTCTCCGGCGGCCAGCAGGGCGCCTTGCAGCAGGCCTTCGCGCGCTTCCTGGTCGCGACCTACGCGAAGCAGATCGGCGGGTTCAACGGCGAGCGCTTCGAGGTCCTGCCGGAGACGGAGCGGCGGCGGGTGGGTACGCTGGTCCGCAGCCGCATCTTCGACGGCGGCTCCCCGACCAACGTCGACTATCTCGTCAGCGGCGGGCGCGCCATCGACGTCTACCTGAACAATTCGGTGAGCGAGCTCTCCTCGCGCCGGGCCGAGTTCGAATCGATCCTGGCGAGCGGTGGAGCATCGGCCCTGCTCACCAGCCTCAACGATCGGACGAACCGGCTCCTCGCCGGCTGATCCGCTCAGCGTCCCGCCCGGCGCTCCGCCGGTGGCGGAGCAGCAGGCCGCGCGCCGCCATCCGAGATCATCGGGTCGAAGATGTCGTCCTTGCGGCCGATGCCATCCAGCAGTTCGCGCCGGCGAGTCTGGTAATAGAAGCTGCGCAGCCGCACGTAGGGATCGACCGCAGTGTCGTCGACGGTCTGCAGGTCGCGGGCCCGCCGCAAGGCCTCGAAGCCAGCGATGGCCGAGGATGCGACGGTGCCGCCGACGCGGTAGACCGCGTAGCCTCCCGGATGGGCCGCGCCGTCGACGCCATAGCCGATGGCGTCGCGGACGGTGGAGGGACCGAGCAGCGGAAGGACCACGAACGGGCTGTCGTTCAGACCCCAGACGAACATGGTCTGACCGAAATCGCCGGTCTGCTTCGGCAGACCGCCCAGCGTCGCGACGTCGAACAAGCCGCCGATCCCGACCGTCGAGTTGACCGTGAAGCGCCCGAGCGTCGTCATCGAGGCGGCGAAGCGGCCCTGCAGCAGGTTATTCACGAAGATCGTCGGCTCGTTGAGATTGGCCGTGCCGTTCGCGATGCTCTGCCTGACCGGCGGCGGAACAATCAATTCGTAGCCCTTGAGCACCGGCAGGACCACGGCCTGGTTCACGGCGCTGTTGAGCGCGAAGGCGCTGCGGTTGTACGATTCGAACGGATCGGCGATCTGGGCGGGCGGCGGCTGTCCAGCGGTGGCGCAGGCGGCGAGGCACGCGCCGGCGAGAAGGACCCCGAAGGAGCGGAGCGATTGACGGAAGTCCATGAAGGATCGAGAGCCCAGCCAGATGATGAGAGAGGGATCACGCAAGACGACGCCAACACCCGGCATCGCAGCGGCGACGCTAATGGGGTCCCATGTTCTAGTATAGTGCAGAATTGCAACACATGCCGTCCGAATTTCTGAGCACCCTGCTATGATGGGCTGGCTCGCAGTTTCCCTCGCCGCGCTGGCGCTGGCGGGCATGGCTTACGGCCTCGCGACCATCGTCGCAGCACGGCGGGTGATGGGGACGGCTCCCGCACCGGTGCCGGCGGCTTGGCCGAGCGTCACCCTGCTGAAGCCGCTGCATGGCGACGAGCCCGGACTCCGGCAGAACCTCGAGAGCTTCGCCGCGCAGGACTACCCTGGGAATGTCTCGATCGTGCTGGGCGCCGGCCATCCCGAGGACGCCGCGCTCGTCGCAGCGGAAGGCCTCAGCGCGGCGCATCCGGGCCGGATGATCCGCATCGTCGCCGATGCGACCGCGCATGGCGCCAACCGCAAGGTATCGAATCTCGTGAACATCGATCGCGAAGCGCTCCGCGCCGGTGCGGGCGGAGAGGTGGTCGTGCTGTCCGACAGCGACATCAGGGTGGCGCCCGATTATCTGAGGACCATCGTCGCGGCGCTGCTCGCGCCAGGCGTCGGCGCCATCTCCTGCCTGTACCGCGGCCGGCCCGCTGGCGGCCTGTGGTCGCGCCTGTCGGCCTTGGGCATCGACGCGCATTTTCTGCCCAATGCCGCGCTGGGCATCGCCTACGGATTGGCGCGTCCCTGCTTCGGCTCGACGATCGCCCTCAGGCGCCAGACCTTGGCGGAGGCCGGCGGACTGCATGGCCTCGCCGACCAGCTGGCCGATGATTACGCGCTCGGCGAGGCGGTGCGGGGCCTCGGCCTCCAGGTCGCCTTCCCGCCGGTCCTCGTGGAGCATCTCTGCGTCGAGGAAAGCTTCGCCGCGCTCTGGAGCCACGAGCTGCGGTGGGCGCGCACGATCCGGGCGGTGAACCCCATGGGCTACGCCGGATCGGCGCTCACCCATCCCGTCGGACTGGCGCTGCTCGCGGCCCTGGCCTCCGGCCTCGCAGCGTGGAGCATCGGCCTCCTGGCTGCGGCGATCGTCCTGCGGCTCGGCGTACAGGCCTCGCTGCAGCGCATCTTCGGCCTGGAGCGCGGCGGCCTCGCGCTGCTGCCGCTGCGCGATCTCCTGTCCTTCGCCGTCTTCCTCTGGAGCTTCGCCGGACGCTCTGTCGCCTGGCGGGGCGAGACGCTGGACGTGGCGCGGGGCGGCGTGCTCGCGTCGCCGGCCGCACCCAAGGCCGGGCCATGACCCGCCGACGCGCGGTGATCGTGACGGCCGACGATTTCGGCCTGTCGCGCGAGGTCAACGAGGCGGTGGAGGCGGCGCATCGCAACGGCATCCTGACCGCGGCCAGCCTGATGGTCGGCGGCGCCGCGGCGGCTGATGCGGTGGAGCGCGCCAGGCGCCTGCCCACCTTGCGCGTCGGACTGCATCTCGCGCTGGTGGAGGCGCGCCCGCTCAACCGGCCGCAGGACATCCCGGCGCTCGTCGGCGGCGATGGAAGGTTCCGCACCGACATGGCGCGGGCAGGCGCGCGCATCTTCTTCGATCCGGCGGCGCGCCGGCAGATGCGCGGCGAGGTCGAGGCGCAATACGCCGCCTTCGCGGCGACCGGCTTGCCGCTGGACCATGTGAACGCGCACAAGCATTTCCATATGCACCCTTCGATCCTGGCGGCGGCGCTTGACGCCGGCCGTCGGCACGGGTTGCGGGCCATCCGCCTGCCGGTCGAGGACGGCGCGGCGGTGAACGCCATCGAGCCTAGCGCAGCCGGCCCGGGGCATCGGCTCTTCGCCGCCTGGGCCCGCGCGCAGTCCGGCCGCATCCGAGGCGCCGGCATCGCCGCTCCCGACCGGGTTTTCGGCTTCGCTTGGTCCGGCGGCATGGACGAGGCCCGCGTCGAAGCTCTGCTGCGGGCGCTGCCGGACGGCGTCAGCGAAATTTACTTCCACCCCGCCACCGCCGATCGCTTCGCCGACAGCGCTCCCGGGTACCGCTACCGGGACGAACTCGCGGCGCTGGTCTCGCCGCGCGTCCGACTCGCCCTCGACAGGAGCGGCGCGCGGACCGGCGGCTATTCCGACTCGTTGGCGGTTTGAGATTCCGGCGGGCCGAGGAAGGCAGGCACGAATACGAAGGCGGCGAGCAGCGTGAAGAACAGCGAGACGGTGAGCAGCTTCCCCATGCTCGCCGTGCCGGGATGGCTCGACAGCCAGAGGCTGCCGAAGGCGGCCGCCGTGGTGAGGGCGCTGAACAGGATCGCCCTGGTCAGGCTGGAGGCCAGCACGTCCGCGACGCCATTCCGCCAGGCGAGCACGAAATAGATATGGAAGGCGACGCTCACCCCACACATCAGCGGCAGGGCAATGATGTTGGCGAAGTTCAGCGGCACGCCGAGCAGCACGCCGGCCTGCAGCGACATGACCACGGCGACCACGAGCGGCACCAGCGTGACCAGCACGTCGTAGCTGCGCCTCAGCACAACGAAGAGCAGCACGGTGATCATGGCGAGCGCCAGCAGCGCCGCCGTGACGAAGGATTCGACGACCGTCCGGCCCGATTCGATGATCGTCACCGGCGCGCCGGTCGCGTTCGGGGACACCGTCCGCACGGCCGCGACGAAGCGCGCCATCACGGCGGGATCGTTCGCGTCGCCCTTCGGCAGCACTTCGATCCGGGCGCGGCCGTCGGCGGCGACCCAGTCCCCCCTGATATCGGCGGGCACGTCCTCCGGCGCGATGCGCGCCGCGCCGAAGGCCGCGCGCAGACGGGCGAGCAGCGGCCCGACGCCGGCGGAGAGCGCGTGCTCGACCTGCGCCAGGCGTTCGGCGGAGCCGCCAGCGAGGGAGGCGAGGGAGGCGTCGAAGCGGCGGATCTCCGCCGCGGCGCCGCCATTCCCGTCACGGCCGAGGGCCGCGGCCAGCGCCGCCCGCGTCTCGGCGATCTCGGCGAGCATCGCCTCCCGGCCGCGCGCTGGCTTCGGCGAACTCGGATCGAGCACGGTGTCGAGCAGGATCGAGGCATCCGCGATGGCCTCGAGGCGCGCTTCCTGGTTGGCCGGCGCGAAGGTGTTGATGCTCACGACGCGGGCGACCTCGGGCAGCGCCGCCAGACGCGCGGCCATCGACGCCGCTTCGGTTGCCGAGGAAGCGATCACGTCGAGCGACATCGGCGAGGTGTCGGGATCGCGGTTCAGATCCAGGAAGGTCGCGACCGATTCGACCCTGGAGTCGCGGAGGTTCATCGGGTTCGAATCGAAGCGCAGCGACAGCAGCAGCGGCAGGCCAGCCAAAAAGAGTCCGCCGGCCACTACAAGGATGGCGCGGCGATGGCGCTCGATGAAGCGGTCGGCGCCGGCCAGCCAGACGTAGCCGACCCGCTGCGACTCTGCCGGAGGCGCCAGAACGGCGAGCAGAGCCGGCAGCATCAGGAGGCTGGTCACGAACGCGACGATCATGCCCAGTCCGGCGATCAAGCCCAGTTCCGAGACTCCCTTGAAGGAGGTCGGGAGGAAGGCCAGGAAGCCGATCGCCGTCGATGCCGCGGCGAGCAGCAGGGGACGCCTGATCCCGACGGCGGCTTCCCTGATCGCCAGGGCGAGATCGGGCTCCATCGCCCGCACATCGCGGTAGCGCACCGCGAGCTGGATCGAGAAATCCACGCCGAGCCCGACGAAGAGCACCGCGAAGGCTACCGAGATCAAGTTGTATTCCCCGACCAGCAGCAGCCCGAGCGCGCCGGTGATCACCAGGCCTGCGAGCAGCGTGGCGAAGACCGCGCCGACGATGCGCCAGGAGCGGAGCGCGAGAAACAGGAGCCCCAACACCACGAGGATCGTACCGACCGTGTTGACGAGGGCGCCTTCAGCGACGGTCGAAAATTCCTCATCCGCCAGCGGCACCGGGCCGGTCAGCCGCAGCGAGACCGGTTTACCGGGGCCGATGCCGAGAGCGCCGGCCGTCCGGCGGATCAGGGCGGTCGCCTCCGCGCCCGGCTGCAGCGCGCCGAAATCGAGGACGGGCTGGATCAGGATCAGCCGCCGCAGGTCGCCAGGCGAAGGCGTCTCGCCGGAGAGGAGCAGTCGCCAGGACAGCGGCTGCGGCGGTCCCGCGGCGCTCGCCTCGATGACGGCGCTGATCGCGCTCAGCGGGCGGCGCAGATCGGCGAGATCGGCCTCGCCGTGCGCGGCGCCGCGCAAGCCGAGGCGGACGGCCTCCAGCACGCCGCCAAGGCCGGGATCGGCGGCCAGGATGCCGAGGATCGGCTGCTGGCGCACGAGATCCCGCATCGTCGCACTGAATTCTGCCTCTCCCTGCAGCAGGAAGCCGTTCGTCTCGAAGAACGTTCCTCCATCCGGCCGGCGGACCGAGCGGAAGGCTTTATTCCCCTGCAGTGCGGAGGCCAAGGCGTCGGCCGCGGCATCGGCCTGCTCGGGCGTCGGCGCATCGATCACCGCGACGATGAGATCGGTGCGGGAGGGAAAGGCGCGGTCGAAGGCGATCTCGGCCTGCCGCCAGGGCGTCGACGGGGAGATCAGCCGCGCCGTATCGGTGTTGATGGCGAAGCGGTCGATCGTGAACCAGACGCAGAGGCCGCCGAGCGCCAGCCACGCGAGGAGTACCGCACGGGCATGCGCGATGCACCGCGCCGTCAGCCGCTCGTGCCAATCCTTCATCCGAGATCGCTCCACGCTTCGCCGAAGGCGGCCGGCGCGGCCCTTCAGGCGTCGCAGCACAGAAGCGATTCGGCCACAGTCAACAACTGCCGGTGCCGTCGCTTTCGATGATCAGATGGCAATTTCGTGAAATTTGATGACCAAAGAGTGATTGAGCATTGGGCGTGATCCCGGTAGATTGCCCTGCAACAACGTAACAAACAACACCGCTGTCGGGCTGCGCGCGCGGGGGATGCGTCTGGAAAGGTCTTCCTTGATTCCCAATGCATTGGGTGGAGGCGGTCGAACGCCCCTCCTCGACGAAATCACCACTCCCGAGGATCTGCGTCAGCTCGAGCCGATGAGGCTTCGCCAGCTCGCGGACGAATTGCGCTCGGAGACGATCGACGCGGTTTCGACGACCGGCGGGCATCTCGGCGCAGGGCTCGGCGTCGTCGAGCTGACAGTGGCGATCCATTACGTCTTCGAGACGCCGCACGACCGGCTGATCTGGGACGTCGGGCATCAAGCCTACCCCCACAAGATCCTGACCGGTCGACGCGACCGCATCCGCACGCTCCGGCAGGAAGGCGGCCTCTCCGGCTTCACGAAGCGCTCCGAAAGCGTCTACGATCCCTTCGGCGCGGCGCATTCCTCGACATCGATTTCCGCCGGCCTCGGCATGGCGGTCGCCAGGGATCTCGCCGGCGCGTCGAACCATGTCATCGCCGTGATCGGCGACGGTGCGCTCTCCGCCGGCATGGCCTACGAAGCCATCAACAACGCCGGCGCCCTGCGCTCCAGGCTGATCGTCGTCCTCAATGACAACGGCATGTCGATCGCTCCGCCCGTGGGCGCGATGTCCGAGCACCTGAAGCGATTGGCCTGCGGCGAGGCATCGGGCGCTGGCGGCTGGTTCGAAGAGCTCGGCTTCCGCTACGTCGGTCCCGTGGACGGACACGATCTCGATGCGCTGCTGCCCGTACTCTGCGAGGCGCGCGACAGCGACGCAGGCCCGGTCCTGATTCATGTCCGGACCCGCAAGGGCAAGGGCTACGCGCCAGCCGAGGCGAGCGCCGATTGCTACCACGGCGTCGTGCGCTTCGACGTCTCCAGCGGCAAGCAGGAGAAGCCGCCCGCCGCCGCGCCAAGCTACACCAAGGTCTTCGGCCAGTCGCTGGTCAAGGAGGCCGAGGCCGACGACCGCATCGTGGCTGTGACGGCGGCGATGCCGGGCGGCACCGGCGTCGACCTCTTCGCCAAGGCGTTTCCAAACCGCAGCTTCGACGTCGGCATCGCCGAGCAGCATGCGGTGACCTTCGCTGCCGGCATGGCGACCGAGGGCTTCAAGCCGTTCTGCGCCATCTACTCGACGTTCCTGCAGCGCGGCTACGACCAGATCGTCCATGACGTGGCGCTGCAGAATCTGCCTGTGCGCTTCGCCATCGATAGGGCCGGCCTTGTCGGCGCAGATGGCGCGACGCATGCCGGCGCCTTCGATCTCGCCTATCTCTGCTGCCTGCCCAACATGGTCGTCATGGCCGCGGCGGACGAGGCCGAGCTTGTCCATATGGTGAGGACGGCGGCCGCCCATCAGGCGGGGCCGATCGCCTTCCGCTACCCGCGCGGCGACGGCGTCGGCGTGCCGTTGCCCGAACGGGGCGAGGTGCTGGAGATCGGCCGCGGCCGGGTGCTGCGCGAGGGCCGCAAGGTGGCGATCCTGTCGCTCGGCGCCCGTCTGCAGGAGGCTCTCAGAGCCGCCGAGACGCTCGACCGCCAGGGCTTGTCGGCCACCGTCGCCGATGCCCGCTTCGCGAAGCCGCTCGATCGTGCGCTGATCCGCGATCTCGTCGCCCGCCACGAGGCGATCGTCACGATCGAGGAGGGCTCGTCCGGCGGCTTCGGCGCAGCGGTCCTGCACATGCTGGCCGAGGAAGGCCTGCTCGACGGCGGCGTCAGGGTGCGCGCTCTCACGCTCCCGGACCTCTTCCTCGACCAGGCCTCGCCGGAGAGCATGTACCGCACGGCGGCGCTGGACGCCTCCGCAATCGTCGATTGCGTGCGCAGCATACCCGGCCTGCGTTCCGGCTCGCGTCTCCGCGCGGTTGCCGCAAACCCGTGATGGTCGCTGGCGACCCGGCGCCCGGAAGGCTCCCGGGGGATGTCGCGTTCGTCTCGGGGGGCAGCGGCTTCGTGGGAGCAGCCGTCATCCGTAAGCTGGTCGGTCAGGGTTTCCGGGTCAAGGCGCTCGCGCGCGTGCCCGCGATGATCAAGGCGCCTGGCGTCAGCGAGACGATCGCCGGCGACATTCGTGATCCCGCCGCCGTTGCCGCCGCGATGCGGGGTGCCCGCTACGCCTTCCATGTCGCCGCGGACTACCGCATCTGGGTGCCCGATCCGGAGACGATGCTGGCGATCAACGTGGAGGGGACGCGCAATGTCATGCGGGCCGCCCTTGCCGCGGGCGTGGAGCGCGTGGTGCATACCAGCAGCGTGGCCACGCTGACGCCCGACCCCGCGGGACCCGCCGACGAGACGCGGGCCGGCACGCCAGAGACGGCGATCGGCGCCTACAAGCGCAGCAAGCTCCTCGGCGAGCGCGTCGTCGAGGCGATGGTCAGGGACGAGGGCCTGCCGGCCGTCATCGTCAACCCGTCGACGCCCGTGGGTCCTTTCGACGTCAAGCCGACGCCGACCGGCCGCATGATCATCGAGGCCGCCGCCGGCCGCATGCCGGCCTATGTCGACACAGGCCTCAATCTCGTGCATGTCGACGACGTGGCGGACGGCCACCTCGCCGCGCTGCGCTCGGGCCGCATCGGCGAGCGCTACATCCTGGGAGGGGACGACGTCTCTATGGGCGACATGCTGAGCGAGATCGCGGCGCTGACGGAGCGCCCGGCGCGCTTCCTGGCGCTGCCGATCGCTCCGCTGACGCCGCTGGCCTATATTTCCGAGTTCATTGCGAGGCTCACCGGCCGGACGCCGATGCTGACGCGCGACGCCCTCAAGATGGCGCGCCACAAGATGTTCTTCACCTCCGCCAAGGCGATCCGCGAATTGGGCTATGCGCCCCGGCCTCATCTCGAGGGGCTGCGCGACGCGATCCTGTGGTTCCGGCGATCGGGGATGCTGGCATGATGCTGGCCCTTGCCATGGCGTCCGGCATCGTCTGGGCCGTCCTGCTGTTCGGGCGGGGCGGCTTCTGGACCTGCCGCGACCATGACAGGGCTTGGCGCGCCGTGCCGCCCTTGGGAGGACGCTGGCCTTCCATCGTGGCGGTGGTGCCGGCCCGGAACGAGGCTGAATGCATCGGGCGTAGCATCGGCGCGCTGTTGACGCAGGATTATCCTGGCCCGTTCCGGATCATCCTGGTCGACGACGACAGCAGCGACGCCACCGCTGCCATCGCAGCCGAGACCGCCGAGCGCGCCGGCCTCTCGGCGCGCCTGACGATCCTGCGCAACCGCCAGCTCCCGAGGGGCTGGACCGGCAAGCTCTGGGCCATGTCCGCCGGCGTCGCGGCGGCTGAGGCGGCGACGGAGCCGCCCGAGTTTCTGCTGTTCTGCGATGCCGACATCGCTTTGTCGCCAGATACGCTCAGCGTCCTCGCCGGCAAGGCGACGGCGGAGGGCCGGACGCTGGTCTCGCTCATGGCCCGCCTCAAGGTCGAGAGCGCAGCCGAGCGCGCCCTCATCCCGGCCTTCGTCTACTTCTTCGCCAAGCTCTATCCCTTCGCCTGGGTGTCCGACCCGGCGAAGGCGGTGGCCGCGGCCGCCGGCGGCTGCATGCTGGTCGAACGCAAGGCGCTGGCGAAGGCCGGAGGGCTGGAACGCATCCGCTCCGACATCATCGACGATTGCGCCCTCGGCCGCCTGATGAAAGGCCAGGGGCCGATCGCGCTCGCGCTGACCGATCGCGCCGTCAGCCTGCGGGTCTATGATTCCGTCGGCCCGATCCGCCGCATGGTGGTCCGATCCGCTTACGCTGAGCTGAAGCATTCGCCGCTGCGCCTAGCTCTCGCCATCCTCGGCCTCGCCCTGACCTATCTGGCCGCGCCGGCCGCCGCTCTCTACGGGGAAGGCGCCGCCCGCTGGCTGGGCATCGCGGTCACGCTGGCGGCCATGGCCTCCTTCGTGCCGATCCTGCGCTTTTACCGCCTCCCGGCATGGCTGGCGACAACGCTGCCGCTGGTCGCCGTGGCCTACGCCGCCTTCACGATCGAATCGGCGTTGCGGCACTGGCAGGGGAAGGGCGGCGCCTGGAAGGGCCGCCACCAGGACGTCGCCGGAGCGGGACATCCGACATGACCCCGGCCGCCGACATCGAGATCGCCGCGATCCTCTCGGGAAAGTCCGGCCGCGACGAGAACTTTCCCGTCGCCTCGGCGCTGATCGCGCCGCGCCACCGGCAGGCCATCCTGGGCTTCTACCGGTTCGTCCGCGCCGCCGACGATATCGCCGACCATGCGACGCTGGCGCCTTCGACCAAGCATGGACTGCTCGACCGGCTTGAGGCAGGCCTCCAAGGTGATGGGACCGGGGAACCGGAAGCCGAGCCGCTGCGCCTCGCGTTGCGGGACCGCGGCATGAAGCCGAGGCATGCGCTCGACATGCTCGTCGCCTTCCGGCGCGACATCGACAAGCCGCGCACGGACGACTGGGCCGACCTGATCGATTACTGCCGCTATTCCGCGATGCCGGTCGGTCGATTCGTGCTCGACGTGCATGGTGAACCGGAGCACCTGTGGCCGGCCAACGACGCGCTCTGCGCAGCGCTGCAGATTCTCAATCACATGCAGGATTGCGGACGCGACCATCGCGACATCGGGCGCATCTACCTGCCTCGCGACCTGATGGAGCGCCACGGGGTAGCGCCTGCCGATCTGGAGCGAGGCGCTGCCACTCCCGGCCTCAGGGCCGTGCTGGACGATATCGGCGGGCGCACAGGCGAGCTCCTCGCCGAGAGCGCGCCCTTCGCCGCCGGCATCGACGATCTCCGGCTCGCCATGGAGGTCGGCGTGATCCAGGGCATGGCGGAGCGTCTGCTCGGCCGGCTGAAGGCTCGCGACCCGCTGGCCGAGAGTGTGGCGCTCGGCAAGGCCGGCTTCGCCTCAGCGGCGCTTGTGGGCCTCATCGCGCTCGGCGGCAGGCGGCTCTTCGGCTCGCCTGCGCGCCGCGCTCCGCACCACCATCGCGCGGAGGAACCGCGATGAACATGCATGCCGGCAAGCCGAAGCCGATCCAGGACATGGAGACCGACGCGCCAGCGCGCGGCAGTTCGTTCTATCTCGGCATGCGGATCCTGCCCCCACAGCAGCGCGAAGCCATGTACGCGGTTTACGCCTTCTGCCGCGAGGTCGACGACATCGCCGACGGGACGGCGCCGCGCGACATGCGCGCCTCTGCGCTCGCCTATTGGCGGCGCGCGATCGAGTCGCTCTACGCTGGCGTGCCCGAGCGCAGGACGATGCAGCTCGCCGGCCCCGTGGCGCAGTTCGACCTGGCCAAGGAGGATTTCCTGGCGGTGATCGACGGCATGATCATGGATGTCGAGCGCGACATCCAGGCGCCGGATCGGGCTCTGTTCGATCTCTATTGCGATCGCGTCGCCGGGGCGGTTGGCCTGCTGTCGGTCAGGATCTTCGGCCTGCCGCGCGAGACCGGCTTCAAGCTCGCTCATCATCTCGGCCGCGCCCTGCAGATGACCAACATCCTGCGCGACATCGATGAGGATCTGGCGATCGGCCGTCTCTACCTGCCGCGCGAGAGCCTCGAAGCCGCGGGGATCACCAGCCGTGATCCTGTGGAGATCCTGGCGCACCCTGCGCTCGATTCCGTGTGCCGGGCCTTGGCGGACGAGGCCTGGGCGCATTTCCGGGCCGCCGACGCCATCATGGATGCGTCTCCGCGCGCCATGGTCCGCGCGCCGCGGATCATGGCGGCCGCCTATAGCTCCGTGCTCACGGGCCTGCTGCGCCGCGGCTGGGCGGCCCCCCGCATCCGCGTGCGCGTGAACCGCTGGAAGCTGGCCCTGGCGGCGTTGCGCTACAGCATCGCCTGATGGCCGGACGGGTACATGTCGTCGGCGCCGGCCTCTCCGGTCTCGCCGCCGCCGTGGCGTTGGCCGCCGGAGGCCGCGAGGTGCGGCTCTACGAAGCCGCGCCGCAGGCAGGCGGCCGCTGCCGCTCCTACCATGACTCGACGCTCGATCTCACGATCGACAACGGCAACCACCTTCTGCTCTCGGCCAACCAGACCGCGCTCGACTACCTGCGGGCGATCGGCGCGCCGGATGCGCTGGCGGGACCTGACGAAGCCGCCTTCCCATTCTTCGACCTCCGCAGCCGCGAGCGCTGGACGCTCCGGCCGAACGACGGCCCGCTGCCCTGGTGGGTGTTCGCGCCATCGCGCCGCGTGCCCGGCAGCCGCGCGCTCGACTACCGCGCCCCTCTCGGCATTCTGATGGCGAGACGCGACATGCCGATCGGCGAGGTGATGGCGTGCAGCGGCGCGCTCTATGATCGGCTGTGGGGGCCGGTGCTGCTGGCTGGGCTCAATACAGCGCCGGCGGAAGGATCGACGCGCCTCGCCGCGGCGATGATCCGGGAGACGCTGGCGGCCGGCGGCAGGGAATGCCGCCCGCTGGTGGCCCGGCAGGGCTTGTCGCAAGCCTTCGTCGATCCGGCGCTGGCGATGCTGCGCCGGAAAGGCGCGACGATCGCCTTCGGCCAGCGCCTGCGCGGCTTGTCCTTCGCGGCGGACCGCATCGACGGCCTCGCCTTCGCCGGCCATACGGAGACGCTCGGTCCCGAGGATTCGGCCGTCCTCGCGGTGCCGGCATGGACGGCGGCGGAGATCCTGCCCGGCCTCACCGCTCCGCAGCGCCACAGCGCGATCGTCAACCTGCATTACCGCATCGCCCCGCCGGCCGGCGCGCCGCTGTTCCTCGGCCTCGTCGGCGGATTGGCGGAATGGATCTTCACCTTCGAGAACAGGATCTCCGTCACGATCAGCGGCGCCGACAGGCTGCTGCAGGAGGACCGTGAGTCGCTGGCGCAAAGGGTCTGGGCGGAGATCGGCCAGGCGCTCGGCATCGATGCGCCGCTGCCCGTCTGGCAGGTGGTCAAGGAGAAGCGCGCGACCTTCGCCGCCACGCCGGCGGAGAACGCGCTGCGGCCCGCGGCCGAGACCGACTGGCGCAACCTCGTCCTCGCCGGCGACTGGACCCAGACCGGCCTGCCGGCGACGATCGAGGGGGCGATCCGTTCTGGCCATCGCGCCGCGGCGCTGCTATCGGCACAGGGCTGAACGCCCGTCGCCGGCCTGAAGGAGAAGTGCGTGCAAGCCGCTGAAGCAAGCCTCCGGACACGACTCGACCCAGCCGATCTCGACGGCGCGGTCGAGGCTGGCCGCTCGGCGCTGCTGAAGGCGCAGCGCCCCGACGGGCACTGGGTCTTCGAGCTCGAGGCCGACGCGACGATCCCGGCCGAATTCGCGCTGCTGCTGCATTACTTCGGCCGCAGCAGGCCGGCGCTCGAAGCGAAGATCGCGGTCTATCTCCGGCGCATCCAGGGCGAGCACGGCGGCTGGCCTTTGTTCCACGACGGCGCCTTCGACATGAGCGCCAGCGTCAAGGCCTATTTCGCGCTGAAGATGATCGGCGAGGACCCGGATGCGCCGCATATGGCGCGCGCCAGGGAGGCGATCCTGGCCAGGGGCGGGGCCGCGCAGAGCAATGTCTTCACGCGCTTCCAGCTCGCGCTCTACGGCGAGGTTCCCTGGCGGGCCACGCCGTCGATGCCGGTCGAGATCATGCTGCTGCCGCGCTGGTTTCCCTTCCATCTCGACAAGATCTCCTACTGGGCGCGCACGGTGCTCGTGCCGCTGCTCGTGCTGCAGGTGCTGAAGCCGAAGGCGGTCAATCCCCGAGGCATCGGCGTTGCGGAGCTGTTCGTGACGCCGCCCGAGGACGTTCGCCGCTGGCCGCGCGGGGCTCATCAGACCTCCCCCTGGGCCTCGGTGTTCGGCGGCATCGACGCCGTGCTGCAGCGGAGCCAGCATCTCTTTCCCACCGCGCCGCGGCGCAAGGCGATCGAGCGGGCCTTGGCCTTCGTCGACGAGCGGCTGAACGGCGAGGACGGGCTCGGCGCGATCTATCCGGCCATGGCCAATACCGTGATGATGTATGACGCGCTCGGGCTGCCCGACGACGATCCGCGCGTCGCCAAGGCCTGGCGCGCCCTCGACCGGCTGATCATCGAGACTGAAAACGAAGCCTACTGCCAACCATGCCTGTCGCCGGTCTGGGACACGGCGCTGGCCAGCCACGCGCTGCTCGAAGCCGAGAACGGCGCAGCCTCGGCGCCGGTCGCCGAGGCTCTCGAATGGCTGAGGCCCCTGCAGGTGCTCGAGGTCAAGGGAGACTGGGCGGCGCGGCGGCCAGACGTTCGGCCGGGCGGCTGGGCCTTCCAATACGCCAATCCGCATTACCCCGATCTCGACGACACCGCCGTCGTGGTCATGGCCATGGACCGGGCCCGCGCCGGCGGCGGCCAAACCTTCGACGAGGCCGTGGCGAGGGGGCGCGAGTGGATCGAGGGCCTGCAGAGCAAGAACGGCGGCTTCGGCGCTTTCGATGCGGACAACGATTTCCAGTACCTCAACCACATTCCCTTCGCCGACCATGGCGCGCTGCTCGATCCGCCGACCGCGGATGTCTCGGCCCGCTGCATCTCGATGCTGGCGCAGCTCGGCGCGACGACGGCGACGCACCCGCCGCTGGCCCGCGCCGTCCGCTATCTGCTGGACGACCAGGAGCAGGACGGCAGCTGGTTCGGACGCTGGGGCATGAATTACATCTACGGCACCTGGTCAGCGCTCTGCGCGCTCAACCTCGTGCGCGACGAAGAAACCGAGCCGGCGATGCGCCGCGCCGCCGATTGGCTGATCGCGATCCAGAACGACGACGGAGGCTGGGGCGAGGGGGGCGAGAGCTACAAGCTCGCTTACAAGGGCTACGAGCCTGCGCCGAGCACCGCTTCGCAGACAGCCTGGGCGCTGCTCGGGCTGATGGCTGCTGGCCTTCATGGCCACGCCGCCGTGGCGCGAGGCATCGAATACCTCGTCAACCGGCAGGGCGAGGACGGTTTCTGGCAGGAGCCCCACCACACCGCGACAGGCTTCCCGCGTATCTTCTACCTGCGCTACCATGGCTATTCGAAGTATTTTCCGCTCTGGGCCATCGCGCGCTACCGCAACCTGCTCGCCAGCAACAGCGGCGCCGTCGCCGTCGGCATGTGAGGGTGGAAGGCTTGGCCCGCTCGGTGCTAGCGGCCTGCGGCCTCGCGGAGGAGGCCCGGATCGCCGCCGCGTTTTCGGACCGGATCGTAACGTCGGGTGCGGACCCAGAGCGCCTTGCCCGGCGCCTTGGGGAACTGGACTTAGGCCGGCACCGGTTCGCCGTCAGCTTCGGTCTCTGCGGCGGGCTTGGGCCTGGGCTCGTCGCCGGCACCATGATCATACCCGACACGGTCTTCGCCGGGCGTGAGCGCTTCACGGCTGACCTTCGCCTGTCGGATGCGCTGCGCGCCGCCTTGCCCGGAGCGATCGGCGGCATCCTGGCGGGCGTCGACCGGGCGCTCGTCGACCCCGCCGAGAAAGCGCGATGCGCCTCCGAGATGGGCGCCTCGGCAGCGGATATGGAGTCGCATGTGCTGGCGAGGGCCGCCGTGGCTGCCGGCATCCCTTTCGTCGTTCTTCGCGCGGTCAGCGACGCGGCGGACCGGGTGCTGCCGCCGCTGGCTCTGAGCGCGATCGACTCCGAGGGCAACCTGTCGCCCGCCCGCATCCTGTCGAGCCTGTGGCGGCGCCCATCCCAGATCGCGCTGCTGCCGGCGCTGGCGCGTGACAGCCGCCGCGCCTTCGCCAGCCTGAAAGCCGCCGCACCGGTAGCGGCCGACCTCTTCAGCGCCGCGGCCTGATCAGGCCGCCGGCTGCACCTGCTTGCCGCCGGAGCGGTTCGCCGCATCGCCCGTGGGCGCCGTCTTGGCGTTCTTGATCAGCTCGAGCTGCTGCGAGACGTTGCGCGAGAACACGAATTCGGCCGGGCGCTGCTTGTCCAGCGGAATGTCCGGCGCCATCGGGCCCTCGGTCCTGACGCCGAACAGCGCGACCTTGGCGGCCGCCAGCGGGTTGGCCACCGCGTGCTTGACCGCCGTCGCCTCGAAGCCGCTGTGGACCATGCAATCGGCGCATTTTTCGTAGTTGCCGACGCCGTACTTGTCCCAGTCCGTCTCCTCCATCAGCTCCTTGAAGGTGCGGGCGTAGCCCTCGCCGAGGAGGTAACAGGGCCGCTGCCAGCCGAAGACGGTGCGCGTCGGGTTGCCCCAGGGCGTGCAGGCGTAGCTCTGGTTGCCGGCGAGGAAATCCAGGAACAGACTCGACTGGTTGAACTTCCAGCGCTTGCCGCCATCGCCTCGGCGGAAGATGCCGCGGAACAGCTCCTTGGTCTGGAGCCGGTTCAGGAAGTGCTTTTGGTCGGGCGCGCGCTCGTAGGCGTAGCCCGGCGAAAGCGTGATGTTGTCGACGCCCATCGCCGTGACCTCGTCGAAGAAGCGGGCGGTCCGCTCCGGATCGGCGTTGTTGAACAGCGTGCAGTTGATGGTGACGCGGAAGCCCTTCTCCTTGGCGAGCTTCAGCGCCTCGACGGCGATGTCGTAGACGCCCTGCTTGCACACCGACTGGTCATGCATCTCCTTGTCGCCATCGAGATGGATCGACCAGGTGAAGAACGGGTTCGGCTTGTAGAGATCGATCTTCTTCTTCAGCAGCAGCGCGTTGGTGCAGACGATGACGTATTTCTTGCGCGCGATCGCGCCCTCGACGATCTGCGGCAGCTCCTTGTGCAGCAGCGGCTCGCCGCCCGCCATCACGACCACCGGCGCTCCGCATTCGTCGATCGAATGCAGCGCGTCTGCGACCGAGATGCGCTTGTTGAGGATCTCATCGGGATAGTCGATCTTGCCGCAGCCCGCGCAGGCGAGGTTGCAGCGGAACAGCGGCTCCAGCATGAGGACCAGCGGATAGCGCTTCCGGCCGGCAAGATGTTGGCGGGCGATGTAACCGCCAATCCGGATCATCTGACTGAGAGGAATCGACAAGGTTCGTCCTTGGTTAAGCGAAGCGGTTCCAACACTCCCGTCAGCCATCAGCCAGGCGGAGCGTTTCGGGCGGCAGCCTCCATGCACGTTTTCGTCGATTCAGTCCATCGACAGCATGGCGAAGGACGACAATATACCGAACACGGTCTGCCCATCCTGTCACTCACCCGACCCGCGGCGGCTGTCACTTCACGTTCCCCGATCATCCATAACGGGTTCGTGAGCGTGCATCTGAGGCGCTATCGCGGCTTGAGGCCGAGCACGCCCAGCGGCTCGGCCGTATGGGTCGCCAGCCGCGTTTCGACGATCTCGCGCGTGGACAGCACGCGGATCTGGTCGGGCGGCGTGGCGAGCGTCAGGTCGGTCATGCCGCGGCCGATGCCCATGTCGGCGAAATGCTTGGCGATGCCGCGATTGGCGACGGCGGGGTCCTGATCGATCTTCTGCGTCCGTTCCGAAACGACCTGCTCCGACACGACACGGCGCTGGCCGGTGCGCTTGTCGTCCTGGTAGACGCGCTCGACCACGCGCTCGGTTTCCGACGCCGCCATCTGGTGCACGCCGATGCGCGCGCCGGGCATCACCACGCGCTTGATGCCTCCCGCCAGGATGAGCGTGCAGGCGGAGGAGCAGGCGGCGCGGGTGAAATCGAGGTTGCGCGCCGGCGGCTTTCCCTTCTGCGCCGCGGCGCAGCCAGGACCGGCCCCGTCGCAAGGATCGGCGTAGTCCGCCTGCGCGACGCCGACATCAAGCTTGCGAGCGCGGATCATCGCGGCGATCGCCAGCGCCGCATCGACGTTGCCGCCGGGCGAATGGATGATTATGGGAAGTCTCCGGTCACCCAGTGCCTGGAATACGAGCTTCAGCTTCTCGTGCGAATCGGGCTGCACCACGCCCTGCATGGCGATGAACTCCGGGCAGGTCGGCTCGCAGCCGGAGGAGGCTGCGCGCACGAGGCCGATGGTCATAGGCTGCTGGGTGGATTGGGCGAGGGCGGGGAGAGCGGAAGCGAGCCAGAGCGCGGCCATCGCTTTGCATGCCCAAGCCCGTCCAGCCGGCGGACGGGCTGCGATTGTGGATGCCTCAGCCGAGCAGGACATTGGACTCGTTCCGCCACGGGCGACGCCTGTTCGCCGGTCGCCTGACGCTTAGCGCATCTTCGGCGGCCGGGCCAGACGGCGACCTACCGCACTGTCCGTGGATTGGGCGCGGATGTATCGATCGAGTGCCTTGCCGTACCATCCTTGTCGAAGGCGATAACTCGGCAGCGCAGGTGCTCGGGTGAGCATTCAAGCAAGTAAAGATAAGAGCTGTTGCGCGGCCTCCAGTGGACGCCATCCTCCGATCTCGGCCGAATATCGGGGTCGGTGACGCGAAAAGGTCCTTTCGCATATTCCATGTCGAGCTCCGACCATCGCTGGGGCACCCGCCGATTCGCGGCAACGAAGCGGTCAATCGAGGCGCGGGCGAGCTTGAGGAAGACTTCTGCCTCCGGACTCGCGACGTGAACCTTATCCATATCCGTTTCCTATCCGATCACGACAACCGGCGGCCGTCAGTGCCCATCAACGGAGTCCCGGCTGATCATAGATGCTCCGCCGACTTGGGATAGCGCTTGCGGACATTGTCGCGCAGCTTGCCCGCAGCGCGATCGTTGCGCCTGTCCTCAAGTTCGGGATCACGGAAGCCGCCGGCTCGCTGCTCCTCGTAGTAGTCGAGTTGGTTCTCGTTGGTGCGCATCTCTTCGTCGATCGTCAGCTTGGTCTTGGAGGCCGGAAAATCGTCCTCGTTTACGGCATGCGTGGCCTCATGGACGAGTTCCGACGCCACAGCGTCTGGATCATCTTCGTAGGCTTTGCCGACTTTGATCTTGCCATCACTCCATTCGCCACGCGTCGACTCGCCCAGATCTTCCGAAACGATCTTGCCATCAGCCTCGAGAGCTTCAATCTTCTTGATGACTTTCTGGCCTTCAGGCGTCTTGCCGAACTTGCTATTCTTGATGTTCTCGATCGCCTTTTCCTTGTTCTTCTGGAACTTGGACTTCAAGGCGTCCTGCACGGCCTTGGACAGCTTCTTCAGACCGTCCACTACCGCGTCCACCACCGCCTGCGTGATCCGGCGCGCCGCCGCGACGACCTTGTCGATCACCGCTTGGACGAGGCCCTTCACGAAGCCGACCGCGTCCTTCACGAAGGCGGCCACAGCGTTCGCCGCCTTGAGCACGCTGTCGATCGCCTGCTGCACCAGCGACGCGACGGCCGCGAAGAGCCCTCCGCCGCCGCCGCATTTGCCGACGAGAACCGTCGGCAACCCCTGCGCGATCGGATCGGGCCCGCCCAGCGCTTCCAGCACCTTGTCGCCCTGCGCCGATTGCGGCAGGCCGTTGGTCAGCACGCAGCCGCTGCCGTCGATCACCATGCCCATCCCGTGCGGCGCCGGCGCCGGCGCGGTCGGGATCGTGCACATATGCTTGTCCGGCTGGCCCTTGCCGAGCGTGAGCCCCATGCAGGCGCCGCCCATGACATTCATCATCGCCGTCAGCGCCGTGGTGGCCGCCGTCTTGGCGGCAGCTTCCGCAGCGAGGAACCCGGCCTTCGTAAGCGGATCCGACGCCATCGTCGCCGACTCAGCCGTCTTGACGATCGCGTCGGCGACTTTCTGCGCGGCGTCGAGCGCCATTCCCATCGCCGCCGGCAGCGCCCGCCAGGCGGGCTGGCCGCCGATGAAGACATTGGGAGAGCCAGGCCCCGGGGAGAGGGGCGGCGCATGCGATGTCAAATCGCCAACCCGGGCGGCCGGCATTCCCATGGACGGCTTCCTCCTCAACAGCAATCGGACCGCAATGGCGCCAAAGCCGACGGACGCCGATAAGCCCTTGCCGTATGCGGCGATTTGGTGATGATGCGTCAGGCCAGAGAGTTCAGCAAGTCGCACCATGCCGTGGTACAACAAGGTCCATTGGAAAGAGGGCCTGTTCCTCAGGCCTCACCATTTCCAGCAGAACGACCGCTACCACGAGCATCTGCTCGAAGCGCGGACGCGGGTGGCGTCGCCCTATCCCTGGGGATTCATGGCGCTGGAGATCGACCGCGATCTCGCCGCACAGGGCAAATTCGGCCTCAGGCGCGCCGCCGGCGTCCTGCAGGACGGAACGCCCTTCGACCTGCCGATGGATTCCCCGCTGCCCGCGCCCATCGAGATCCCGGACAACGCCTCGAAGCAGCTGGTCTGGCTTTGCATGCCGATGGCCACGCCGAATTCGCGCGAGGTGGCCGAGCCCGATGACGAAAGCGCCAGCCGCTTCGTCGGCGCGGTCGAGACCTTCGTCGATTCGACCGCCGCGCTGCGCATCGAGGAGGAGCTGGAGATCGCCCAGCCGAGGTTGAGCCTGGAGCTGCGCAAGACGCCGAAGCCGGGCTTCATCTCGCTCGGCATCGCGCGCATCCTTGAGCTCCGCGACCGCTCCGTCGTGCTCGACGATTCCTATGTGCCGCCGGTGCTCGTCTGCTCGGCGCATCCGGTGGTGGACGGCTGGATGGACCGGGTGATCGGTTGGATCGACAACAAGGTCGGCGAACTCGCCCGCTACGCCTCCGACCCCTCCGCGGGCGGCGGACTGCAGAGCGTCGATTACCTCGTCTTGCAGCTGCTCAACCGCGTCACGCCGGCGCTCAAGCATCTCCGCCGCTCACGCTATACGCATCCCGAGCGGCTCTATGTCGAGCTGCTGCATTTCGTCGGCGAGCTCGCGACCTATTCCTCGCCGGAGCGGAAGGCCAATTCCTATCCCGCCTATGACCACGACAACCTGGAAGAGACCTTCGCGCCGGTGCTCAGGGACATCCAGATGTTCCTGTCCGTCAGCTTCGGCCGCCGCGCCATCCGGCTGGAATTGATCCAGCGCGCGCCCAACGCCTATGTCTCGACCATCCGAGACCGCTCGCTGTTCCGGAATTCCAACCTGATCCTCGAGGTGGCTGCGCGCCGGCCGCTGACCGAGATCCAGAGCCAGTTCCCGCATCTCTTCAAGATCGGGCCGAACACCAAGATGAACGAGATCGTGCATGCCAACCTGCCCGGCATCAACCTCGTGCATCTGCCGACGCCGCCGCCGCAGATCCGGGCGATCGCGGACCATGTCTATTTCCTGCTCGACCGCAACTCGGCGCTTTGGCCGGAGTTCAGCACCGCGAGCGCCATCGGCCTGCATTTCTCGGACGACTGGCCTGACCTCAGCCTCGAACTGTGGTCGGTGCTGGGAGATCAGCGATGAGCAATCCTGGCGACCCCTTCGGACGCAACGACAAGACTGTGCTCCGCCTCAATCCGGGAGGCCGGCGCGCCCAGCCCGCCGCTCCGCCCCCGGTCGCGCCTCCGCCGCCGGCCACGCCCCCCTATCAGCCCTCGCCGCCTGCCTATCAGCCTCCGGCCTACCAGCCTCCGCCGCCGTCGCCCGCGCCATCCGGAGCGATGAACGACGCCTGGTTCACGCCTCCTCCTCCGCCACCGCCGCAAAGCACGGCGACCGGGGGAAGGGCGCTTCTGCTCAAGCGCGACGTGCCCGTCGCCGCCAACGTCAATCTGCTGATCGAGGCCGCCGGCCCCCTGCTGCTGCTGCTCGGCCGCCTGCGAACCTCGCTGATGAGCGCCAACTTCGCCAACCTGATGGAGCAGGTGGCGGACGCGATCGAGGAATTCGACAAGACGACGCGGGCCGAGAGCGTGCCGGCGGACCAAGCCAACGACGCCAAGTACATTCTCGCCGCCACGGCCGACGACATCGTCCAGAACATCCCCAGCGAGGAGCGGCATGTCTGGGCGCAGTACAGCATGCTCTCCCGCTTCTTCAACGAACGGGTCGGCGGCGTGCGCTTCTTCGAGAAACTGGAGCAGGCGAAGCGCGACCCTCGCGCCAACTACGATCTCCTGGAGCTGATCTACGCCTGCCTCGCGATGGGCTTCCAGGGCATCCACCGAACGCAATCCGGGGGCGCGGCCCAGCTGCAGGCGATCCAGCGCAACCTCTACGAGACCCTGCGCAGCGTCCATCCCAAGACGCGCGACGATATCTCGCCGCATTGGCGGGGACAGTCGCTGCCCACGGCGGGCTCAACGTTCCGCGTGCCGTTCTGGGCGCTCTCGGCGGTGGCGGCGCTGCTGCTCTTCGGCATCTTCATCACCTTCCGCCTGCTGCTCGCCGGCAACGCCGAGGCAGTGATCGCCGAGATGGGCAAGCTCTTTCCGGACACGCAGCTCGGCATCGAGCGGGCGGCCGTCCCGGTGCCGGCGCCGCCCGTGCCGATCAGGGTCTCGACGCAGCTTGAGCGCATCCGGGCGAAGCTCAAGGACGAAATCGCCCAGAACAAGGTCGATCCGGTCGAGAGCGGGCAGAACATCATCGTGCGCATCGGCAGCTTCGCGCTGTTCGAATCGGGCGAGGCGACGGTGATCGATAGCTTCAAGCCGATCGCCGCCAAGATCGCCGAGGCGCTGGACCAGGAGCCAGGCGACATCCGCATCATCGGCCACACGGACAACGTGCGCATCGTGACCGCGCGGTTTCCGTCGAACTTCGAGCTATCCGTGGAGCGCGCCAACGCCGTCGCCTCGCTGCTCAAGTCGCGCCTGAAGGATCCCGGCCGCGTTCGCACCGAGGGCAAGGGCGAGTCCGCGCCGATCGCTCCCAACCAGACTGCGGAGGGCCGCGCGCGCAACCGCAGGGTCGACATCATGATGCCGCGCGAGGAGACCCTGGCGCAGGCGGCGCGGCGGTAGGAGGCGGACATGGGCAAGGCTTTCTGGCTCAAGGCGGCCGCCATCCTCGTCGGCGTGGCCGCGCTCGCAGCGCTGATCTGGTTCGCCGGCCCGCTTATCAAGATCGGTGACATCGCTCCGCTCGACAGCGCCGGCGTGCGCCTCATCACGGTGCTCGTCGCTGCCGTGTCGGCGATGCTCTATTTCGGCGTCGACACAGTGAGCCGGATCCAGGCGACCGCGCGCATGGGCCGAGAGTTGGCCCAGATCGGCGGAGGTGCAGGAGAGGGCGGCGGCTCGGGCGGGAATTCCGGGGGAGCGGCGGGGTCTGCGCAGGACGACAGCGAAACCCTCAAGATGCGCATGAGCGATGCGCTGACCACGCTCAAGAAGACGGGCAATCCCAAGGGAGACCCTCTCTACGACCTGCCCTGGTACGTCATCATCGGCCCGCCCGGCTCCGGCAAGACCACGGCTCTGGTCAATTCCGGCCTCAAGTTTCCGCTGTCCAGGGGCGGCGCCACGCCTTCCGCCATCGCGGGCGAGGGGGGAACGCGCTACTGCGACTGGTGGTTCACGGAAGAGGCCGTGCTGATCGACACCGCCGGGCGCTACACGACGCAGGATTCCGACGCCCAGGCGGACAAGGGAAGCTGGCTCGCCTTCCTCGACCTCTTGCGCCGCAACCGGCCCAAGCAGCCGATCAACGGCGTCTTCGTCTGCATCAGCATCGAGGATCTGCTGAAGCTTCCCGAGGCGCAATTGCGCGCGCATTCCGACGCGATCCGCGCCAGGCTCGTCGAGCTGCACGACCGGCTGAAAGTGGATTTCCCCGTCTATGCGCTCTTCACCAAGGCGGACCTGATCTCCGGCTTCATGGAGTTCTTCGGCGGCCTGCCCGAGCACGAGCGCCGCGCCGTCTGGGGCGTCACCTTCCAGACCGCCGACAAGACGGCCAACATGGTCAACAGCGTGCCGGAGGAATTCGACCTCCTGATCGAGCGCATGAACCAGGAGGTCGTCGACAAGGTCCACGACGAACCCAATCCTCAGGCCAAGGTGCAGATCTTCGGCTTCCCGAGCCAGATGGCGGCGCTCAAGAAGCCGCTCTTCGATTTCCTCAACCGCATCTTCGAGCCGACCCGCTACCACAGCAACGCGACGCTCCGCGGCTTCTACTTCACCTCGGGCACGCAGGAAGGCACGCCGATCGACCAGCTGGTCGGAGCCCTCGCCCGCAGCTTCGGCGCGGAGAATGTCGGCGCGGTGCAGTATTCCGGCCTTGGCAAGAGCTTCTTCCTCACAGATCTGCTGCAGAAGGTGGTGTTCGACGAGGCGGGCTGGGTCTCGACCAACGTCAAGGCGATCCGCCGCTCCATCCTGTTGAAGACGGCCGGCTACGCGGCGCTCGGCCTCGTCACCTTCGGCCTCGCCGGCGCCTGGTGGTGGAGCTACCGCGGCAATTCCGGGCTGATCGGCGCGTCCTACGCCTCGGTGACGCAATACAAGACGGTGGCGGGGCCGCTGCGTGACGAGTCCGTGGTGTCCGATCATGATTTCGCGCGCATCGTTCCGGCGCTGCACCATCTTCGCAACATGCCGGCCGGCTACCAGCAACGCGACGTGGCTGTCCCCGTCTCGCATCAGCTCGGCCTCAGCCAGAAGCCGCGCCTTAACGCCGCGGCTGAAACCGCCTACGAACTCGGCCTGCAGCGGCTGATGCGTCCGCGGTTGATGTTCAGGCTCGAGGACCAGATGCGGGCCAACATCACCAACCCCGGCTTTCTCGTCGACTCCTTACGCATCTACATGATGATCGCCGGGCGCGAGCCGGTGGAGCCCCAGCGCGTGCTCGACTGGGCGAGAGGCGAGTTCGCCATGCTGTTCCCCGGCGCCGGCAACGCTGCCGGCCGCCAGGCGCTGATGGAGCATATGGCGCGGCTGATCGAGCTCGATCCCGCCTCCGGCATCGCCGCCGTGGAGCCGGACGCCAACCTCGTCCAGGAAGCGCAGGCGGCCATCGGCCGCATGTCGGTCTCCGACCGCGCCTTCGAGATCCTGCGGTCCAACGCGCGCGCCCAATCCGAGCGCGACTGGGTCGCGCTGCGCAAGGGCGGGCAGGACACGGCTCTCGTCTTCGAGGGCGCCGGCGGCGTGCCGCTCGACAGCATCCGCGTCCCGTTCTTCTATACCTACGCGGGCTTCCACGAGGCCTTCCTCGGCCGCATCGGCGAGGTCTCGACGCAAGTGCGCCAGGAGCGCCGCGTGCTCGGCGACGTGGCGGCCCAGACCGCCGTGGCGGCGCAATACGAGCGGCTGCCGCAGGCGCTTTACGAGCGCTACACGCGCGAGTTCATCGCGGCCTGGCAGACGGAGCTGCGCAAGCTGCGGATCCGGCTCCTGACCGCCGACAAGCCGCGGTATCCGGCGCTGCAGGCGGCCGCCTCGCCGACCTCGCCGATCACCCAGCTGATCGAGTCGATCCGCGACGAGACGGCGCTCACCAAGGAGAAGGCGCCGCCCGCCGGCGGACAGCCGGCGGCGAAGCCTCCCGGCGGCGGCGCCGCGCTCGTCCTGCCCGGCGGCGAAGCGCCCGGCGCCACCGTGGAGGCGGCGTTCCGCTCCTTCGCGCTGATGATTGAGGGGGACCGCTCGCGCCGGCCGGTCGATGATCTCAACAAGGTGCTGAACGACATCTATGCCGCGCTCACCATGCTGAACGACCCCGTCCGCTCGGCGCAGGGTCGGCAGCAATTCGCGGAAAGCCTGCGCACCGTCGAGGTGACCGCAGCGCGCTTTCCCGAGCCGTTCAAGGCGATGCTCCAATCAGCCGCAGCCTCCTTCGACAGCGACGCCGCCGGCACCACCGTCGCAAGAATCAACCAGGCGCTGAGCGACCAGGTGACGCCGGCCTGCCAGCAGGCGGTCGCCGGCCTCTATCCCTTCACGCGCACCAGCCAGCGCGAGATCGCCGTCCAGGATTTCCAGAAGATGTTCGGACCAGCCGGCGTGCTGGACCGCTTCTTCCAGGCCAATCTGGTGCAATACGCCAACACCAGCGGCCGCAACTGGACCTGGAACCAGGCGAGCCCGGTGGCGCGCCAGCTCTCGCCCGCCATGCTGCAGAGCTTCCAGCAGGCGAACGAGATCAAGCAGGCCTTCTTCCCCGGCGGCGCGCCCGGCTTCAGCTTCGCGGTGCGCAACGTAAGGATGGCCGACGAGGTCGATCTTGCGAGGCTGGAGATCAACAGCGGCCAGCTCGTCACCGAGCGGCCAAAGCCGCCGCCGTTGCCGGCACCCGCCTCGGGCCTGGCCGCGATCTTCGGCGGCCCGTCGCCCCCGCCGCAACCGCCGCCGGCGCCGGCCGCCCCGCCGCCCGTGGTCACCTTCCAGTGGCCGGGCCCGGTCGGCATGGGCGGCGCGCAGCTGACCGTCCTGCCGGAAACGCCCGGGCGTCTAGCGGGGGGATTGCAGCGGCCGGGCGCCTGGGGCGTCTTCCGGCTGCTCGATTCCGTCAATGTCACCCAGCTGCCGGGCGAGGCGCTGATGGTGCGCGCCAGCGTCGGCGGCCGCGAGATCCAGTATCAGATCAACGCTGTAACGCTGCCCAATCCCTTCACGCTGACGTCGCTTCGCAACTTCAGCTGTCCGGTGGCGAGGTAGGCGGACGATGCCTTGCGGATTGTTCGGGAAGCTTCCGGCGAAACGCGACTTCATCGCTGTCCAGGCGCCCCGCGAGTTCCTGGCGCCCTGGGAGGAATGGCTGCAAGGCGGCATGACGGCGGCGCGGCTGGCGCTGGAGGCGCAATGGCTCCCGACCTTCCTGCGGGCGCCGCTGTGGCGCTTCTGGCTGGGACCCGACATTTGTGGTATTCCGGTGACCGGCGCCTTCATGGCCTCGGTCGACGGCGTGGGCCGGCATTTCCCGCTGACCGGCTTCTGCTGCGGCGAAGCCGGAGACCGCTTCCTCGGGCCGCTCGACGGCGGCATCCAGACTTGGTGCCACAAGATGGAGGAGTTCCTCTTGGACGCGCTGGAGCCGGATCTCGATTTCGACGAATATCTGGGTCGCCTCGCTGTCCTGTCCCTGCCGCCGCGCGAGCCGGTGCCGGAGGCAGACCCGGGCTTCGCCGCTCTCCTTGGCAGCCAGGCCTCGCTCGTGAGCGAGGACGAGACGGTCGAAACGGCCTTCGAGCGTCTGCTGCGCGAGGAGGCCCGGCTGCGCCACGGCTCGGCCAGCTACTGGTGGACGATCGGCGGCGAAGGCTACGCGCCAGCGGCCGTCTCGGCTCATGGCTGGCCCGATAGGAACATCCTGGCGGCGATGCTGTCGCGCAACTTCACGAGGGCGCCCGAGCAATGAGCGCAGCCATGCAGCAGTCGGGAATCTACACGCTCAAGTTCGAGACCGGCGCCGCTACCCATGTCGGCCGCGTGCGCAAGGCCAACGAGGACAGCTACATCACGCTGCCGGAGCTCGGGCTCTGGGCCGTGGCGGACGGCGTCGGCGGCTTCGAGGCCGGCCAGATCGCCAGCCAGACGGTGGTCGATGACCTCGGCACCATCGGGCCCGCCGCGTCGCAGGCCGACCAGATCGCCCGCTTCTCCGCCCGCGTGCTGCGGGCCAACGAGCATATCCAGGAGATCATGCACAGCCGCGGTGGCGCGCCGATGGGCTCGACCGTGGCGTCGGTGCTGATCTTCGATCATGCCTATGCCTGCCTCTGGTCCGGCGACAGCCGTGTCTATCTCCTGCGCGGCGGCGAGATCAGGCAGCTGTCGCGCGACCACAGCGAGGTGCAGGAACTGCTCGACCAGGGCGTCATCACGCCGGAGCAGGCGCGCGTCTGGCCGCGGCGCAATGTCATCACCCGCGCGATCGGCATCTTCGACGATCCCGGTCTCGAGGTCGTCAACGGCGAGATCATGGCCGGCGACACCTTTCTGATCTGCAGCGACGGCCTGACCGGCCATATCGGCGACCACGAGATCAGGGAGGTGCTGGACGCTCATCGTCCGCAGCGCGCCTGCGATCTCCTGATCGAGGAGACGCTGAAGCGTGGCGCCACCGACAATGTCTCGATCATCATCGTGCGTTGCCACCGCGCCGAGCGGACCAACTTCTTCCCCGGCGCCGCAGCCTCCGCTGCCCAGCCGGCAGGTGATGCGTGACGCAGACCGTCGTCTCGCTCCGAGGGAGGCCGCGCAACGCAGCGGCGCCCGGCACGCGCCTGAGCGACGTCTACGAGATCGAGGACATGATCGCCGCCGGCGGCATGGGCGAGATCTACCGCGGCAAACTGATCGAGACGGGCGACGCCGTCGCGATCAAGATGATCAAGCCGGAGTTCGCCGAGAACGAGGACGTGCTGGCGCTGTTCCGCAAGGAAGCCTCGGCGCTGCATCGCCTGCACCACGATTCCATCGTCCGCTACTACGTCTTCAGCGTCGACCGCCGGCTGAACCGGCCCTACCTCGCGATGGAATTCGTGGAGGGCGATACGCTCTCGCATCTCCTGCAGGAGCGGTCGCTGACGCTCGACGAGGTGAACCTGTTCCGCCGCCGCATCGCCGCCGGCCTGCAGGTGGCGCATGACCGCGGCATCATCCACCGCGACATTTCGCCGGACAATTTCATCCTGCCCGAGAAGGATGTGAAGCAGGCCAAGATCATCGACTTCGGCATCGCCCGCTCGACGGCGCTCGGCCAGAAGACGGTGATCGGCGACGGCTTCGCCGGCAAGTACAATTACGTCTCGCCCGAGCAGCTCGGCATGCATGGCGGCGATGTCACTGCGCGCTCAGACATCTACAGCCTCGGCCTGGTGCTGGCGGAAAGCCTGCTCGGCAAGCCGATCGACATGAGCGGCAGCCAGGTCGAGGTCATCGACAAGCGCCGCGTGGTGCCGGACCTCTCGGCCATCGACGAACGTCTGCGCCCGCTGATCGAGCGCATGCTGCAGCCCGACCCCAAGGACCGGCCGCAATCCATGACCGAAGTGTCGGAATGGACCTACGAGCCGCCCGCCAAAAGGCCGTCGACAGTCAAGACCGCCAGTCGGCCGGCGGCCGAGGCAGGCCCGGAGGAGCCGAAGGGGCGGTCCGGCCTGGTGATCGGCGCCGCAGCCGCAGCGGCGGCGGCTGTGGCTGGCGTCGCCGGCTGGCTCTTCCTCAAGCCATCGGAGACGGACACCAGGACGAGTGCGGTGGTGTCTCCGACCGTGACCCCGGCGCCCCAGCCTCAACCGCAGCCCGCAGCGATCGTGCCGCCGCCGAAGCCTCGGACCGACCCCTTGGCGCAGCGGCCGCCGCCGACGACCACGGCCGAGCGCACCGAGCGGATCGTCCATTACATCCGGTATTATGATGGCGACGCCTGCCTGTTCCTCGACCCGGTGTCGGTGAGCGAAACGGCGGCGACGATCCAGGCCGTGGCGCCGCCGGGCGCGGCGGTGCGGGCGTTCCAGTCGGATTTCCGCGTCGTCAACGGGTTCGATGCTTCCATTCTGCCGGCGGAGGCGACGCCCCAGCAGTGCCGCGCCATTGAGTTGATGAACAGCCTGGACGCCCATGTCGGGGCGCAGACCGCGCTGCGCCTGTCCCGCCCGACCTACAAGGCCGGTGAAACGGTGGACGTTCGTGTCGATGGTGCCAGGGGACGTAGCGTCGGCCTGTTGCAGGTTAACGAGGATGGCTCGCTGCGCGATCTCTCCTCCCGCCTGCAGCGCAGCGGCGACGCCGTCACGATCGCCCTGCGCTTCGATGAACAGGGCGGCGGCAAGCCCGCAAGGAAGCTGCTTCTGGGGTTCGTCGGACCGTCGCCGATCAAGGCGCTGCAGCAAGCCGGGCAGGTTCCGTCGGAGCAGCTGTTGCGCTCGCTCCGCGACGAACTCGCAGCGATGGGCGACGATCTCGCGACGATGGCGCAGCTAGTGCGCTTCGAGTAGCGCAAGAAATTCGAGCCGTCGCTCCACGCGCGTCGGTCAAGCTTTCGGCTCGCAGGCCCGGTGCTGCGGCATGCAGAGGGGATATTGCGTTTCCTCCCTGTCGGGTTCGACCCAGACGAGAGTCCTACAGATCGTCCGCGCGGTCGCATGCGGCGCTCCGGCGGCTCGCTTGCCGATCGCCAAGAGTTTGACAAATGACACCGCAATCGGCTCCGAAACCGCCCCCACAGCAGCCTCAGCTGTCGTCATCCTCTTCTTCTTCCGATTTCGGCTGCCAGACGGGAGGCTGGTCACAGGGGAAGGGAACGGGCTGGCCGCCGGTGATTCGGTCTCCCGCCAGCAGGAAGCAGGCCGGATTGACCGGCGAGCCATGGATGCGGGTCTCGAAATGCAGATGCGAGCCGGTCGAGGCGCCGGTGGTTCCCATCAGGCCGATCAGCGTGCCCTTGGCGACAGGCTGCCCAGGCGTCACCTTGATCTGCGAGAGATGGGCATAGCGCGTCAGCAAGCCGTTGCCGTGATCGACCTGGATCAGGTTGCCGTAGCCGCCGCCCCAGCCGGCGCTGCGCACCACGCCTGAGCCAGCGGCGAAGATCGGCTCGCCGATCGGCGCCGCCATGTCCAAGCCGGCATGCAGGCGCTTCGTCCCGAGGATGGGATGGATCCGATATCCGAAGCCGCTGGAGAAGCGGATGCCAGGGTTGGTGGGCCGCAGGATCGGCAAGGCCTGCACCACATCGCGGATGCCGAGGGTCAGCCCATGATTCTGGCGGGCGCGCTCGATGCCTTGGGCGAAAGGCGTGTTCTGCTCGGAAAGCGGCAGGACGATGTTGGGGATCACCACGTCGGCTCGCCCGCGCATCTGCAGGATCTGCTGCGGCTGCAGGCCAATCAGCGTCAGGGCGGCGCGGATGCGCTCGGTGCGGACCTCGGAGGCGCGACCGAGGTTGACGAGCACCGTCGTCTGCAGCTGCTCGACGTTGCGCAGCGCGCGATCCATGCGGGCGATGAAGGCCTCGACGTCGCCCGACGGCTCGCGCGGCGCCGGCGCCTGCTCGATCAACGGCGGCGCCTCCGCCTGGATCGGAATCGGCCGCAGCTCGTGCTCATCGCTTTCTTCGTAGTCGATGCGGTTCGCTGGCGGCGGCGGCGCAGGCGTCGAACCGGAGGACAGACCAACGATGTCTGATAGCTGCTTGAGCGCAAGAAGCCTGAGCTCAAGCTGACGCTGGCGCCGTCCCAGTTCGATGACCTTGCCTTCGACTGACGTCGAGTCGAATTTGGACTGCTCCACCTCCAGCGACAGGCGCGCGATCTCCGCACGATAGGCCTGCAGACGCTGTTCGTAGGCGTCCTGCATCTGGCTGCTTTCTGCGATAACGCGCGACGACAGCTGGTCGCCGAACAGCATCATGATGGTAAGGCCGCCGCCCCAGGCCGTGAGCAGCAGCAGCAGCGCCAGGATGCTGAGGATCGAGCCGAAGCCGACGGTCAGCGTTCTGGGCCGGCGGATGGCGGCCGGGACTGCGGCGGCTTCCTTCTGCCGGCGGGAGCGCGGCGACGCGTCAGCGGCGGGCGGGGCCGTCGATTCGGCTGCATGCGGGCGCGGACGCGTGCGGACGCGGCTCATGACGCGGCGTCTCCGGGCGCCAAGGCTCGCGGAGCGAGGGCGCGACCGGCTCTGCATGGCCGGCAGAACCTGCCATTCCTCCAGGTCAATGACGAACCCGGACCCTTCACCGTCATGCTCCAGTTCAGGATCGACGATGCGCTGGTCGACAACAGCGCGCCATTGTTGCTCGCCGGATCACAATGTCAATGTTCGACTCCGAGCAAGAGTCGGGGCGGACGCCGCCCGTCGGATCGGCGATCTCGCGCACCGGCAGTCTCGACAGATGCGCGGCGAACGGGCAAACAGGATCGCATTCAGCATTTCAGGTGGGTCGTAATGAAAATCGCGGCAATCACGGCGCTCTCTCTGGCTGCGGCCGCCGGCGTCGCCCAGGCGCAGAACCAGCGGCCCGCCAGCCCGCCGGTCACTGCCGCCCCGCCGGCGCCTGCCCCATCCGCCCAGCGCGCCCAGGTGTCCGTCCAGCCGCTGCAGCCGGAGCAGCGTCCGCCGCAGCTCGCGAAAACGGAAGTGGCCTATTACGACAATTGGCAGACCAGCTGTCAGGAGTTCGTCAATCCGGCGCGCCGGCAATGCGCGAGCGTCTTGCAGCTCGTGCAAACCAACCAGCAAACCAACAGCGCTACGGTGCTGGTGACCTGGGGCCTGGCGCAGGGCGAGCAGCAGTTGAACGCTACGATCCAGACGCCGACCGGCATCTTGATCGCGCCGGGCATCGAGCTGAAGATCGGCAAGACCACGAAGAAGCTGTCCTACGGGCGCTGCGACGCGCAGCGCTGCGAAGCCGCTTTCCCTGTCGACGAGGCTCTCTCAAAGGAGCTATCCGCGGCCGAGAGCGTGGAGCTCGTCATCGTCGCCATCCAGGGCAACGCCATCACCTTCAACATCCCGATCAAAGGCTACGAGAAGGCTGCCCAGGCCCTGAAGCGCTGACCCGCAGCAGCGGCTATCACATCGAGAGCTGGATGGTGCGCTTCGGCGGCGCGGCCGGAGCTGACGGCGGCGCGGCGGGCGCCGCTTGGCGGGGCGCGGGAGCAGGGGCGGCGCGGCGCGGCTCCTCCTGGCGCGGCCGGGACGCCGGACGGCGCGCAGGCCTCTCGTCCTCCTCGTCATCCTCTTCGGCGCGTGCGCGGGGTGGCCTCGCCGCCGGCGTGGTCGGCGGGAGAGCGGCGATGCAGGTCGTTCCCTGCTTCGCCTGGTTCGGTCCGCAGGCCAAGCGGCCGTTGCATAGTTTCTCCGCCCGGTTTTTCAGAATTTCAACCGTCGCCGGCGTCAGCGGGCGCAACGGCTGGGGCGGGTTCGCCCAGTGCCGTTCGGCTGTCTCCAGGCCGATCAAGGTGTCGGGGGTCAAGCGACCGTTGGCGGGGCCATTGTAGCAGCCGAGCCGCTTCAATTCGGTCTGCGCCGTCACGATGTCTTCACGCTTGGGCTGCACTGGCGTGACGACCGGAGGGACCGCCGCCTGCGGCAGGCTCGGCGCGAAGGGAGCCAACTCGGCCATGCGCTGCTCGCCTTCCGGCGGCCGCATGGCTTCCTGACCCTTCTCGAGCTCTTTTTCGGCTTCGCTGAGGCCATTGCGGCTCGTCCGGCTCTCGCGCTCCAGGCGCTCGCGCGCGATGCGTCTTTGCTCGGAGGTGAACTGCGCCGCTTCCTGTTCGATGAGGCCGCTGACCGCGGGGGCTTCGGGCAAACGCTGCCCGCCGTCCCTCTGCTCGGCGAGCTTGCGGGCCTCCTCCGCCTGTCGTTGCATCTCGGCCAAGCGCCGCTCCTCCTCGACGCGCCTCTGCTCCGCTAGGCGCTGCTCCTCCTCCTGTCGCTTCTCCTCGGCCAGGCGACGCGCTTCCTCCGCCTTTCGCTGGAGCTCGGCCTGCCGGCGCTCTTCCTCGGCGCGCCTCAGCTCGGCCTGCCGCCGCTCCTCTTCCTCACGCTTCTGCTCGGCGAGCTTGCGGGCCTCTTCCACCTTGCGTTGCAATTCAGCCTGCCGGCGCTCCTCGTCCAGGCGCTTCTGCTCGGCCAGCTTGCGCGCCTCTTCTTCCTTGCGCTGGGCTTCGGCCTGCCGGCGCTCTTCCTCAGCGCGCCTCAGCTCGGCCTGCCGCCGCTCCTCTTCCTCACGCTTCTGCTCGGCGAGCTTGCGGGCCTCTTCCACCTTGCGTTGCAATTCAGCCTGCCGGCGCTCCTCGTCCAGGCGCTTCTGCTCGGCCAGCTTGCGCGCCTCTTCTTCCTTGCGCTGGGCTTCGGCCTGCCGGCGCTCTTCCTCGGCGCGCCTCAGCTCGGCCTGCCGCCGCTCCTCTTCCTCGCGCTTCTGCTCGGCGAGCTTGCGGGCCTCTTCCGCCTTGCGTTGCAATTCAGCCTGCCGGCGCTCCTCGTCCAGGCGCTTCTGCTCGGCCAGCTTGCGCGCCTCTTCTTCCTTGCGCTGGGCTTCGGCCTGCCGGCGCTCTTCCTCAGCGCGCCTCAGCTCGGCCTGCCGCCGCTCCTCTTCCTCGCGCTTCTGCTCGGCGAGCTTGCGGGCCTCTTCAGCCTTGCGTTGCAATTCAGCCTGCCGGCGCTCCTCGTCCAGGCGCTTCTGCTCGGCCAGCTTGCGCGCCTCCTCGGTCTGGCGCTGGAGTTCGGCCTGTCGACGCTCCTCCTCGGCGCGCCTCTGCTCAGCGAGCTTGCGGGCGTCTTCTTCCTGCCGCCTCTGCTCCGCGAGCTTGCGCGCCTCCTCGGCCTGGCGCTGCAGTTCGGCCTGCCGGCGCTCCTCGTCCAGACGCTTCTGCTCGGCCAGCTTGCGGGCTTCTTCCGCTTGGCGACGCTCCTCTTCCTGGCGCTGCTGCTCGGCCTGGCGCTGACGCTCCTGGACCAGCGAGGCGGTGCGCAGGCGTCCCGCCTCGGCCTCGGCCTGAAGCCGCGCCTGCTCCAACTCCTGTTCGCGCTTTAGACGCCCTTCAATGGCGTTCTGCCGTGCGATAGCCGCGCGGCGACGGCGCTCGGATCGCCATTCCTCGTCGAAAGATCCGGCCTGGGCGAATTGCAGCCCGCGCACGGGCCGTTCGGCGACAGCCTTGGCCGGGAGCGCTGGGTCCGGTCCGACTCGCGCCAAAGCGGCGCCGATGCCCGCCAGCATTGCGGCGAGCACCATCAAAGAACATGTAGAGACCGGCCTCACCAGCGATCGGTCCTCGAGCGGATGCGGCTGACGACCAGCCGCCTTGCAGGTTAGGCGCGCAGCACGCCCAAGTCAAAGCGGCGTCAGAAACCGGCGCCGACCGACATCCAGAACAGCGGCGACTTCGGCTTGGTGGCCAGAGCGACCCGCTGCACGGGCAGGGGAGCGGCCCTGGACGCATCATCCGCGGGACGGACGACGGCGACGCGCGCCGCCTGCGGCCGCACCGCAACGGTCCTGGCCGGGCGCGGACGCGGCAGCGGCGTCTGCGCAACAACGACCGGCTGGCGATGCTCGACGATCTCGACCTTCTCCGTCGGCAGCTCGTCACCGATCGGGATCTGGGCGACGACTTCGCCGCGCGAAGGGGCCTGCTGCGCGCGAGCGCCGGTCGCCAGGGCCGAAAGCGCCATCATGGACGAGAGCAATACCGCATAACTGCGCATGTCAACCTCCGTTTACGTAGCAACCGTTACGCAGCAACCTAGCATGCAGCGGTTGCTCGACCAAACACAGGCACTCAACACTCCTAACAAAAGATGTGGCGATTCGAAGACTTCTGAGTCTGGAGCCGCCCTTTTCAGAACTGGAGTCTGAGGCCTGCATTGACGGCTTTTCCATCGATTTTGGGTCCGAAGCGGACATCGCCGCGGACGAAGCCGAGGAGGGGGGTGTCGAGCAGGCGGAACTGCAGGCCGCCGCCGGCCTGGCCGAAGGTTCCGACGCGGTCGGAGCGGACCTGGAAGCTCTGGTTGGCGGCGCCGAACACGGCCTGGGCTTCGATCGGCTTGGCGAACTCGC